>Ga0136618_10000125_pt1 | contig 20746 bp, 14 predicted proteins | sample AntDrymUQ3302106_2_FD_104805 | JGI IMG/M metagenome (GOLD analysis project Ga0136618, IMG submission 104805) | Polar desert sand microbial communities from Dry Valleys, Antarctica - metaG UQ330 (21.06) | ecosystem: Environmental > Terrestrial > Soil > Desert | place: Antarctica: Dry Valley... | reverse complement strand
CGCGCGATTTTGAAACTCCGCAGGCGTGGTTTGAAGACCGAAACGGCGCGTGTGAAATCGTCGCCAAATTTGGCGGAAATCTCTGGGTTTGCGAAACCGACCATTCGCCGCTCGATGTCGTCGCGTGGCACGGAAACTACGCGCCTTATAAATACGATTTGCGCCGGTTTAATACAATCGGTTCGGTTTCTTTTGACCATCCAGACCCGAGTATTTATACGGTTTTGACCGCGCCTTCGCCGGAAATCGGCGTGGCAAATTGTGATTTCGTTATCTTTCCGGACCGTTGGCTCGTCGCCGAAAATACTTTTCGTCCGCCGTGGTTTCACCGCAATTTTATGAGCGAATTTATGGGCTTGGTCTTCGGGCAATACGACGCGAAGGAAGAAGGTTTTGTCGCGGGCGGCGCGAGTCTGCACAATCAAATGAGCGCGCACGGACCGGACGCGGAAGCGTTTCAAAAAGCGTCGAATGCCGAACTCAAACCGCAAAAACTTTCCGGCACAATGGCGTTTATGTTTGAATCGCGTTATATTATTCGCCCGACGCGCTTTGCGTTGGAAACCGCCGAATTGCAGCACGAATATTTTGAAGTGTGGCAAGGCTTGCCGAAAAATTTTAAGACGTAAAAATTATGTTGCCGCAAGAGAAAATAAAATATACGCTCGAAGAATATCTCGAACTCGACCACGAAAGCGAAGAGAAGATTGAATTTTGGGACGGACACGTTTTCACGCTTGCCGGAGTAAGCAATATTCACGACGGAATTCAAAGTAACGCACATTTTTATTTGAGATTAAAACTTCAAGGCAAACCTTGCCGAGTCTTTCTTTCGGACATGCGCGTCAAAGTTCCCGAATATCCACCATATCGTTATCCCGATTTGTCGGCTTTGTGCGGCGAAGCCAGGTTTGAAAAATTAGGAAAGCAGGAACTCCTTGTCAATCCGAGTTTGATTATCGAAGTTTTGTCCGATTCGACCGAAGCGTTTGACCGCAGTTACAAATTTACCTATTACAAATCAATCGAAAGTTTTACCGAGTATATTTTGATTGCTCAAGACCGCCCGCACGTTTCGCAATTCGTCAAACAAGCCGATAATTCCTGGCTCAATCACGAATTTAACAGCCTCGAAGAAAGTTTCCATCTGGCTTCGCTCGATTGTGATTTGGCTCTGGCGGAGCTTTTTGAAGAAATTATTTTTCCCGAAAAGCCAAACCGTTTCAATTTTGATTCGACGACGGAAAATGAATAAAACTTCAAAAAAAACTCGTTCGCGTTTTAGTTTTAAAACTTGCCGAAACAAATAAACAATCAATCATACTCAAAAAAACATTTACCTTTTCAAATTTTCATCATAAAATAAACGGGTCAAAAAGCAACCAGTTTTTGGAGGTGGCACATCATAGACACAGACAATCTACTAAATACCGACAATCATCTTTTAGGAGTAACTATGGACTCAGCCTCGATAGCGGTAAAACGCGACGGCGTATTCCAAACCGAGCAAAGCGCGAGCGTTCCCGTGTTTCAATCTCCTTCGATAGCTCAGACGGAAACGGTCGAAGCTGATGCGCCGGATTTTGATTTGACAAGAAAAGCAGCTTTGGGAAATATCTCGGCTTTTGAACTGCTTTACGAGCGTTATCACCGGCGAACTTACAGTCTTTGCCTGCGAATGACGAGCAGTCCGACCGAAGCCGAAGATTTGACGCAGGAAGTTTTTATCCAGCTTTTCCGTAAAATTGGCAGCTTTCGCGGTGAATCCGCTTTCTCGACCTGGCTTCATCGCTTGACGGTCAATCAGGTTTTGATGCACTTTCGGCGGCGCAGCGTCAAAAACGAAAAGACATCAGAAGACGGCGAGATTCCCGAACAAATCGTGCCGGGAACCGAAAATCAAGCCAGGATGCCCGTCCTTGACCGCATCGCTTTGACCAGAGCGGTCAACCAGCTTCCGCCCGGCTACAAAAGCGTGTTTATGCTTCACGATGTCGAAGGTTACGAACACGAAGAAGTCGCCCGAATAATGAAAATATCGGTCGGAACGTCGAAATCTCAACTGCACAAAGCGCGTCTGAAACTGCGCGGTCTGCTTATCAAGCAAAACGAGGCTTAATTGAGGCGGGAAGATAATTGTAAGGCAACTTAAAACCTTGCGTGGCAATCTATTAGTTGAAGTCGGGAATGCAGAAGCACTAATTCAATATTTATTCCAAAATCAAATGAACTGCGAAAAATGTCAACAATTGATAAGTGTGTATTTGGACAACGAGCTTGAAAGAGAAGTTTCGTCTGAAGTCCGGATGCACCTCGCGCTTTGCGCCGAGTGCGCCAAAGTTTGCGAAGATTTTGCAATGATTGTTGATTTTTGCGAAACGGAAAATTCTCTTCCGCCGAATTCAAAAGCTCTCTGGTGTCGGATAAACAATCTTATCGAAAACGAGATAAAGCCCGAAATCAGACAGGAAAACGCCGAAGCGCAAATTAAAAAGGGATTTTTTGCGAGAACCTGGAGTAATCGCTGGCAGTTGTCGCTTTCGCAGGTAGTCGCATCGGTTTTGGGGATTGCGCTGATTAGCTCTTTGCTGACGGTTGTCGGCATCAAAAATTACGCGGCGGCGGGCGATAATCTCGCGGCAGACGCTTCGGCGACTGTCTTTGAAAAAGTTTTGGGTAAAATAGGTTTGGTCGAAACCGCCTGGCATGCACGGGAAAATCGCATCAAAGCGCAGCAGACGACGATTGATTACTGGAACAATCGCGTCGAATCGCGTCGGGTTCAGTGGGATGCTCATTTGCGCGAAGCTTTTGACCGTAATCTGAATGAAATAGATCAAGTTGTTTTTGAATACAACAAAATTTTACTGGAAAATCCGCAGGATGAGCTTTCGGGGGAAATGCTTGATTCGGCTTTGAACGAAAAAGTCGAACTACTGCGTGAATTTGCCGATTTGTAAAAAAGTTTTAGACGATGAACCGGAAGTTGAAAAAAATACTCGCGTTTCAAGCAAAAATAAAAACTACGATTCTTCTTTTAAGCGTAGTTTTTTTCTTTGTGCCTTCGGCGACGGAAGTCTCCGCTCAAAAAAGTTTTTCAAAAACCTATCCGGCAAGCAAAAATGTTCGCTTGCAGCTGACTAATCGGTCAGGCACGGTGACGGTTGAAGGTTGGGACAGACCGGAAATCAGTATCTCGGCTGATATGGAAGCACCGGCGGCGAATATGGAACCGCAAAGTCTGCTCGGCGCAATTGTTGTAAATTTGGTCAAAGACAATCAAGGCAGAAATGAAGTCGGCAATGTCAATTTTCGGATTAGAGTTCCGTATTCTTCATCGGTTAACATCGAAACCAGAATGGGAAATTTGAATGTCAGTAATGTTCGCGGTGCGCTCGTCCGCGCACATATTTCAACCGAAGGCGACATAACTTTGACCAATATCAACGCCAGCGCGGTTTCCGCTGAAAACGGCATCGGCGACATCTTTTTCGACGGCAATGTTCAGCGCGAAGGCAATTATCGCTTTACCTCGACGCGCGGCAGCATCAACCTCCGTATTCCGTTTGATTCATCCTTTCGCCTCGTCGCCACCGCGCCTTCGACGCGCAATATCTCGCTCGGCGCGTTTTCCGGTGCTAATATGAATTTTGTCGGCAACGGTCGGCGCATTTGGGGCAATATCGGCGACGGCAGCGCGGCTTTGACCGTCACCAACCAGCGCGGCAGCATTTCGTTTATCCGCAGATAGTAAAAATTCAGGATTCAGGATTTAAGATTCAGAATTCAGAATTTTACTTTTTTACGTCCAATTTCAAATCCTTTGGCTTTCAATCCAAAACAATGAAACAAAAAACAAACGCGAGAAAAATCCGTGTCCATCTGTGTTTATCTGTGATTTCGATTCTTCTTTTTTCTTTGCCGGTTTTCACTCAAACAAAAACGCTTCTCAAACGCACGACTTACAAAACGGAAAATATAGATTTCGGCGCGGGCGGAACAGTCTCGGTTATGGGCGCGCCGAACGGTTCAATCTCGGTCGAAGGCTGGTCAAAAAATCAAGTTGAAATTTCGGCGGATATTGAAGTTCAAGCCGAAACCGAAGCGGATTTGGCTTTGCTTGCTCAAATCAACACCTTTGTTCTGGACGAAAATTTTGGACACATCACCATCCAAAGCGTCGGCACATATGACAAAAAATATTTGAAAAGCGTGGCGAAGAAGTTTCCGAAAAATCTTCTGGCGATGCCTTTTCGGATTGATTACCGGATAAAAGTCCCGAGCTATTGCGATTTGGAAATCAACGGCGGACACGGCGATTTAACTTTGTCGAAGGTCGAAGGCACGATGCGAATCAATGTTTTGGAAACCAACGCCAAACTCAATTTAATCGGCGGAACGATTATCGCAACTTTCGGCAGCGGAACGGTTGATGTTTCGATTCCGACGCGCACCTGGCGCGGGCGCAGCTCAGACATTCAACTGGCAAACGGCATAATGAATGTGTGGCTTCCGCCTAATTTAAGTGCTGAAATTGACGCGAAGGTTTTGCGAAACGGTCAAATCGAAAATTCTTACAACATCCTGAAACCACGCGAGCGCACAAAATTTACTGCTAAATTAATCGCTGCCAAAGCCGGAAACGGCGGCGCGAATCTTTCATTCACCGTCGGCGACGGAACACTGAAATTGTCGGAAATCAAGATAAGTGAAAAGTGAAAAACGAAAAGTGAAAAATTAAATCATTCACTTTTCGTTTTTCACTTTTCGTTTTTCACTTTTAGGTAAGCTCAAAAGATTCGCAAAAAGCCGGTACGCGCCTGAAACTCCGGCGGGAAGCTGGCGGAAAAAAGCGTAAGAAGTGTAAATGTATTTTCCCTTGCCGACTTCCGCGACGACTAAACCGCCTTTGTTTTCCGCCTCGCCTCCGTCGTGCGCTTCAAGAAGCGGTTTATAATTGGCATCGAACGTCGTTAAGCTGTAAAGATTTCTTTCCTGCACCCAACCTGAAAAATCCGCATCCGTAATTTTATTCGGAAAATTGAAGATTGGATTTTGCACGTCCAAAATCGTTACCTTCGCGTTTTCGTCCGCAACTCGCGCGCCGAGTTTGGCAGGAAATGGCAGAAGCATTTCGTAATCGGGACGCTGATACTGCACGATTAGATTTCCGCCGTTTTTGACGTAATCCAAAATTCTTTGATTATTTGAAACTAAATCTGGGCGAACCTGAAACGCGCGAATGCCGACGACAATCGTATTGTATTTTGATAAATCGCCGCCCGTTAAATCATTTTCGTTCAGTAAATCAACCGTCAAACCCATCTGCCGAATCGCTTCGGGAACATCATCGCCGCTTCCCATAATATAACCGACTCTGACGGGCGCGACCTTTAAATCTAAAACCGTAATTTTCGTTTTCGCTTCGGTGTAGAAACGATGCGTTTGAATGTGCGGGTAAGCAATTTCGTGCATCGTTTGATTAAACGCTTCTTCGCCGCTTCTTATATTTGTCTGAATGTTATATTCACCGGCTTTAGTAATTGCGGGAATGATAACGTCAAATTCAAACGATTTGCTTTCGCCTTTTTTACTCAACCGGAAAACTCCAAAATCCTGTTTGATTTTCCAGCCTTTCGGCAACACCAGGTTGGTTGAACCGCTTATCGCAGTCGATGAATTGTTTTTTACGCTCAGAACGAGTTTTCGTGTTTGTGGTTTGTCGCTTTGCGGAACGACGAGCAGATTTTGGTCGAGACTCAATGAAAGTTTCGGAACAACGTTCAAAGCTCGACGAATCTCGCCTCGAATGTCGTCGGCAAAACGGTATTCGACCGGTTGATTAAAAGAAACAAACGTTCCATTGATTTCTAATGTAACGTAGCCTTGTATAAGCGGATATTGAAACGAAAGATTTTGATCGGTCAAATCCGTCAATTTGTAAAAATCCTTTTCACGCGGATTTTCGAGAAAATAAGGCTGCGTCAATTTTTCATTCGGCGAAACTTTGACGTTAAAATATTTGGATTCATTTGCTTTTTCCCGAAAAAAGGCGGCAAACGGCGAATTGTTTTCAGGTTCTACACTTTGCGAAATCTGCCAATTTTGCGATGTACCAAGTTTAATTTCTTTAATTTTGATATTCGGATTTGCAGGAAAGAAAACTTTAATTGTAGTGAGAAAAGTTTCACCGGGCGTAACTGTTTCCTGATTGATTAAAGTTTCGATTTGTATTCCCGCCGCTAATTTAATGGCTTTATTAAGTTGACTTGATTTTTCCCAGGCAATAAAAGACACATCGGCTTCACCGACAGACATTTTGCGACGTTCACCGTTGCCAGAAAAGGAAAGTGCGCCGACTGTCAAATTGCTGACGGCTTTTTTCGCTTCAATCAGACTTGAGACGATTTGTTGAGGGTTGCTTGGATTATATTCCTTTGAAGCGCGTTCTAATGATTGTTGGATTGTCTTAAGCTGGGCTTTTGTATATTCACCGACGGCTTGCCCGTTTTCGCCAAATAGTTCTGGGAATTTGGTTAGCGAAGTATCGATGCCATCAAAAACACTCGTTTCCTTTTCGACTTTCGGTACATTACTTTTAATCAAGTTTAATCCCGAAAATCTTTCGCCCTTTAGTTCTAATCCGCCTTGCTCCTGAGTTTTGTGCTGGCTTCTGCCTTCCGCCGCAATCTCGGCATAAGAGCGTCCGAGCAAAAAATCGTATTCGCCCGTATTGATTCGCAGAGTCGGTTGAGCAGTCGAGCGAAAACCTTGCCCGACATAAAATTTCAAAACCTGCCAGGGCGAGCCGCTTTGAGCACATTGATTCGCATCGGCGGCAGCCTTGACCGCCAAAGGCGAGATATAACCGGCATATTGATGTTGTCCGTGTCCGTCGGCGGGTGTTCCCGAAAAGCGGGAGATAACGACGAGCGGGCGAAAAATTCTGATAGCGCGAACCGTATCGCACAAAATTATCTTTTCGTCCCATTTTTCTTTCGCTTCGGCTAAAGTTTTCGAGAAACCGTAATCAAAGGCGCGTGTAAAAAGCTGCTCTGCGCCGTCAAGTCTTCTCGCTTGCAAAAGCTCTTCGGTGCGAATCACGCCCAAAGATTCAAACAGTTCCGAACCGATAATATTTTGTCCGCCGTCGCCGCGCGTCAAAGATAAATAAGCCGTTCGGGCATTTTCGCCGCGAGCCAGATATGCCAAAAGCGCAGAATCTTCATCGTCGGGGTGTGCGCCAATCATCATCACACTTTTTGTATTATTTAACCGTTTGAGAAGTTGTCCGAGTCCGATTGCACCGTAATCATAAACGGGACGAACTTGCGCTTTGACCGAAAGAGAAGTTGAAATGCAGAAGAGACAGAGAAAGCAGGAAACAGAATATATTTTTAGAAAGCGATTTGTTGATTGAGCCATACTTGCAACTCTAATTTATTCAATTGGCTTACTGCAATCGGCTGATGCGTCGAGTCGCAAACCGTCGAAGAAAAATCCCCCGTGCGGCGCGAGTATTTCTTCGGCTAATTCGATAACCTTTTCTGGTTTTCCGGCGACGAATAGTTCTTCAAAGCTCGCGCAAAATTTTCGATGCAGTTCGGGATTTATTTTCTCGAAATGGCGCGGAATCGTTTTGCTTTTTGCCGACCAAAAACCGTTCGCCCGAAAATAAAAATCAGCCAGAACCGTGTAAAGCACAGTTGCCGTAGCCGTCAATTCTTCCTTCGAGCGCGGCGCACGCATATCGTCAATCAAGTCTGTAATATGACAACGTATATTGCGCTTTTCGTCTTCGGAAATTTTCGGCGGATTCGCCAAACACTCATTTGCCAGACGCTTCAATTTCTCAGACAATTCACATTTTTGGGGAACTTCAACGCCTTCAGAAATCATTCTCGCCAAGGATGCAATGCTGCTCGGAGGGTCGAGGTCGAACATAAAATAATTTATTGTTTCCGGCGTATGCGCAAAAGTTTCAACGGGAAAATCCCGGAAATAAAATGACTCGCGAAAGGAGTTTGGTAGCTTTTTATAAACGACGATAATATCCAAATCCGAAAACGCCGTTCCCTCACCGCGCACGATTGAGCCTGCCAGAAAAGCGAATTCGGCGGTCGGATATTTCGTCCGCAAAATCTCATTCGTAACTTTGATTAGTTTATCAAGCGATGTTTTGCTGCTCATCTCTCACCGTCAAACTGATTAAATATCCGAACAAAACCGTTACCAGACAACCGATGACATTGAACCACAAAAATTCGATATTCGTGTAAAAGCTCGCAATCCAAACCGACGCGATGCCAAGTAATAAACCGAAGAACGCGCCGCGCGCCCTCGCTCTTTTGACGACGAACGCCAGCACGAAAACTCCCAAAAGCGAACCGTAAAAAAACGAGCCGAAAGTGTTGACGACTTCGATGAGCGAGCCGAGATTCGAGGCGAAAATTGCGACGATACAGGCGAAAATTCCCCAAACGAATGTCGAGATTCTACCGACGGCAAGCGTTTGTTTGTCAGTTGCGTCGGGTTTGTAAAGCCGTCGGTAAAAATCGAGCGTCGTCGCCGTGGCAAGCGCGTTCAGCTCCGCCGCAATCGAAGACATCGCCGCCGCGAAAATCGCCGCGATTATCAAACCAATAACGCCCATCGGCATATTTTGCAGAACGAAGGTCGGAAAAACGTAATTGACATCGTTAAATTTTTTGTCGCTCGTATCGCGCACAAATTTAACGGCTTCCTGCCGCGCCGAGTTAAATCGTTTGTCGGCTTCGATGTAATTTTGCCGAAACTCCGGGCTTTCGCTTGAAAAGTTGATTGCGGCTTCGCGCCGTTCGGCGTGCGCCTGCGCGTAGTTTTGCTGAATCGTTTGAAACTGCGCGTTTTGTTCGGCTTTGGCAATTTCGTTCTGGTTAAAAACTATCGGCGGCGCGTTAAATTGATAAAAGACGAAAACCAGAACGCCGATGAGCAGGATAAAAAACTGCATCGGGATTTTCAAAAACGCGCTCATCAAAAGCGATGTTCTGCCTTCGTCAATTGATTTTGCCGTCAAATATCTTTGCACCTGACTCTGGTCGCAGCCGAAATAGCCGAGCATCAGAAAAAGCCCGCCAATCAGACCCGACCAAAGCGTGTATTTCTCCTGTAAATTAAAACTCGTGTCAACCGTGTTCAGTTTCCCCAGAGAACCGGCGAGATGAAGTCCGTCCGACAAAGAAACTCCGGCTGGAAAGCTCGACAAAATCACAATCAAACAAACCGCCAGCCCGAAAAAAATCACGAACATCTGTTTCACGTCAGTCCACGTTACGGCTTGCACACCGCCGAAAACCGTGTAGATTGTCGCGGACATTCCGATAGCGAAAATCGTAAAAATTAAGTTCCAGCCGAAAACGATTGACAGCACAATCGAAGGCGCGGAGATAATCACGCCCACGCCAAGTCCGCGCGAAATCAAAAAGAAAAAACTCGTCAAGGTTCGCACCCGAACGTCGAAGCGTTTTTCCAGGTATTCGTAAGCCGTGTAAACTTTGGCGCGATGGAAAAACGGCACGACAGTCACGCAAAGAATTATCATTGCCAGCGGTAAGCCGTAATAAAATTGGATAAACCGCATTCCGTCCGAATATGCTTGTCCGGTCGTGCCGACTAAGGTTATGGCGGAAAGCTGCGTCGCCATCACACTCAATCCGACCGCCCACCAGGGCAAACTCCGGTTAGCGAGAAAGTAGCCTTCGGCAGTTTGACTGTGTTTGGTCAGACGAATGCCGTCCCAAATCACATACATCAAATAAGCTGCGACGATTATCCAATCGAGAATTTTCATTTGTTAGAAAAAATTAACCGCAGAGGACGCAGAGAAAATTAAAGTTAAGATAAAAAAGATAAATTGGCTAAAAACATTTTTCTATCTCGTGTTTGTCCATATGAATCTATGGATAATTATAAAAACCCTCTGCGTTCTTCGCGTCCTCTGCGGTTAATTTTTCATCTTGAAAAATAGTACGAAAACATCCACAATGCCGCAATCACCGAAACGGTTGTAACGACAACCGCCAGATATACGCGATTCCACCATGCACCGGGTTTTTCTTTTAAAATGATTTCTTCAGTTTTATGCACTGATGCTTTTCCCTCCCAAAACCTTTTCGTAAAATTTAATATACTGCGGAATGATAAGCTCGGAACTGTAACGGGCAATCGCCAGTTCGCGTCCGCGTATGCCGAAAGCGCGATGCAAATCGCTGTTGGTCAGTAACTTCATTGCGTCGTTCGCCATTTTTTCTGTGTCACCGACATCGCTCAAAAATCCGCTTTCGCTGTCGGCGATAACTTCCGGCAAACCTCCGACGCGGGTTGCGACAACCGGAACTTCACAGGCTTGCGCTTCGAGCGCGGCGAGACCGAAGGATTCTTCTTCGGACGGCAACAGAAATACATCGGCAATGGCGAGATAATCGGCGATTTTTGCCTGCTTGCCGACAAATTCCGTTTGTTCCAAAACACCGAGTTGTCGTGCGCGATGATGAACGGCGGAGCGTTCCGGTCCGTCGCCGACCATAATCAGCCGCGCCTTTACATCCTTTTGCAAAACTTTGGCGAGAATCTCAACGCAATCAATCGGGCGTTTGACAGCGCGGAAATTTGAAACGTGAACCAGTAATTTTTCCCCGTTGGGCGCGAGTTCTCTCAGCAAAGGCGAATCATCTTCGCGCTGGTAATAGTTCGGGCAGATAAAATTTGGTATGACTTCGATTTCGTCGTAATCAAAAGTTTCAATCGTCGCCTGTTTCAAAAATTTCGACACGGCAGTAACACCGTCCGATTGCTGCAAAGCGTAGCGCGTTATCGGCAAATACGAACGATCTGCGCCGACGAGCGTTATATCAGTTCCGTGAAGAGTTGTAATAACGGGCAAATATCTTTTCGGTTTCAGCGATTCACGCGCCAGAATCGCGCTGATTGAGTGCGGAATCGCGTAGTGAACATGCAGCAAATCCAAGTTTTCTGCACGCGCCACAGTCATCATTTTCGTCGAAAGCGCGAGCGAATAAGGCTGATGCTCGAAAAGCGGATACGACATCATTTCAACTTCGTGAAAATGCACCCGTTCATTTAATTCAGTCAATCTGGTTGGCAACGCGGAGGAAATAAAATGGACTTCGTGCCCGCGAAGAGCGAGTTCGCGCCCGAGTTCCGAGCCGACAATGCCGCTTCCGCCGTAGGTTGGATAAACGGTGATTCCGATATTCATATTTATGAGAATAATTGAGCGGAAGGAGATTGAAAAGTGAAAAAGAGAAAAAGTTTTTGGTTTTCGTTGAGATAGACCATGAATAAAGTGGATAAGACGAATTTCACTGATTCTTTGAATTTAAAAATCCGTGTTTAATCCGTCTTATCCGCGTGATTCGTGGTCTATTTCTTAATTCACCGTTGCTTCATCCTTTGAAGAGGTAAAGCCATAAAATCAACGCTGTTCAAATCCTCTCTGACAGATACAACTTGTGTCGAAGGCATAAATTGATAACGCTTGCGCGATACGCTCACGATGTAAGTTTGTCCGGCTTCGGCTTGATCGAAATGGTAATAGCCGGATTCATCGCTTAAGACTGTGTGCGTTTCGCCTTTGGCATCAGTTATCGAAACACGCGCTTGAGAAATGCCGAATCCGCTGGAAGTCGTTATCCGTCCGCCGACTGAAACCGTCGCCGCTGTCGGACCCAATACCACTCGGCAAGCGGAAAACTCGGAAGTGTTGCCATTTGGGTCGGTTGCCGTCGAAGTAATGAATTGACCGGCGGCGACAGCACCGGAGGACGTGAAACTAACCGTTGCGTTACCGCTCGCATCGGTCGTCACGCTCTGAAAGCCGATAAAGGTTTGACCTTCGCCGAAGCCAGACGAATCGCAAGCCGGGTTTGAGAAGAACTCGACGCGGAAGGTCATGCTCGGCATCGAGTTGAAAGTGCCCTGAACGGTTGCCGCGCTTGCGCCGCTCATCGCAGAGGTCAGCACCGGATAGTTTTGCAGATTGTTGCCGCCCGTGTCCGTGTCGCCCGGATCGTTGGCGGTTACGACGTTGCTGGTCGTCGCGGCGTCTTGCAGATCAATGCCGATTCCGACATTGTTGAAGATAGAGTTGCCGAGAATGCGGTGGTTTATTGTCCCGGGCGCCCCAGAGACGAATACTCCGGTATCAGCATTGAAAGCAATCGTATTGCCCGCCCCCGCCGCCGTGCCGCCGATGGTGTTGGTATTACTAAAGAGTATACGGATTCCAAACGAACCGTTGCCCAGGTTGCCGATGCCGGCAGCGTCCGTGCCGATGAAGTTACCCTGCACAATGTTCTGGTCATTGAAAATTAGATCAATGCCCACGCCAGAATTACCGGAGATGACATTGCGCGCCGCGGTGGTCGTCCCGCCGATGCTATTCCCGTTTGCGCCCGAAAATGCCACTATGCCGTTTCTGACATTGCCAAGCGCGGCATTGCCGCTCGCAGTTGTGCCGATGTAGTTGCCCTGCACTGTATTGCCTGTCGTCTCCAAAAGGATGCCGTCTATTGTGTTGCCGGAGATAACGTTACGTGAACCTGCCGCCGTGCCGCCAAGTATATTATTGTTTGCAGAAGAGAAGGTGTATATCCCAATAACATTGGCTACGGCAAAGTTGCCGGTTCTATCCGTCCCGATGAGATTGCCTTCCACAATGTTTCCAGTCGCTGCGCTCCCCGTTATGATCACCGCCGCGCCACTCCCATTGAAACTCGCGTCGCCTGCGCCATTACCGGAAATGAGATTACGCGCCGCGGGTGTCGTTCCGCCGATTCGATTGAGTCCGCCGGACACAAACACACCGTGGTTGCGGTTGCCCAGATCAGCAGTGCCTGATGAATCGGTGCCGAGGAAGTTGCCTTCAACGACATTCGAGTTACCCGTAATACCAATTCCCGAACCGGCGTTAACGTCGCCGTTGACGTTGCTTTGGAAGCGATTGATAATTAATCCGCGAACGGTGCTGTCATTAGTGGCGATGGTCAGACCATTAGAGTTGATCGGCGCGGCGCTGCCGTTGATTTCGATGAGCAAGACGGCGTTAGTACTGCCGTCGGTTGCCGTATTCACGCTCGCGTTCGGCTGCGTGTAGCCGTCAATGACAACCGGGTCGGTGACGGTTGGCAGAGCCGTTGTCGGCATAATCGTATGCGGACCGCTGCCGGGGATATTGAAATGGATGCGATCCGGCGATGAAGTAATGGAATTGGCGTTGGCGGCGATGATGGCTTCGCGCAAGCTGCAATGCGTCGCGTTGCAAGTGCCGTCGTCCGTGTCGCTCGTCGTGTTGACGATGAAGGTTATCGGCGGCTTGCATTTGCCCGCGCTGCCGGCGGCGACGATTGCTTGAATCTCCGCTTGCAGCAATGCGCGGTTGAAGATTTCGACTTCATCAATCTGCCCATTGAAGCGAGACTCGCCATAGTTGTTAAAGATGGTAAAGCCCAGGCTTAGCTGGTTGTTGAACGTCTCGGTGTGGACGCCGCTCGTCGCTGCCAGGCTGCCGTTGATATACAGACGATTAACCGAACCGTCATACGTTAAGGCGATGTGCGTATAGGTGTTGAGCGGCACGCTCCCGGCGGGGCTAATAAATTGAAAGGCGCCGCTTTGAAGATATTCAACGTGATCGTTGAAGAAGCGGAGGCTGCCATAGTTGGTAGAGTTGGCGATATTAGAGATTACGTGCTGGTAGACTCCGGCGAGCGTCGGGCGCATCCAGAAGTCGAGGGTGTAAGTGGAGCCGGCATTGATGGTCGGGTAAGTAACATCCCCCGTGCCGTCGAAGTTGAAGGCTTGCGCGACCTTGCCCGCAGTGAACGTGATGCCGCCGTTTGGCGTTCCGTTATTGCCGCCTTGAATATCGTTAGCATTGCCATCGCCCGGAAACCACGCGACCATTCCCGCAGGCGGCGTCGTACAAGTTTGCGCTGAAAGTTGTGTCGAATTGAAAAGCAAAACTACTGCCGAAATCGTCAACAGCCAATAGTAAAATTTGTTTGTTTTCATCGTTAAAATCTCCCTTAGTTTCGCCGGAGCGAAAAGTATTTTTATTTTTCCTGATTGCTAACGCGAGATGTTCGAGCGGAAACTGACACGACCGACAAAAAATCTTTGAAAAAAGTGATTTGTGAGTTACAATCAACGGCAAAAACACAGGGAATCGGATATGAGCGACAAACTTCAACACGAGGTTACGCAAATTTTGCACGAATGGAGCGACGGCGATGCTGATGCGCCGGCGCGTCTGATGCCGTTTGTCTATGACGAACTGCGGCGGCAAGCCAGAAATTATCTGGCGAAAGAGCGCGACGCGCAGACGTTGCAGCCGACGGCGCTCGTCCATGAAGCGTATCTCAGGCTGGTTGACCAAACGCGCGTCAGTTGGCAAAATCGCGCCCATTTTTTCGGCATCGCGTCAAATATGATGCGGCGCATCCTTGTTGACCACGCCCGCGCCCACGCGACCGGCAAACGCGGCGGCGCGGCTGTCCGGCTTTCGATTGACGATGTGCAAATTCCGCTTGAACAACGCGCCGCCGATTTTGTGGCTCTGGACGAAGCGTTGGAAGAATTATCGAAATTTGACGAGCGCAAAGCGCGAATCGTCGAGATGCGTTTTTTCGGCGGTTTGACTGACGAGGAAATCGCCGAAGTGCTGAGCATTACAACCAGAACCGTTTGGCGCGATTGGAAAACGGCGCGGCTCTGGCTTTTTCGTGAATTGAGCAACTCCGGCACCGATGCCGGGAAACCAAAACCTTAAGGCATCGAGATATATTGACAAGGTTGCCGTTTTAGCTTCAAACATCCATCTTGAGAAACAAATCTTCGAGTTTCTGTGTCTGTCATTATTCGCGTCGCCGGCAGATGTCAGTTTTTCTCGTAAAATCTCGCGTTAAATTGTATGAACCGGGAAAATTGGCAAAAAGTTGAAGAATTATTAAACGCGGCACTAGAAATTGAACCGTCGCGGCGAAAGTTTCTCGACGACATCGGCGCAGATGGATTAAGAAGCGAAGTTGAATCGCTGCTCGATTGCGACGCGAAAGCCGATGGTTTTCTCGCATCTCCGGCAATCGCTTTTTCAAACGATTTTTTTGATGATGGCGAATCGCCCGACGCGCTTCTCAATCAGGAAATCGGAAATTATAAAATCATTCGGGAATTGGGACGCGGCGGAATGGGCGCGGTTTATCTCGGCGAGCGAACGGACGGAAAATTCTCACAGCAGGTCGCCGTCAAACTCTTAAAACGCGAACTCAATACCACCGACATCCGCCGCCGTTTTCGCCACGAACGGCAAATTCTCGCCCAGCTCGCGCATCCGAATATCGCCCGCCTGCTCGACGCGGGAACGACCGACGACGGCTTACCTTTTCTGGTGATGGAATATGTCGAAGGCTTGCCGGTTAACGAATTTTGCGACGAGCAAATGCTGGATTTGAACGAGCGGCTCGAAATTTTTAGAATGATATGCGAAGCAGTTTCTTTTGCACATCGAAATTTAATCGTCCACCGCGATTTGAAACCGTCGAACATTTTGGTTACGAAAGACGGCATACCGAAACTTCTGGATTTTGGAATTTCAAAACTGCTCACGCCGGAATTTGCATCGGACAGCGCGCACACCGTTACCAAACTCGGCGCGATGACGCCTGAATACGCCAGCCCCGAACAACTGCGCGGCGAATCTGTCACGACCGCAACGGATGTTTATTCACTCGGCGTAATTCTTTACGAACTGCTGACGAATCATCGTCCGTTTTATTTCAAAAAACACAGCGCGGAAGAAATCATCCAAGCCGTTTGCAACACCGAACCGACTGCACCGAGTGCTGCCTGGCGCGACGCGGAAACGCGGAAACGCGGAGACACGGAGAATAATCGTCAAGTTCCGACGGGCATCGCCGAGTCTTCCACTCGCCGCGTTGCCGCGTCGCAGTTAAAAGGTGACCTTGACAACATCATTCTCAAAGCGTTGAAAAAAGAGGCGAGCCGCCGTTATTTGTCCGTCGAACAATTCTCGGAAGACATTCGGCGGCATCTCGCGGATTTGCCCGTCGTGGCGCGTCCCGACACGCTTTCTTATCGCGCCACGAAATTTGTCAATCGCAATCGCGTCGCCGTTTTTGCAGGTCTGCTGATTTTTCTAACTTTAATCGGCGGCATTGTCGCCACCGTTTGGCAAGCGCGCCGCGCCGAAGCCAATCAAGTCAAAGCAGAAAAGCGATTTAACGATGTGCGCCGACTTTCCAACGCGCTGCTTTTCGAACTTTCCCCGAAAATCGAACGTCTGCAAGGCGCGACCGAAGCCCGCGAAATTCTGGTCAATCGCGCCCTTGAATATCTCGACAGTCTGGCACAGGAAGCCGGAGACGATTTGCAATTGCAATCGGAACTCGCCTCGGCTTACGAAAAAATCGGCGACCTGCAAGGCAATCCGTCCAATCCGAATTTTATTGATTCAGACGCGGCGATTGGAAGTTATGAAAAAGCGCAGGCAATTCGATTAATCTTACTCGAGAAAAATCCGAACGATCTTCAGCAGCGACATTTGGCAGAGAATTACCGCGTTTCGGGCAAAATTTACGGGCAGACAAACGACTATCAAACCGAATTAAAAAATTTGGAAAATGCTTTGCGAATTTACGAAAAAATTCCTGCCGAACAGTCCGACGCAAACGATTTAAAATTCGCTTTGGCGCAAATCATTTACGACATCGGAAAAAACCGCGCAGATGGCAAAAAATACTCCGAATCTTTCCCGCATTTCGAACGAGCGATAGCAATGCTCGAAAAAACCAGACAAGAAAATCCGAATCAAATTGATGCCTTAAAACTGCTCGGTGATTGTCATACTCAATTCGCCGTCGCGCTGTCTTGGGAGGAAAAACAAGCCGAAGCCGAAGCGCAAGCGGCAAAGGCGATTGAAATTCTCGAACCGGCAGTCGCAAACAATCCGAATGACACGAATCTTCGCACCGGACTCTGGACGGCGTATTGGCTGACCAGCAGCGTTTATGAAGAACAAAACGATGCGCTTTCGCACGAATACGCTTTGAAAGCCTTGAGCATTATCGAGGAAACAGTCGAGCGAGACGCGGCAAACATCCGCGCTAAACAGCAATTAGCAAAATCCTTTTCGCGCCTCGGTCAAACTTCGACCAACACCGGAAAGCCGCAGGAAGCCGTTTCCTATTTAGAAAAGGGGCGTGAAATTTTGTTGGAAATTGTCGAGAGCCGCTCGAAAAACAACCGCTTGAAAGTTGATTTAACGACAATCCTGATGCGGTTGGGCGAAGCCAAATTTAAACAAGAAAACTTTCAATCTGCGCTCGCCGATTTTGAGCAAGCCGTAAAAATTCATCAAGATATTTTGCAAACCCACGCGGGCGACGTGCGCGTTTCGCGCAATTTAGCTCTAACCTATGAATCAATCGCCGAAACGCACGAAAAAATCGCCGAACGGGAAAGCGGCGAAAAAAGCCGAACGGCGCTGACTTCGGCAAAAAATTATTTTCAAAAAGCGCTCGATTTACTTTTGAAAGCCGAAGCGCAGAATGCTCTGGCGGAATTTGACCGCAAACTTTTGGAAAGAATCAGAGCCGCCGCCGAAAAGTATTAAAAAGTTCGGTGTTGAAATAAAATCCAAACGATTACGTTTTTACAAAAGTATTCGCAATCAACGCGCCGAAAGCCAGCAAAACGGCGGAAGCGGGAAAACAAATCTGGTTTTTCCCCTCGCTTTCTTTTGAATTTGTCTCGATAATTTCTTTCGGCGCGTCTTCCGTTTTATTTTGTTCGTTGTTAATTTGTGCCGTCGAGCCTTTTTTTCTAACGTAATAAATCACGCCGCTAAAATCGTCGGTGAAAAGAAACGAGTTTGCGTCGAGTTTCATAATGCCGCACGGACGACCGAAAACGGTTTTCCCCTGCAAAAAGCCGCTGACAAAATCCTGCAACTTTTCGCCTTTTCGCACGATGACGATTTTGTAACCGTGTCCGATTTCTTTGTCGGTCGAACCGTGAAGCGCGACAAGAAAAGAGTTTTTTATCGTTTCGTCAGTCGTCGCTCCGTCAAAATAATCAAAGCCTAAAGCCGAACTGTGCGCGGGAAAATAGGAGTAAGAGGCAGGAACATTTTTACAGCCTTTCGTACGCGGATTTTGCGCGTCGGCAAAGACTTTGCCGTTCGATTGGTAACACGAAGCCCAGCCGTAATCCGCGCCGTCTTTGAGCGCGTAAAAAGTTTCGTCCGGCTTGTCGAGTCCCAAATGGTCTGCGCCTTGATTGGTTGCAAACAAGAACTTTCCAATCCATTTCAAATCAACCGCGTTTCGCAAGCCTCTGGCAAAGATTCTTTGCCCGCTTCCGTCCGCGTTCATTTCCAGAACCGCCGCGCGCACCGCTTCTTTTTCCTTGCAGGCGTTACAACTCGACCCGACCGAAACGTAAAGTTTTCCATTTGGCGAGAAAGCGATTGTTCGGGTCAAATGCCAGCCGCCGTATTTATAGCTCAAGCCGTAATCTGGAAAAGTCGCTAAAGTTTCAGGTTTTGCGCTCGATTCTGTTTCGCCTCTGTTGAATTTTCGGCGGGTTAATTTGTCGGTTTCCGCCAGATAAAGCCAATCTTGCCCGTTTTCGTCCGTGTAAAACCCGACGCTGTTCGGATTTCTCAAATTTGTCAGATACGTTGTAACTTTACCGAATTTTCCCGCATCGCCGTCCCAATCGTCCAAAACATAAACCGCACCTTTTCGGCTATCGCTCAAATCGTGCATATCGGTTACGAAAATTCTGCCGTCGGGTGATTTGGCAAAAAACCTGACGCGCTTTAAACCTTCGGCGGCAGGAATGATTTCGTAATCGGCGGGCAAGTTTAGATTGAAGGTTTTGCCGTTTTTTAAGTTGATTTTGTGCGGAACGAGTTTGACCTGCGCGAAGGTCGGAATCGCAAAAATCAGAAAAAGAATTAAAACTTTAATCATATTTTATATTTGTCAAAAAAGAATTAGCCACGAATTACACGAATAACACGAATTATTGAAACATTTCTATTCGTGCTATTCGGGTAATTCGTGGCTAAAAATCTTAATCGGCAGGTAAAATAATTCCTCGACATTCGCCGAATCCGATTCTGCGAAAACCTTCTCGTTCACAGAAACCTTTCATAATCACTTCGTCGCCGTCTTCTAAAAATCTGCGTGTTTCGCCGTTTGGTAGTTCAATTGGTTCTTTGCCGCGCCAGGTCAATTCTAATAAACAACCGCGAGCATTTTTGTCCGCGCCCGAAACCGTTCCGGTCGCCATCAAATCGCCGGTTTGCAAGTTGCAGCCGTTCGAGGCGTGGTGCGTCAGCATTTGCCCGATTGTCCAATACAAATCTTTTGTGTTCGAGCGCGAAAGCAGAAACGGTTCGGTGTTTTCGTCGCGCATCCTTTGCGTTTGCAAGTAAACTTCAAGATTGATGTCGAAGCCGCCGCTTTTTTCGTTTGCTTCTGAAGACAAATAATCAAGCGGTTGCGGGTCGCCTTCGGGACGCGCAAAAGCATTCGTGCGAAACGGTGCGAGTGCTTCCATTGTAACGACAAACGGCGAAACGCTGGTCGCAAAATTCTTTGCCAAAAACGGACCTAACGGCTGATATTCCCAAGCCTGAACGTCACGCGCCGACCAATCGTTGACGAGACACAAACCAAAAATATGTTTTTCGGCATTTTCAATCGAAACGGTTTCGCCCAATTCGTTTCCGTTGCCGACGAAAAAGCCGACTTCCATTTCGTAGTCGAGATTTTTTGCAGGAATATATTCGGGCGGCTTTTCCTCATCGCTCCGGTTTTGACCTTTCGGGCGCGTGATTTCAGTTCCCGAAACGACAATCGAAGAAGCGCGTCCGTGATAACCGATTGGGACGTATTTATAATTCGGCAGCAGCGGATTGTCGGGACGAAACATCGAGCCGACATTTGTCGCGTGAAAAATCGAACAGTAAAAATCCGTGTAATCGCCGATGTGCGCGGGTAGATAGAATTCCACTTCGTCCGTCGGAATCAAATTTCGCTTAACATTTTTTTGCGTTTCCTCGTCGGCATTTTCCGACAGAATTTCAACCAGACGGCGGCGAAAAGCACTCTGCACAGTCGCGTTTTTTCGCATTACCGAGTGGTCGAGACAATAATTGTTGGCAGTAACGGCGATGTTAAAAGATTCGTCGTCAAACAGACAGCATTCGTAGCAAGAATAAATGTCCAGTACAAAATCCCCGATTGCCACGCCGATTCTGATGTTTTCATAAGTGCAGGAGCGCGTAAAAACGCAGAACGGCAAATTCTGAATCGGAAAATCCGTGTCCGGCGCGTTGGCTGATTCAACCCAGCTTTTTAAGTTTTGGTCGTGTGTTTCATTTGTTTCGTAAGTCATAAATAATGCGTTTTAGCTCCGTTAGGAGCGAAATGTTTGTAGAAAACGATAATCAAAAATTTCGAGTTCCATAGGAACGGTATATCAAAATTCCCGAAACTCCTACGAGGCTCGTTTTCAGTTGATAAATTTTTACTCTAGAGGCTGTTTAAGAAGCGATTTCTCAACGCTTTAATTTTAATCTCTGCGGACTGGCTACTCCGTACGGGGCTTTTATTGCCAACCGCCTCAGCATTAAACCGCTCATCGCCAGATAAAT
>Ga0136618_10000123_pt1 | contig 20870 bp, 21 predicted proteins | sample AntDrymUQ3302106_2_FD_104805 | JGI IMG/M metagenome (GOLD analysis project Ga0136618, IMG submission 104805) | Polar desert sand microbial communities from Dry Valleys, Antarctica - metaG UQ330 (21.06) | ecosystem: Environmental > Terrestrial > Soil > Desert | place: Antarctica: Dry Valley... | reverse complement strand
GGGAAGCGCTGGACGATGTGCTCCGGATGATCGATCGACCCGTCGTCGACCACGATGACCTCCGTTGCCGCCACGCTCTGATCCCTCGCGCTCGTGAGTGCCGCATCGAGGAAGTGCGCATGGCTCGCCGGTGTCGTCACCGGCGCGGTGCGGTGGTCGTGGCGAGCCGGCGAACGGCGTCGACGAACGAGCTCGTCGTCGCCGACCGCGTGACCTCGTCGGCGGCGTGGTCGATCCAGCACTGCCGGAACACAAAGTCGCGCACTTCGCCGGACCAGCCGACGAAACACGCGTCGTTGAAGTTCGTGAGGACGACGCTCGCGGAGGGCGCGGTCACCGTGTCCGCCGCGACGGGGCCGTGACCGAATCGTAGACGGCCTCGATCTGCGGCACGATCCGATCGGCCGAATACTGCTCGGCCTCCGCGGCCGCCCGGGCGCCGAGGCGGGTGCGGAGCGCAAAGTCGATGTCGAGGCGGATCATTGCTTGCGCGAGCGCGCCGGCGTCGTCCGGCGGCACGAGCAGACCCGTGACCTCGGGACGCACCACGCCGCCGAGGCCTCCGACGTCGGCCGCGATGACCAGCGCGCCGGCCGCCATGGCCTCGATCGCGACGATGCCGAACGGCTCGGCCCAGCGCGAGGGGACGACTGCGGCGTACGCCCGGCCGAATGCGGCCCGGACCGCTGCGTTGGGCCAGTTCTCGAAGACGTGCACACCGGCCCGGTCCGTCGGCGGCGAGTTCGGCCACCGCTTGCCGATGACGACAAGCGGCCGCTGGATCCCCGACCGCGCGTACGCGTCGAGCAACAGGTCGAAACCCTTCTCGCGGCGGAAGTCCCCCACGTAGACGAACGGTGGCTCGTCGGGGAGCTCGGCAAGCCACTCGTCGATCGTCGTGCCGCTGGTGGCGTCGGTGACGGGGAGGAAGTTCGGGATGACGTGCACCGATTCCCCGTCCACGTCGAGCTGATTGCCGTGCGCCGTCGCCGCGCTGACGGCGATGAACGCCCGAGCGCCGCGGCGCTCGAGCCGCCGGCCGACCCACGTCCCCACCACGGTCAGGGCGCCTTTGAAACGGCCATAGTGGTCGGCCGCACAGCGCAGACACGTGCGCGGCACCGGGCCGGGGCACACGCGGTCGTCGAGCCACAGGGTCTTCTTGGCGCACGAGAGCGTGTAGTAGTGCAACGTCGACACCAGCGGCGGCAGATAGCGGGGTGTGGGCAGCAGCGATCGGGCCAACCAGTCGTGGCCGTGGATCACGCTCGGCGCCCACTCGCGCACGAGGCGGAGCAGCGCCCGACGCGCGACCGGGTCGCATACAGGCGGTGCCCACGGTCGGGCCTGATCGAAGAGTCCCGGGATGCGCTGCGTTGCGTTGCGGATCCGGACCACGTCGACGTCACCGTCGCGCTCGTGCTCGTCCAGACCGTCCACCCGGAGCGTCGCCACCGTGACCCGATGGCCGCGCTCGCACAACGCGTGGGCGAGCGTGCGGACGTGCTGTTCGACGCCACCAAGCAGCGGCCAGTAGAAGTCGGTGACCATCAGCACGTGGTGGCGCGGCGCGCCGTCCGGAAGCGGTCGACATCGTCATTCCATCGGTTGCGCTCGGCGCGACACGAGCCCGATGTGGCAGGCAAAGCCTTGAGCCAGTCCCGAAATCGGAACTGACCCCACGGAGCGGTGACCACGGCTGTTCACATGGCCGAACCCATCGACTCTTTCAGAGCATCAAGTGTTTGCTAAATGTTTTCCAAGCGTCAAGTTCCTGCTAAGTTTACCTAGATCCCGGTCGAGGCGGTTCAGATCGTTCGGGAACGGCAGCGAAATTCCTGAACATTCACAGACCAAAGGCGGAAACACTCCAGGCGGAGGAGTCATCCAACCCATGTTCATCCAATCGTCGACCCCGAAGTCGACCCTGCGTCCGGTCGTCGCGACTCGCATCGAGCCCGGTTTGCTGGCTCGCCAACTGCGCCCGCGAAACCCGACGGTCTCCGTCATCGTGCCGACCCTCAACGAGGCCCGCAATCTCCCGTACGCGCTCTCGCGGCTCCCGCGGTGCGTCACCGAGGTCATCATCGTCGACGGACGTTCCACCGACGATACGGTCGAAGTCGCCGGCCGCCTGCGCGACGACATCCGAATCGTCGAGGAGCCTCGGAAGGGCAAGGGAATCGCCCTGAAGCGGGGCTTCGAGGCCGCGAGCGGCGACATCGTCGTCATGCTCGACGCCGACGGTTCGGCCGATGCCGCCGAGATCCAGATGTTCATCGAGGCGCTGGTCGCCGGCGCGGACTTCGCGAAGGGTTCTCGGTTCCTGGCCGGAGGCGGAAGCGTCGACCTGACGGCCATCCGGAAGTGCGGCAACCGGTGCCTCACCGGAGCCGTCAACCTCGTCTGCCAGACGCGGTACACAGACTTGTGCTACGGTTACAACGCGTTCTGGCGGGACTGCCTCGAGTTCGTGCCGGTCGACGTGCCCGGGTTCGAGGTCGAGACCCGGCTCAACATGCTCGTCGCTGCCGCCGGCCTGAACGTGGTCGAGGTGCCGAGCCATGAGTTCTGCCGGGTGCATGGTGCGAGCAATCTCCACGCGCTGAAGGACGGCCTGCGTGTCCTGCGGACGATCATCCGCACCTGGAGGCAGATCCGCCGCGGCGAATGCCGCACGGTACGCAGCCGGCAGGTCGAGCTCGAGCCGACCGTCGACGTCGAGGCAATCGCGTGATGAGGTCGATGATCATCGTCCCGGGCCGTGCGCCCGCGTGGGTTCGCGACCAAGTTCGCCTGGCTGCCGATGGCCTCACCGACGACGGGCTCGTGCTCGTGGCCCAGTCCGATGCCTTCGAGGCACCGGTCCACCTGCCCGGCACACTCGGCGCCAGTACGTTGCTCGGTGTGTCTCGCACCGGGTTTCCGATCTGGACCGGCCGTCGCCTCGCCATCTGGGGGATGCGACGGCGCCAGGATCGCACGGTCGTCGTGCTGTTCGACGGAGCCCGGCCGGTGACCGCGCTCGGTGCGGCGCTCGTCGCCCGGGTGCGCCGCGAACGCGTGACCGTCAATGATCTGCGCTCTCCGGAGCGCAGGCAGTCGGCCTGGTCGAGGCTGCTCGGCAGAGCGACCTGTGCCGTCGCCCACGAACGGGTCGCATCGCCCCGCCCGCAACCCGACGTCCGGCGGGCGCTCGTCTACGCGATCTGCAACCACGACCGTGCGTTCGCCGAATTGGTGGTGAAGACGGCAACGGCGATGTCGGCCGAGACCGCCGTCGGCTGGCGGTTCGTGATCCAGTCTGACGACGCGGCCGTCACGAGCGTCGTCAGCGAGAGCCTCGGCAGCGACTTCGTGTCGGTTGAGGGGTCGCCGCAGGTCGACATCCTCCATGCCTGCGACGTCGTAGTCGTGGCCCACGGCCCCCACGACGACCTGGCCGAGGAGGCCGCGCGGGAGGGCGCGGCCGGGGTGATCGTGGGCCACCCGATCGCCGACCGCATGACGCGTCGCCTCGACGGGGTCTTCGTGACGCGCCACGACGTCTCGTCGGTCATCGTCGCCCTGGAGTCGGCGCGCGGCCGTCTGTACGGTGAGATGCGCCCGGCACCCGAGATCCGTCGCGACGCCGAGGCCCTCCTCGCGTCCGTTCGTGGACTCGCGCTCGCATGAGCGCGGTCGCGGTGGCCGAACCGGTCGCGCCGCCAACCCGCACGGTCAGCGTCAACATCTGCGCCTACACCGAGGATCGGTGGGATCTGCTGTGCCGCGCCGTCGAGTCGGTGCACCGGCAGACGATCGACGGCGAGCACCCCGACGTCGCGCCTGAGATCGTCGTGGTCATCGACCACAACGATGCGCTCTTTTGCCGGAGTGCCCAGGCGTGGCCCGACCTGTGCGTGGGGCCGAATCGTCACGCGCGCGGACTGTCGGGCGCTCGCAACACCGGGATCGAGTCGTCGCGCGGCGACATCATCGCGTTCCTCGACGACGACGCCTGCGCGCGACCGAACTGGTTACGCGAGCTGGTCGCCCCGTTCGACTCGGACGACATCGGTCTCACCGCCGGTCACGTCGAGCCGGACTGGGCGCTGGGTGCACCGTCGTGGTTCCCCGCCGAGTTCTTCTGGGTGTGGTCGGGGCCACGTATCGGGGGCACCCCACGGAGCCGACCGACATCCGCAACCCGATCGGCGCGAGCATGGCGGTGCGCCGACGCGTGTTCGACACCGTGGGCACGTTCACCGACGGCATCGGACGCCTCGGCTCGACGCCGCTCGGCTGCGAGGAGACGGAGTTGTCGATCCGTGCCGCCGGCGCCGGATTCCGCTGTCGCGCGACCCCCGGTGCGACCGTCAGCCACTGGGTCAGTCCCGACCGGCACTCGTTTGCCTATTTCGTGCAGCGCTGCCGTGCCGAAGGTGTCTCGAAGGCGTCCGTATCCCGCCTGACGTCGACGTCGACGGCCTTGGCGACGGAGCGTGGTTACGTCGCGCGGACGATCCCGCTTGGAATCGTCCGCGCGATGCGGCGCGCGATCGTCGGCCCGCGGCGGGGTGCGCTCAGTGAAGCGGCCGCGCTCGTCGTCGGCACGCTCGTCACGGCGGCCACCTACGCGACCGCTCGGGTCCGCCTCCGGTCGCTCGGGTGAGGGGCGGGCAGCGACAACGCCGCGCGGCCGTGGAATAGCCGGTCTCCGGGGGGTGCTCGAAGGGTAATGTTCCCTGCTCATGGCGGGGGAAGATGAGGTGGCCGGGCGAGGGGATACCGCACGCCCGCTCCGCATCACCATGGCGTGCGCGCGGTACCCGCCATTCGTCGGAGGCACCGAGACTCACGTCGCCGCGGTCGCCGCCGGTCTGGCCCGTCGCGGGCATCAGGTGACCGTGGTGACCACGGTGCTCCAGGGCACCGGGTCGATCGACGTCGACGATTGCATCACGGTCCGCCGCGTTCGAGCGTGGCCCGGCGACTCGGATCTTCACGTGGCTCCAGGCCTGGCGCGCGCGATCACGCAGAGCCGGCCGGACGTGGTGCACCTGCAGGGGTACCACAGGATGGTCGCCCCGTTCGCGCTGCACACGGCACGCCGTCTCAAGCGCCCATACGTCGTGACGTTCCACTCCGGTGGCCACACCTCGCGCTTCCGGCGAGCGCTTCGTCCAGCGCAATACCGTCTGCTCCGACACTTCCTGGCAGGTGCCGCCCGCCTCATCGGGGTGTCCGAGTACGAGACCGAGTACTTCCGCTCGAGGCTTCGCGTACCCGCCGAGCTCTTCGAAACCCTCTCGAACGGGGTGGACGCCGCGTTCCTGGAGGTCGACCGACCGTTCCGGTCGACGAGCACGATCGTGTCACCCGGCCGGCTCGAGCGATACAAGGGCCACGGCGATGTGGTCGAGGCGCTCCCCGCCGTGCGTCGCGCGATCCCCGACGCCGAGCTCCTCATCGTCGGCGGCGGGGTGATGCAGCGCGAGTTCACCGAGCGGGCCGCTGCCCTGGGCGTGGCCGAGCACGTCCGGTTCACCAGCCTGCCGCACACCGACCGCGCCGGAATGGCGGAGGCCCTCGCCGGGGCTGCGGCCGTGGCGCTCGCCAGCCGATACGAATCTCAAGGCATCGTCGGACTCGAGGCGATCGCGACTGGCGCGAACGTGGTCGCGCTCGACGGCACCGCGTTGAGCGAGCTCGGTCGATACCCGGGCGTCGAACTGGTGCCGTCGGCGGCGGTCGCCACACTGGCTCCCGCGTTGATCCGCGCGATGACGTCCGAGCGTCCGTCGGAACGACCTCCAGTCCCGACCTGGCACGAAATAGGCGAGCGTCTCGAACAGATCTACTCCGACGCGGCCGGAGGACCACACGCTGAACGGCTCAACGTTCGGGGAAAGGTGATCGGCCAGACGAGCGGCCAGGCAGATCATGAGGAACGTGGAGTTCGCCTGACCTGACGTGACGAAGACCGAGCTGCTGACGACGAACAGTGTCGACACTGTGGACCCGGAGGTTCGCGTCGACCGCGCCGTCGTCGGCGTGCTTCGACATCCGCGTCGTACCGACCTGGTGGAAGCCGCCGCCGAGCCGCTCCCTGACCAACGCGGCGCGATCACCGTCGCGGTACACCAGCCGACCGACGCCGAGGTCCCGCAGATAGTGGTCCCAGTGCTCGTGGACTCGCAGGCCGCCGTCGACGTCGGCATCGCTGAAGCGAAGATCGATGTCGAGCCGCAGCATCCCGAGCGCGTCCGTGACGTCGCTGAGCCTCACGACGCTGTCGGCGGACGGCAGGTGTTCGCCGTGGTACTGGAACGGATAACGGTTCGTGCTCCGCTCGACGAAAAAGCCCCGCGGTTTGCGCCCCTTCGCGAACACCCGCTTGAGGCCGAAGCCGAAGAGGAACCGGAGCAGCCGGATCGGGTCTCGCAACAGGTTGCGCAGATGGGCCCGGATCGGCGAGCGCTCGGTCACCCCGTACGGCGAGCCCGGCACCTTCGTGCCCGTGAGCGAAAGTCGCTGCGCGTCGGGCGCGAACCGGGGACCGAGCGGTGAGATCAGACTCAGGTAGACGAACGACAGGATGCCGTCACCATGCCGGGCGTCGGCGAGCTCGGGGTTCGTCAGCCAACCGGCCACGTTCGGCAGGTTGTGCTCCTGCAAGAACTCGTCGGTGAACGTGAATCGGCGCCGCACGAAACACCGTCCGTAACTGCTCGTAGTCGTGGATCGTCGACTCGGGAGGGGTCGTGAACTCGACGTCGGCGATGACCCCTTCCAGGTGGGCCTGGTACCAACGGCCCAGATGACCTGATGGTCGCCCAAGCTGCGCCCATCCGGCCCGGGCGAGCACAGCAGGCGTGTCGTCTCGACGCCACCGCACGCGAGCACCCGTTGTCACCCTCGACCGAGAACTTCGGCCCGTCGATTGCCGCGCACTCGACGCTGCCGACGCGGCTCGTCCCGTCGGCGAGGCGTACGCGTAGCGCGGTGGCTCCGGTCACGACGCTCACGTGTGGGTTCGATTCCATCTCGGCGCGGTACTCGGTACCGAAATTGGTCGGCAGCGACCAGCGCTCGAGCGTCGACACGAGCACCCCGCCGCCGTCCTTGAGACCCGGCACGAGCTCGGGCGAGAGATGCGGCAGGTCGTGCACGCTGAACGCGCCGCGGCCGATGCGCGCCCAGTCGCACGCGCGCTGGATGAACGGCTCGACGTCGGAGAGGCCGATCGGCCAGCGCGACCCGACCAGCTGCGCGCGCTCCTGGAAGTCGATTGGATCGTAGGGCACGCATCGCCCGCCCCATATGGCCGATGTTCCGCCCAGTTGGCGGCTCTGCGTCATCTCGACCGGTGCGTGGAATTCCGTGAGGCGACCCGCCACCGAGAGGTCGCGGGTGCGCGTCGTCGGGCCTCGCTCCACCGGACTCCACCAGCAGGACGTCGACGCCTCGGCGTGCGGCTTCGAGCGCGGTCACGATGCCGCCCGGTCCTGCCCCGTTGACGACCAGAGCGGCGCGCGGGACAACGCCGTCTGCCAGGTCCCGAGCGTCAAGGATCGACCCAGTGTCTCCGTGACCATCGCGTTCCGAAGGAGGTCGGTGGCCGACCGTTCGGCCAGAGTTGGTTCCGTCACGGAGGCGCGAGGCGCCGCAGATGCTCCGGCTTGGCCGACGAGATGATGACGGTGGCGCCAGGGTTGCTCGACAGTGCGTCCTTGATCAGCAGGGTGGCGAGCTCACCGCGCTGCGAGAGATCGCGGCCGGCCAGCTCGTTTGCCTGCACGCGCAGCTCGTCGTCCCGGCCGATGGCCTCGGCGCACCGGATGAGCGCGGTCGACAGGACGCCGAAGACGATGCGGCGGGAGCCTCCGTTGGGCGGCCCGAGCAACCCGCCGCCAGGTCGTACGGCATCTGCAGGACGCCGGGGGCCGGACGCATCGTGGTCACCTCGTCGGCGATCGGTGCGAGATCGCCGGCCACGCCCCATCGCGCGATCGTGCCGGCCGCCCTCGCCGATTCGAGGAAGGCCAAGACGTCGTCGCCGACGGTACCGACGGCGAGCGCCGGCTCGTGGATCATGAAGTCGTCGATGCGGTCGACGCCCAGCCGACGCAGGCTGCGCTCGAGTCCGGTGCGTGCGGCAGCCACACTGAAGTCGGCGGGCCGATACAGCAGCTTGCCGACCACGCCGGCGTCCGGTGAGGCGCCGGCCTGCTTCACGCTCGACTGCATCGATGCGGACTTGCTGAGCACGCGCCGGATCGGACCCTGCATGAACCCCGAGATCCGGCCGACGAACGTGGTGGCCAGCCCGAACTTCGTCCCGACGGTGGCCTGGCCGGAATGCGGCGTCGGCCATGGAGACGGACGACGTCGTCGGGTGGTACCGGACGTTCGAGGCGATGAGCCACAGCGGGGTGCGGTTCCGGGCGCCTTCCGGAGAGAGCGACTGGCGGGCGGCCGATGCCATCTCCGCCGGGGCCGACGCAGCCCGGCTCTACCACGCCGCGCCCGAGACCCTCGGCCACACGGGGATCGCCATGCTCCCGACGCTGCCGTTCTGGGACGACCGACGGCGCCGGCTGCTCGTCCGGGCACCGCGCGCCGGAGGGAACGGGCGGGCTGCCGTCGACGCCGCATTCTGGCGGGGCGTGCGCTCAGCGCTCACTGGCGCCGAGTGGCGCGCGCTCCGATCGGCAACTCCGATCCTGATGTACCACGCCTTCGACGTCGCGGGTGGCGGCTCGAAGTACGTGGTGACGCGGCGGCGCCTGCGCCGCCAGCTGCGGCTGCTGCGCCTCGTTCGGTCGCGATCACGATCGACGACGGCTATGTCGACACTTACGAGGTCGCCGTCGCCGAGTTCCGCGCCCACCGCGCGCACGCGACCTTGTTCGTCCCGAGCAACCGCGTCGGCCAGCACGCCGATTGGACAATCGATCCGGGGCTGGCGGGCCGCGCGATCGCCAGCGCCGCGCAACTGCGCGGCGACCGGGACGTGCTCGACATCGGCTCGCACGCCGCCGACCACGTGGCACTCACCACGCTCGACGACCTCGCTCTGTCCGACAGCTTGAGACATCGGCGGTTCGGCTGGGCGAGATGCTCGGCCACGAGATCGACATGTTCGCCCTGCCGTTCGGCGATCAGGATTCGCGGGTCCGCGACCGACTCGCGCGAGGGCCCTACCGAGTCGTCTGCACGAGCGTGGGCGGTCTGAACACCCTCCTCGACCCGCTGGTCGCGCTTCGGCGAGTCGAGGTCTGCGGCGACGAACCGCTGTGGCGGTTCGCGTCCAAGGTCATCGTCGGCTCGGGTCATCCGCTCGGCGCATTGTTCCCGTCGCGGCGTCGTTGACGCTCACGACGATCACTGTTGCGATCGCTGCGTGCGGGCGGCCAGCCGAGCTGCAGCGCGCCGTGCGCGCGATCGCCTGCGGTGTGCGCCAGCCCGACGAGGTGATCGTCGTCGACCAAGCACCCTCGGCGGCGGCTCGGGCGGCGCTGGACGTGCTCGGCCCCGTTCCCCACCGCTACGTCGAGCAGGAGCGGCTCGGCCTGTCGGCCTTGCGCAACCTCGCGCTGCAACTCGCCAGCGGAGCAGTCGTCGCGATGACCGACGACGATTGCGTCGCCGACGAGTCATGGGTTGACGTGGTGCACGCGTCCTTCAGCGATCCGGAGTCGGCCGACACGTTGACCGGGTCCGTCCTCCCGCTCGGCGACGCTGCACCGGGCGCGTACATGGTGTCGGCTCGGTCGCACCCCGCCCCATACGTGCACACCAGGCGGGTTCCGCCCTGGCACATCGGCAGCGGCGGCAACTTCGCCGGGCGCCGCCGCGTCCTCGAAGCAGTGGGTGGATGGGACGTGCGCCTGGGCGCGGGCTCGCCGGGACGCAGTGCGGAGGACATCGAGCTGCTCGACCGGATCCTGCGCTACGGCTACGCCACCCGGTACGAGCCTGCAGCGATCGTCCGTCATCAGCTGCAGGATCGGCAGCGACGACTTTCGACGCGCTGGACGTACGGATTCGGCATCGGTGCCTTCCTCGCGTTGCGCGCCAAGCGGGCCGACCGCCTCGCCGTGGCAGCGTTGACGATCTACGTCGAATGCACGCGACCTCGCTGCTCCGCGCCGTGCGTCGGCGCAGCTGGTTCGACGCCAACCAGCACATGCGCGCGCTCGCGGCGCTGGTTCCCGGCGCCTGGTACGGCCTGCGCCTCCGCCGGCACGGACCGGCTTCGGCGGGTGATCGCTCGGCTGCTCTGGGCGATAGTGACGTGCGACCGGCCTGGTGCGGCTACTCGCGTCAGCCTGAGCGGGCCAGGCGGCGGACCGCTTCGACGAAGCGCTGGGGCGCGCCGGGCCGGGCGACCTCATCGTGGGCGTGCGCGACCCAGCACTGGCGGAACACGAGCTCGCGAATTTCGGGAGACCAGCCCACGGCGCGTCCGGCGCGGTCGAGCTGATCGGCGATGGCCGCCGCCGAACCCGCGGCGTCACGCAGCTGCACGACGGCGTCCGCGTGCGTCGTGCCTAACGCCGCTCCGAGCGCGTCGGCGGCCAAGTACCAATCGTCGGTGAGCAGCACCCCGCCGGTCGTACCGGCCTCGAAATCGGTGATACCGACGGCGGCGCCCGGCTCGATGACGACGTTGCGTGTGGTCAGGTCGCCGTGCTGAGGTCCGACGATCGGTGCTACGCCAACGAGCCGCTCCGCATCCCGCATCAGTGCGGCGCAGTACTCGGCGAGCTCGGGATGGGCAGACGCCAGCGAGCTCGCAGGCGCTCGGAAACATCGCACGTAGGTCTCCTCGTCGAGAAGCGCTGGTGACCGCAGCGCCCGCCAAGTTGCAAGTGAGTCGAGCACATCGGCGACCAGCGCGCCGAGCCGCCGGGGACGCCGCCGGAGCAGCCCCGCAGCGCCATGGCCGGATACCGCCGTCATCGTCAGCTTCCCTGGCTTGTGACCGAGGAGCCTTGGAACGCGGAGGCCGGCCCGCGCCGCGGACGGCGCCACGAAGACGAGTGCCCGAATCTCGGCGGCGATCCGAGGCACGGCCGCCGGCGAGAACGCCAGCTTGGCAACCGCGCACGGCCGCCGTTCGTTCGCCTCGTAGAGCAGCACTCGCAGCGTCGGGGCGTCGCTGCGGCTGCCGAGGCTCACGTGCCCGGCCGCGGGGCGGCATCCGGGCCAGTCCCCGTCGCGTTCGTCCTTGCCGGTCGGGGTGAGGACGACGCCGACGCCGGGCGCCATCATCGTGACGAGCCACCGACCCCACGTGTTCCTCGCCGCAGCAGCCACGATCGCAGCGGCTCGGGACTTTTCCAGGTGCCGCTCGACGCCGTCCGCGAGCGTCGGCCCGATGGCCAGGGCGTGCTCCGAACCAGGCCAGCGCGGGACGAGCAGCACAGCCCCGGCCGACCGCACCGAGGTGTTGCGCAGGCGGCGGGAGAGCGTCAGGCGCTGTCGCCGCGGCAGCATCGCGATCGCGGCGTCGCCGTTGTCCTGGATGCGGCGAAGCTCGGCGTCGCCGAGCCGCTCGATCACCGCCGTCACGTTCCCCGCATCTGGCGTCGCGGCGGTTGCCTCCCACGCCGTCCAGCTCACCGGCCCCCACGGCGACGCCAGCGTCATCGCACTGCCTGGCCGGCCCGCAGCTCGTCGATGTGGGCGTAGAGGTCGTCGTAGCGATCGGCGGCGCGCTCGAGGTCGAGCCAGGCCAGCGCCGCTGCACGGCACTGCGCGCCTCGCCGGGCAAGCTCGCCCGGATCGGCCAGCAGCTCGACCGCTGCCGCCGCGAATTGCCGGTCTGTCGTGGCGGTGATCGCCACGCGGCGGAGCTCCAATGGCAGGCCGGCGAGCGCGAGCTCGGTGCCGACTACGACCTTGCCGGCGGCGAGCGCCTCGATGACCTTCACCCGCATGCCTCCGCCAAACTCGATCGGTGCGAGAACGAGCGAGATCCTGTCGAGCGCCTCGGCCAGGTCGTCGACGAAACCCGTCGCGACGATGCGGTCGTCGCGGAACGCGATCGCGGGTGGTGCCGGCCCGATGAGACGGAGCGTCACGTCGGGCCGGGAAGCCACACGATGGGCATCAAGCGCTCGATGAGGCGCTCGACCGCGCGGAGGTTCTCGGGGCGCGTGTACTTCCCGATGTACCCGATCGCCGGTTTGTCGGGCTCGGGGAGCCCCGACCCGCGGGCCGGGAGGGGGACGGGGAACGGCACGACGAACACGGGCGTGTTCCCGACGAGGCGCTCGATGCGTTTGCGATCGCCGGAGGTGAACACCACGAAGGCATCGGCGGTGCGGGGCGCGCCGATACGTGCGCCTCCAGGCGACGACCTCGAGCATGGGTAGGGACGGAACCACCATCGGTCGCGCCGCACCTGGTCGAGGGTGCTGAAGAGCGGAAGGTCGTGATCGGTGACGATGATGGCCGCACGATTGCCGGGGGCGCGCCTGACGGAGTCGGCGAGGAGGAGAAATTCGACGTGGACGATGTCGCACGAACCGACGAGCATGTGCGCCTCGCGGTCGAACCTGGGTGATCTCCAATCGGACGCCCACGTGCTGCGACCCGCGAGCAGGGCGCAGAAGCGCCGCAGCTTGCCCCGCCGTGCGTCGCGTTCGGGGCGCGGGATCTCGATCACGCCGACCGACTCGTCACGGCGCTCCGGAGCATAGGGCAGCACGGTGCTCACGATGCGCACGTCGTGCCGTCGTCGTAGTGCCGAAACCATCCCGCTAATCGACCTCGGCGCCCCGTGCCCCGTGTCGTCGAGGGAGTACGGGGCAACGATCCCGATCGTCCGTCGCGCCGTTCGCTCGCTCACGTGGTCTCCCAGCCACTCAGCGCGTCGCCAGCACGGCCCACGATGCCGACGCGGACGTCGGCGTGTCGTCGCGTCGCAGTCCCGCCAGACGCTGGTGGCGCCGTCACGCACCAGCCGTGCGCCCATGACGGCGGCGACGGACGCACGGAGCAGGACCTGCGACGCCGAGTCGTGCTTGCGGTGGTAGTAACTCATGCTGCGGTACCTCGTCCGCAGCGAGCGCACCGGCTGCTGGCCCGTGCTGACGCCCTTGTCGTGGACGACCGTGGCCGACGGGAGGACCTCGACCTCCCACCCGGCGGCCCGGACCCTCCGGCACAGGTCGAGCTCTTCGAAGTAGAGGAAGAAGTTCGGATCGAAGCCCCCGACGGCGTCGACGACGGCCCGGCGGGCGATGAACGCCGCGCAGTCACCCACGGGGCGGTGAACGGCCCTCCGTCCGCGAGTTCGGTAAGCTCGTCACTGTAGTGGCCACGACGGAGGTGCCAGAGCCCCGTCTCCCACCAGAGCAACTGGGCGATCGAGTGATCGCGGTACCACGTCCGCTGCGGCGTGCCTGCCCGATCCACGACCATCGGCCCGACGATCGCCGTCGTCGGGTGCGCGTCGAGACGCTCGAGCATCTGCGCGGCGGCCGCCGGCGAGACTCGAACGTCGGCGTTCAGCACCAGCAACGCCTCGGCAGACGACCCGAGCGCAAGCTCATTCACGGCGGCTCCGAAGCCGGGATTGTGCGGGAGCGACACCGCGATGACATCGGGGAACTCGGAGCGCACCATGTCGAGCGAGCCGTCCGTGGAGCCATTGTCGGCGACGAGGATCGTGTCGATCCCCTCGACGACGCGCACCGACTCGAGACACTCCCGCAGCGATGCGCGAGCGTTGAAGTTCACGATCGCGGCATCAGCGGTGAGCGATGTCATGTCGTCTGCTCGGACTTCAGCGGAATGAACGCGCCCGCCACCCTCGGCACCCACGCTCGCGGAACGACCGCCATGGCTGCGAACCAGCCCGACATCGCGAGCCGGCGGAGCCACGACACGTCGGTCCGGCCGGCGGCGGCGCGCGTCCCACGGGACGGCGACGTTCCACCGGCTGTCGCCGGGGTAAGGGTGGTGCTCGGGATCGAGACGGATGAAGATCATCGCGTGCGCAGCCACCGTCACCGAGCGCAGCTGGTCGACGGACGCCGGCGCCCGCGCCGGATCGACGGCGGCCAGCTGCTCGACCAGCAGCCGGTGCGTCAGTTCCGTACGCACGAGCACCAGGCGGATCCCGTGGAGCGTCCACGCGGTGGTGCGGTAACTGTTCCTGCTGTGGAGGCGGTACGACCCGCCGGGCCGGTCGAGGGCGAGGACCTCGCCGTGTGCGGTCGACAGGTTGAGCAGGTAGTAGTCGGCGCTCTTCTCGTAGCCCTTCGTCGGCATCGGCAGGATCCGGCGCAACACATCGGCAGCGAACGCGTTTCCGCTCATCGGTTGCCAGGTCAGGTCGTCGGGGAAGCGCCCGAGCGCGTCGCGCAGGTCGCCCGAGCTCAGTTGCGTGCCGTGCGGCGGCAGCATGTCTCCGGTGCGGTCGCCGTTGCGGTCGATGACCCTGAGCGGGAAGTGGACTCGCGCGACTCCGGCTCGGCCGAACGCCTCGACGAGCCGTTCGACGAGGTCGGGCTCGACGAGATCGTCGGCGTCGAGGAAGACCACGATCGGGGCCGTCGCCTTCTCGAAGCCGGTGTTCGTCGCGGCACCCTGCCCACCATTCGGGCGCTCGAGGATGCGGATCGTCGGTTCGTACCGCCTGAGCACTTCGAGGGAGTCGTCAGTAGATCCGTTGTCGACCACGATCACCTCGACGTCGACGCTCTGGGCAAGAGCGCTGTCGACAGCCGCGCCCACGTAGCGGGCATAGTTGAAGTTGGTGATGATGATGCTCGCCGCCGGAGTCTTCACGACGACTCTCGCCCCACCAGCATCGCCGCAGCGTAGACGGGCACCGAACTTCAGGGCGTTGCGAAGCCGGCAACGGTTGTCGTGGGCCGCGCGTTACAATCCGGGTCCGGCCGCGGAGCGGGCGTACCGGACTTGCGTTCGTTCGAGCACGGGTGAATCCCCCAGGACAGTGGAATGATGGCCCTCGGTACAACCGCCAGCACGAAGCTCCGGTCGCGCCGCGGGAGTCGTTGATGGCGACCGCCCGTGCGACCCGCGGCTGGATCGATGGGGGCGATTTGCTCGCGTCCGCGATTGCGAGCTGCGTCGTCGCGACGATGTGGACCGACGCCTCCGGCCCGTACCGTGCGCCGCTCGCGCTGGTCTTCATGCTGCTCGTGCCCGGATGGGCTGTCGTCCGGGGCGCCGGGGCTTCAATCTCTGCAGCGGTGATCGGCGACGTCGTGGTGATCAGCCTCGTCGTCGACTTGGGGGTCTCGTTCGTGTTGATTGCACTGAGCTGGGTCTGGCGCATCGGCACGACCGTCGTCGCCGTCGCGAGCATCGCTGCGATCTGGGTTGCTCGTCGGCGGGCGAAGCAACCCGCCGCTGCGGAGCGGCGGGGAACACTGCTGCAGCCCCCGGGCGGCCGCCTCCAATTCGGACGAGTGCTGGACATGGGCGCGTTCGTGGCCGGGCTTTCCGTCTGCCTCGTTGCCGTCGCCCGGACCGACGTCGACGACATCGGTTCGGCCGGCCTGCTCGACGCGCTCCCCGCTGGCTTCTTCGTCGGCACTGCCCTGCTCGCGTTCGGTCTCGTCAATGCCACCGTGGGGGACCGGTCGGTGCTCGCATGGTGCAACGTTGTGGCGATCACGGTCGTCCTGCACGGCGCGCCCGGGCTCATCGAGAAGCACCCGCGATTTCAGGTCGCCTGGCTCCACGTCGGCTTCGCCAAGGTGATCGCGCCCGACGGCGTCCTGCTCGGAAGGCACGATGCACGTTTCAGTTGGCCCGGCTTCTTCACGGCCGCGGCCCTGCTGCAGCGGGTGTCGGGAACCGAGTCGGTCCTCTGGGCCGTGCGCTTCACCCCGGTCGTCATCAATCTCGTCGCTGCGGTGCTGACCTGGCAACTCGCCCGGGCCCTGGGCACCACACACCGCCAGGCGAATCTCGCCGCCGCGCTGTTCGTCGCCCTCGCCTGGATTGGTCAGGACTACTTCTCGCCGCAGGCCGTCGCCCTCCTCGTCGCCATGTGGATCGTCGTCAACGTTCTCCGAGAGCTCCCGACAGGTGATCGGCGGCCGTGGAGGATCGTGCAGTGGGTACTCGGCCCAGCGCCGCGGGTCGTCGTCGCGCCCGTGTGGGCGGCCGGCGAACGCAGCCGCTTGCGGCTCTTCGTCGGCCTCGTGGCCGCCGCGTGCGCGCTCGTCGTCAGCCACCAGATCACGCCCGTGCTCCTCGCCGCCGCGCTGCTGGGGCTCACCGTCGCGAGGCGAACTTCTCTCCGGTGGTTCTGGTTGCTCGTCGGCGTTCTCATCTTCGGCTGGATGTCGTACGGAGCCGAGGCGTACTGGCTCGGGCACCTCCAGGAGTTGTTCGGTTCGGTGGGTGACGTCGGCGCCGTGGTCAATCAGAACGTCCAGGAACGGACGGCGACGGCGGCGGCACCGACCGTCGGTGCCGAGCGGCAGCTCATCGTCAAGACGCGTCTGCTGCTTGCTGCGGCGATGTGGGGAGCGGCCCTGCTCGCGCTCGTCATCAGGCGCTTCCAGAAGCGTCTCGATGCGGCCTACGTCGCGTTGATCTTCGGTCCGTTCGCCGCCGTCGCCGCCCAGCCGTACGGCGGTGAACTGCTCCTCCGCGTCGCTCTGTTCACGACACCGATGTGCGTCGTGCTGATCGCCACGGTGCTGATCGACACCGCACTCCCGGCCCCGCGCGTGGTCGTCGGCGTGATCCTCAGCGTGATCATGCCGGTGTTCGTGCTCGCTCGGTTCGGGAACGAGAGCTACGAGAGCGTGCTGACCGAGGATCTCGAGCTGACCGGGTATCTCTACGAGGTCGCTCCCGAGCGCGCCGTCGTCTACCTCGCCAACCCTCACACGCTCAGCAACATCGATCGGGTCGGCAGGGTCACGTTCGAGGGGCTCGCCATCGACGTTGGAGTGGCCACCCTCATGGACCAGCTCACGGCGAGGGCGGGCGAGGTCGACGCCGTGTACATCCTTTTCACCACCGCCCAGGCGCTCTACGGCACCGAGGTCAATGGCCGTGCCGAAGGCTGGCTCGGCCGGTATGCCGATGCGCTGATCGAGCAGGACGCCGTGATCGTCGTGCGTCGCGACGGCCCCAACAACGTCCTGCTCCAGGTCGAACCGCGGGAACCGTGATCGCCGACTCCTTCAACACCCTGACCGATCTGATCGGCATCCCAATCGCCGTGGGCGCCGTGCTCGCGCTCGTGCTCGCCGACGTCGCGGCCATTCGCGGGCGTTCGGCGAAGCTGTGGAAGCGATGTGCTGCGGCGGTCTTGTTCCTCGCGTCCGTCGGGGTCATCGGCTATCGGTTCTGGTACCGCGTGTAAGGAAGGTCCGGCCGAAGCACAGTGCCAGGGTGGCGCGGGACGACTACTGTGCCGCGATCATGTCGGCGTTGCCCGATCCAGTACTCGGCTCGACGCACGCTGCCGTGGCGCATTCTGCGGTGCCTGGCACCGGCTGCCTAGCTGCACGGCCCGAGCGTCGTTGACCGATGGGCTACGAGGCGACCACGGTCGGGCCTCTCAGACGCTAGCGCCACCTCGAGCGGTCGATCCTGTCGGTGCTGGTTAGCACCGGGATCACCGGGGTGCTCGGGGCCGCCTTCTGGCTCCTCGGGGCCAGGATCTTCAGCCCCGACAAGGTCGCCGTCGCGATCGCGGCGTCCTCACTACTCATCGGCCTTGCCTCGATGTCCCAGATTAATCTTGCCGTCGGAATCGGGCGGTACGTTCCGATGGCGGGACCGGGCCAACGCACGCTCGTCACGCCGCCTATCGCATTGCGATTTCGACGGCGGTACTGGCCGCGGTGGGCGTGGTCGTCGTCGGCCTCCTCCGGGGTGGAGCGATCGTTACCGGAGGAGACATAGCCTCACGATCGTCGTGGCGCTCTCACTCCCTGTGTACGTGGTCTTCGCGTTGCAGGACGGCGTGCTGGTCGCCGTGGGCAAAGACGCGTGGACGCCCATCGAGAACGGGCTGACGTCGGTGGCCAAGCTCGCCCTGCTCCCAGCGCTGCTGTTCGTGCCCGGAGCGAGCGGCCTGCTGCTCGCGTGGATGATCCCGACGGTGGTCGCCATCGTGATCGTGAACTCGCTGACGTTCTCGCGCCTGCTCGAACCCGGCCACGCGACGACAGTTCGCCCGCGTGAGCTGGTTCGTTTCTCGACACAGGACCTGGTCGGTGCGATGGCGCTGGTGCTGTCCCTGCGGCTCGTTCCGATCGTCACCGTGGAGACGATCGACAAGGCGACGGCGGCACGAGTGGGCGTCCCGTGGACCATCGTCACCGTGGCCGTGCTGGCGCTCGACGCGATCTCGAAGCTGGTGCTCGTCGAACTGGCGAGGGATCCCGAAAACGCCGACGCAGTCAGCCATCGCATGAGCCGCAGCGTCATGATGTTGTTCCTGCCCGCGGCGCTCGCAGGTGCCGCCCTCGCATACCCCGTGCTCTCGCTCGCGGGCCGCGGCTACGACGACGTCGGCGCGCCGGTGCTCGCCGTCGGATCGTTGGCGCTCGCCCCTGCTTCGCTCGTCGAGTGTCGGTTCGCCGTGCTGCGGTTCCGTCACCAGCTCCGACGGGTTGCCGTGTTGCAGATCGTCCGCGCCGCGGCGCTGCTCGGAGGCGTTGGCACGGCGATCGCGCTTGGCCATCCGAACTGGATCGGGCTGGCGCTGACCATGTCGAACCTCGTCCTGGTCCCCGTGGTCTGGCGGACGTCGTCTATGTCCGAGCCGGTCGGTCTTAGCTTAGGGCGACCGGAATTCGTCGCGAGAGATGGTGGGATCGGGGGCCTTCAAGGACGGGACTGCTCCGGACGTGGCCTTCATCCTGCAGGGGCTCCGCTTCGGAGGTGTGGAGCGGATTGCGTTCAACGTGGCCGACGTCTTCGTCCGCCGTGGTCTGTCCGTCCATGTCGTCACGCTGACGGGCCATCGAGAATCCGGCGTGGACATCCCGGAGGGGGTGGAGTTCGTCGAGCTCGGGGGCGCGTCCATGCTCACGGCGTTGCCCCGGCTCGTGCGATACCAGCAGCGGCATCGCCCCGCGATCTGCGTTCTCCGGCTTCACGAGCGTCAACGTGCAATTGATCTGTGCCGCCGCGCGCGCTCGAACCGGTGCTCGGGTCGTCGTGAGCGAACGCGTCGCGCTGCGCGAGAACATCCGGACGCACTGGCTCAAGCGGCTGTTTCCGCCGTTGATTCGGTGGGTCTACCCGAGGGCGGATCGGATCGTGGCGGTCTCTGCGGCGCTTGCTGCCGAGGTGGCTGAGGTCGGTCGTCTGCGCAGGGATCGCGTCGACCTGGTGTACAACCCGGTGGTGACGGCGCCGATGCTCGAGGACGGGCCGGCGCCGACCGACGACTGGTTCCGTCCCGGCGACGGCCCGATCGTCCTGAGCGCCGCCCGTCTCGTACCGCAGAAGGACTGCGCACGCTGGTGCGGGCGTTCGCGCAGTTGCCGGAACGTTTGCGCCTGGTCATCCTCGGCGACGGGCCCGAGCGAGAAGGTCTGGAGCAGCTTGCCGAGGAGCTGGGGTGGCGGACCGAATGAGCCTGCCGGGATTCGTCGCCTCGCCGATCGACTACCTGCGTCACGCGTCGGTCTTCGCGCTGAGCTCGCGTTACGAAGGCCTCGGCAACGTGCCGATCGAGGCGCTGGCCGCCGGCTGCCCAGCGGTGAGCACGGCCTGCCCGTTCGAGCGGCTATGCGACACCGATCTCGATGCGATCGCTTCCGTTGGCGTCGCCCGTCGAAGCAGGGGTTCGCCGCGTCGAGCACGTCCACCGACGCGCATCGCTCCGGGGCAGGTACCTCAACGAGGTAGTCGGCGACCGTCAGCAAGTTGCAACGGATACCCAGCGTTCAGGACGCAGCGGCTCGTTCGTGGCCCGCAACCCGAGGACCTCGCAACGGCGCAGCCCACCCAGCAACATCGCGTCGATCATCGCCCGGTCCCGCTGGGTGCGCAACGCCGCTGTGAACGCGTCGATTGCTGCCGGGTCGACGATCCGCGGCAGAGTGCGCGGCGCCCGGATCAACGGGACACCACGAACCGCGCGTTGTCCTCCGCGCCGGGTCGCCAGCCCGCGTGGCACCGGGTTCGCTGACACATCACCGCACACGATCAGGTAGTCGTAGAGCCCGGCGATCGTGGCCAAGCGACGCTTGATCGTCCGGGCTGACAGCCCGACTTCGCCGTCCTCGATGCGCACCACGTTCGATGCTCGTCGCGGCGTGCGCTGCTCAGTGATGAACGTCAACACGTCCGCCGGGACCACGTCGACGGGCTCACGTTCGATCACCGTGAAGAACACCTTCAGGTCGAACGCGTGTGCCAACACCGTGTTCGGCCGAGCCCTCGCCGCGACCAGTTCAAGGTAGGCATCCAGCAACGGATGCCCAATCCGGATCAGACCACGGCCATCATCCTCGGCACGAACAACGCACGGCAAGAAGGCCACGTCAACCATCCTGACCGACCAGCCAGCACCACCGAGGAATCACCCGCATATCGTGACCAGTCGACGTAGCTCATCGTCTCGAACTCGACGTCGTCGAGCCCGCGCCACGGGCCGTGCCGGTAGATCAGCTCCCATAGAGCCCGTTGAACGACTCGGCCATCGCGTTATCGAACGAATCACCCTTCGATCCGACCGACGCGACGATGTCGTTCTCGGCGAGCCGTTCGGAGTAACGGATGCTGAGATATTGGGCTCCGCGCGTGGGCGTGGGGAGGGGTGATCCGCGTTCGGTGCCAGGGGTTCGGTCAGTGTTGCGGTTTCTCGAGGACTGCAACTGGAAGGAACCCCTGGCGTGGACGACGGTATCGCGATG
>Ga0136618_10000121_pt1 | contig 20901 bp, 17 predicted proteins | sample AntDrymUQ3302106_2_FD_104805 | JGI IMG/M metagenome (GOLD analysis project Ga0136618, IMG submission 104805) | Polar desert sand microbial communities from Dry Valleys, Antarctica - metaG UQ330 (21.06) | ecosystem: Environmental > Terrestrial > Soil > Desert | place: Antarctica: Dry Valley... | reverse complement strand
TTAAAAAAGGAGAAATCAAGCAATGGCTAAATCATTCAAAAATTTAAGAGATAAAATGTCTCCTGATTCAAAGAAGATTTCTAACCGGATAGCGCAAGATTTGCGCCAGGAAATCGGGCTTAATGAACTGCGAAATGTTTTGGACATCAGTCAAGAAGAGTTAGGCGAGCTGCTCAACAAAAAACAGGCTGCTATCTCTCGGCTTGAACGACGCTCTGATATGCACATCTCCACGCTCAGAGCTTTTGTCAAAGCACTTGGCGGAAAACTGGAAATTATCGCCAGTTTTCCGGACGCTTCTTATCATATAAAACAGTTTGAGCAGGAATCTGCCGATGACCCGGTTTTAGTCTAACCGTCAAAAAGGAAAGGGAAGTATTATAAAGAATCAGCAAATAATGATTTCATTAATCAAAGCAGCATTCTTAAGATTGAAATTAAGTTTAAGACAACTCTTTACAAAATGACTCTTTTGTGTGTCGGGTCAATGTCATAGTGCGACAGCCGAACGCGGAATTTTTATTGTCTTAGAAGCGACCGTTTTTTTATCACAAGAAAGCAGCCGCCCTCACGTCTATAAACAAAGTAAAGAAATCGGATGCAGAAGTTGTTTCCAATCTGCATCCGACCTCGGTTCATTTTTCGTCTACACAATCCTACTAAAAATTAGCCGTAAAGTTAATATCGACCGTATCTTCATTGACATTTATGACCTGCGTAGATTGACTGAATTCGTATCGCTTGCCTTTGGCGGTAATGACATATGTTTCGCCTGCCGCCACCTCAGCGAAGCGATAGTAGCCGAACGTCGTCGTGTAGGCGATTTTCACATTTCCCTGTGCGTCCGTCAGACGAATCAGCACGTTTCTGATGCCGCGCCCCGTCGCCGTTGTCGCGCGTCCGGAAATCGAGACATTGGCGGCGGTCGGTCCGAGTATCGTCACCGCGCCCGGCGTAGTTGTGATCGTTGCGGCGTTGGCAGCAGGATCCGATGCTTTGATCGGAACCGGCGTATTGCCGAAACTGATCGGAGTTGTGCCGGCTGCCGCGCCGCCGGCGACTGTAAAATTGATGTTAAAGAGCAGAGCGGAAGCCGGAAAAACATCGCCCGCCGTTGATTGAAACGCGACAACTCCGAGTTGTCCCGGCGTGGAATTGTTAAAGGTAAAGCTGACGTTTGCCGCTCGATTGGTAATGGCTGCAAGAGATGGAATGGACAGCTTTGCCGCATCATAAGTTACGGTAAACTGCACGCCTCCGACGTTACTGGAATTGAGCTGAATCGGTATGACTGCCGTGCCGCCCGAGGCGGTCGTCGTTCCGGCGCTAACCGTTGCCGAACCAGCCGCCGGAGCGTTCAATTGATCGCTCGAAACACCGGATTGTTCGGTGAAACCATCGTATCCGAATTTATCGACTCCAGATTTATCGCCGTCAAAGTTTTCTAAAAGCGGCGAAGCCGGAGGGGCAACCGTTGTAACAGCGCCGCTCGCCGGTGTCAGCGGATTGAGAACCGCCGCATAAAGCTGCAATTGGATCAAATCCTGAACGTCGACCGAGCCGTCGCCTTTAGTTAAGCGCGGCGCGGCATCGGCTCGCTGGAACTCGCCGCCCGCAGCCGGAGCAGCGACGCCGGGGAGTTTGGCGATGATATTGCCGACCGTTATTATATCGAGTATATCGACCGCCCCGTCGCCGGTCGGACGAGTTGCCACGTCGCCTTCAAAGGTTATGACCGAAGTGGAAAAGTTCAGATTCGATTGATTGCCCGCCAGATTATTCAGCGTGACTGCTGGTTGAACAAACGCATAGCCGTTCAAAGAAGGCGTCAGGGTAAAGTTGCCGCCGCCCGGAACATTGGCAAATGAGTAACTGCCCGCAGCGCTCGTCGTGGTCGAAGCGGTCGCCGAACCCGACAATGAGACGGTAACGCCCGACAAGGCTTCGCCGCCATTAGTTATCTGTCCCGAGAGTGAATAAGTCGCTGCCGCGGCGTTGATGGTCGTCAGATCGTTTGCCGTGTTGTTGGCGGTGTTGGTTTCGCCGCCGCCCGATGCTGTTGCCAGGTTGGTCACACTTGAAGAAGCGTTATCGGCGACATTGACTGTTAGGGTGATTGCCGGATAGCTGTTCGTTGCAGCAAGCGCATCACTTCTGGTGCAGGTTAAAGTTCCGAGCGTGCAGGTCCATCCGATTCCGGTGATAGCTGTTGCCGTTAATCCGGTCGGTAATGTATCGACCGCAGAAACATTTCCGCTCGTTGCCGTGCCGCCGCTGTTGGTGACGGTGATCGAATAAGTCTTGCCGGTGTCGCCCTGTGTGAAGTTTCCGGTGTGAGATTTGACAACTGTTAAATCTGCTGCGGACGCGGGCGGCGCAATCTGCACTTCTAATGCTCCGATGTCAGCTCCGTTTCCGTCCGCTGCATTTGGAATTGAAGGATCATCACTCGGACGAGTCAAGCCGCGCTGGTCTGCTCCGGCGGCGCTGCCTTTGTCAATGGCAGGTGAACCGAACAAAAGAGCGTGGGTTTGGGTCGGTCCGCCGTTGTTTGCCAGCGGTCCCAGCAAGGCAGGCTGTCCGGTGATGTTGTTCGTGCCCGTGATCGTGGCGCCGTTTTGCACCAGGTTATAATTTCCTGATACCCCGTATACCCGGTTGCCGATAAGGTCGGAGTTGGGCGTGTTGTTGAAGGAATTGATGAGAAAGCTGTTGGCGAGAATGCTGTTGGACAGTTGCAGCGTGCCGAGGCTAGTGTTGATGCCGCCGCCGGCGTCGCGCCTCGCGTGATTAGCGGTAACAGTGCTGTTTACAACGGTCAGCACGCCGTGGTTCAAGATGCCGCCGCCGCCCTCGGCGCCTGGTTGGGTTTGGGTGCTGCCTGAGATGACAGTGGTGCCCTCGGCACGGTTGCCGGAGATGGTGCTGTTCGTAACAGTTACCGTAGCAGTGAAATTGATGAAAATGCCTCCGCCGTTGCCGTTATGGCTGTAGAATACGGTGGGAAACATCGAGTCTTGTGTCGTGTATTCTCTAGCGGTATTGCCGGAAATGGTGCTGTTCTCAATCGTCGCCGTCCCGCCGGAGATGTCGAGTCCTCCGCCGAAACCGGCGATATTACCGGAAATGGTGCTGCTCGCCACCGCCAAGGAGCCGTTCCCGACATAGATGCCGCCGCCATAGGCACCGGAACCGGAGTTATTACCCGAAATCGTGCTGCCCGTCACTGCCAGAGAGCCGCCGCCCAAATAAATGGCGCCGCCATACTGGGCTGTGTTGTTGGAAAGGGTGCAGTTCGTCAGCGTTACCGTTCCGCCCGCTATGTAGATGGCGCCTCCGTAATACTGAGTGCCAGTGACGACTCCGGTGTCGGGGTCGCGGGTTGTGATGGCATTTCCATTTCCGTCGCTCAGTTTCAGACCGGAGATGCTGACAATGCCGCCGTTGATCTCGAAGACTCCGACTGTGTAACCGTTGGCGGCTTTCACGGTCAGACTGTCGGCGCCCGGACCAGCGATGGTCAGGTTCTTGTTGATGACAAGATCCCTAGTGATCCCTGCGCCGACGAGTTGGATGATGCCCGTCACGCTGAAGCTGATTGTGGCTCCGGGGGGCGCATACTTGACCGCTTCACGCAAAGTGCAGTTGGCTTCGTTGCAAGCGGTGTCGTCGCCGTCAGCCAGCGTGTTGACGATCAGGTTGCTGCCCTGCGCGTGCGCCTGGCTGAAAGCGAATAAAACAGTCAGCAGAATCAGGCACAAGCCTGAAATTGATAGTAAATTTTTGTTAGTATTTTTCATTATTTTGTTTTTTATTCGGGCAGTCGCAGACCGCCGCGATAATGGCTGATAAAACCGTTCGTAACATTTCTTTTCTGTCTCTCTTTCAAAATAAAATTGCGGGTTGACTCGTTCGTGTCGGCGCATAAAATTCAAAGCTATGCGGTTGTATCGTTATTTGCGCGGGGCAGTCTTATTTGATTGCCCCGCTCTTTTTGATTGCCATTAGTTTGCCGCCGCACCTTTGCCGGTGTTGATGAACCCTTGGCAATCGCCTTGATTTTTGGCTGGATTCATTATCTAGTTTGTAATTTCTGACTAATTTACCGGAAACACCGTTCGCTCGCGCTCACTGACAATGAAATTTATATCGTTTGTCTCTTCCATGATTGAATGAACCTGCGCGCCCTGTGTGAAAAAGAAGCGTTTGCCCCACGCTTCAAAGATATAGGTTTCTCCCGCCGCGACTTCCTCAAAGCGGTAATAACCGAAACTCGTTGTCGTTGTCGTTCTGACATAGCCGTTTGAATCGGTCATTGTCACGACGACGTTTCTGATGCCTCTGCCTTGTGAGGTGACGACTCTGCCCGAGACTGAAACGCTGGCGGCAGTCGGAGCAAGCTGAAATTCAAAGGCTCCGATGTCAACTGTGGCAGTTCCGTTTCCGTCTCCGTCGATAATTCTGGGAAAGCCTGCTCCGCGCTGGTCGGTTGTTAAAGCAGTATTGTTTGACGGGTTGACTGCCAGTGCGTCGCTGCCTTTGTCAATTGCCGCGCTTCCGGTCAGCAAGCGGTGAGTTTGGGTTGGTCCGCCGTTGTTGGCAAGCGCGCCGAGCATCGGGTTTGAGCCGTCGGGTAAATCTGTAGCGATATAACCGAAGCTCGTGCCGCGCGTGCGAATTAGATTAAAGCCCTGCGAGGCGATTGCGCCGTTCACGTCCGGATTAAAAGTCGCCGTGTTGTCGGCAACAATCGTATTGCCGATATTCACCGTTCCTGATCCAAATAACCGAGCGGATGAGTTTATCCCGCCGCCGGGACCGTTTGAGGCGGTGTTGTTGGCAATCGTGACGTTGCGTAAATTGGTTGTGGCACCGTTGAATGTGGAAATGCCGCCGCCGCCGCAATCGCAGCCCGAGGAATTGCCCGAAACGGTTGAGTTCGAGATGTTTACTGTTCCTGGACTACTCAGATTAAGCAGCCCGCCGCCGCCGATAACGAAAGAGTTCGTCGCCGCCGGACCGCTCCCCGCCCGATTGTCGCTCAGGGTCGTGCCGCTAATACTGTGCGTTCCGCCGTTGACAAAGTAAATGCCGCCGCCGCCCAGTCGCGCCGTGTTACCGGAGACGGTGCTGTTGGTTATTGTCGAACTCCCACCAATTATATACATTCCGCCGCCAACACCCTCTGCACCATCGGCGTGATTATTTGTAATACTCGCATTCGTGACCGTTACTGTCGTATTACCGGTGATAACTCCCCCGCCTACTTTACTGGTGGCGCTATTGCCTGTCACGGAGCCGCCGGTGATATTTAGTGTTCCCGTAAAAGTAAAAATACCGCCGCCTGCCCCAACCGCCGCCGTATTACCGGAAACGGTGACATTCGTTAAGTTGATAACACTGCCGTCGAAACCCACAATACCGCCGCCAGTCCCTGCAGAATTAGCAAGAATCGAGCCGCCGTTGATTGTTAGACGACTGCCGACTCCAAAAGTGTAAATGCCGCCACCGTCATTGTTAGTCGCCGTATTAGCTTCGATAACCATATTGTTGAGCGTTAAATTTCCAGCGTTTTGGATTGCTCCTCCGTCTCCGCCGCTGCCATTGCCGCCGGTAATGCGAAAGTTGGTCATCACCACCACCGCGCTTGCTGCCGGAATATCAAAGACGCGAGTCGCTGTTGTGCCGCTGACCGATACGTTCCTGACAGTCAGCGCGTCAATCGTCATGTTGGTTGAGATAACGAGTTGCCCAAGTGCCGGTGTCAGCAAAATTGTTTGTCCGCTCAATACGGCAGCGAAGTTGATCGTATCATCTCCGGCAACGGCATTTGCCGTGTTGATTGCCTGACGCAAGGTGCAACCACCACCGGCGGCACACGCGCCTTGCGTATTGTCCGGGTCAGTAAAGGTCGTCACCACAAAAGTCGCGGAAAATATTTGAGTCGGCAAAATGAACAGAAAAGCCAGCAGGCATACGCTCAGAATTGTGATTTTCATAAAATTTACTTTCCTAAGAATCAGACAAAAGCCTGAGATTGATAGTGAATTTTTGTTAGTATTTTTCATTATCTTTAATCTTTGTTTCATATTTTTATTTATCAATTTGATAATTGTTGATTTTTGAAAAAGTCCCTCAAATCGAGCAGATTGTCTTTCGGGAAAAAGCCAAAGACGCCCGCTTCACTTGCCGTGCTGCTCAGTTCCTTGTCACAATATTGCGATACCATTAAAATCCGTGCCGTCGGGAAAGTGCCGATAATTTTGCGCGTCGCCGTCAGCCCGTCCATTTGCTTCATTTCCCAATCCATCAACACCCAATCGGGCATAAAAGCCTTATAAGTCTCAAGCGCGTCCGCGCCGTCTTCGCATTCGCAAAACTCGCCGGTTAGATCGCACAGATAGCGCTTGATCATCCGTCGCGCCGGCTCGCGGTCATCAACGATCAGGATTTTCAGTTTTGATTTTTCCGTTAAATTTAAATTCATTTAAAACAAGTGTAGGCGAGTTCGGAAATGATGAACATCCGTGTCAACACCTGAATTCGACCAGGTGTTGACACCTGTTTTCGGGCGCGGCGAGTGACACGAAATCCGTTGAAAAACAGATTTCAAATAATTGACAAGATTTTTTTAAGGTCGGATTTTACAATTCGGATTTATTGGCGGAAGCAAATTTGACCAGCGCGAGACTGCCGCTCAAATTCAGTTTGCGGGAAATATTGGCGCGGTGTCCTTCGATTGTGCGGTAGCTGACGAACAATTCTTCGCCGATTTCCTTGCTGGTTTTGTCGTCGGCGATGAGTTTTAAAACGCGGCGTTCGGTCGGCGTCAGCAAATGAAGTCCGGGCTGCTCTATTTCGAGTTCGTCGGCGCGGCGGCGGCGATTAAGCAGCATCGCGGACATTGCCGGACTCAAAAATGGGCGATTTTTGGCGACAGATTTGATCGCCGAAACGATTTCGTCCGCCGCGCTGTCCTTTAAAACGTAGCCGCGAACATTCAAATCCATTGCCGCCTGAAAAGTTTCTTCTTCGTCGAGCATTGTCAGAAAAACGACTTCCGCTTCGATGCGCCGCTTTTGCATTTCACGCACGACCGCAAAACCGTCCATTCCGGGCATATCAATATCGAGAACGGCAACCTGCGGGCGATGCTCTTCAATCGAATCGAGCGCGGCTTTCCCGTCGCCCGCTTCGGCAACGATCAACAGATTTTTGTCGGTTTCGATTATCTTCCGCAAACCCTGACGGACAATCGGATGATCGTCCGCCATCACGATTTTTATTTGTGTCTCCATATTTCAACCTCGATAGTCGTGCCTTCGCCGATTGCCGAATCAATCTCAAATGTTCCGCCTAGGAGTCGCACCCGTTCGTTCATTCCGATTAAACCGAAACCGTCGCGTCGTTTCGTTGCATTATGAGCTTTTACATCAAAACCTTTGCCGTCGTCGGAAATTTTTATCAAAACGCCGCGCGCGCTTTTGGTAATTTTAACTTTTACTTCGGAGGCTTCGGAATGTTTCATAATATTATTCAAACATTCTTGAATAATGCGGTAAACACTGATTTCCGCCTCGCTTTCAAACAAACCGTCGATATTTTCGATTTCGGAAACGATTTTAAGCGCGGAATTGTCCGCAATTTTATTTAATAAAGAGCTTATTGATTTCGTCAAACCGAGCCGGTCAAGCATAAATGGGCGCAGATTGTAGGCAATTTCGCGGACTTCCGAGATTGCCTGCGCCGATGCGCCGGAGATTTCCGACAGATGTTCTTTTGCTTCCGCGACACTGCTGACGGTTTGCCTGCCGAAAACCGCGCTGTTTTTGATCATCGCCAAACTCTGACCGATCGAATCGTGAAGCTCGGCGGCGACGCGCCTTCGTTCGGTTTCGTGCGCGTTAATCAAACGGCGCGAAAAATCCGCCTGCGCCAGACGCTCTTTTTCGAGTTGATTAAATCGTCGGCGGTAAAGCAGAAAAACGACCGCGCCGACACCGAAAACTGCCAGAACCGCAAACCACCACGTTCGATAAAACGGCGGTTTAACCGTGACTCTGAGCGCCGCGCCGGTTTCGTTCCAGACGTTATCGCTGTTGGCGGCAATTACGCGAAACGTATATTCGCCCGGCGGGACGTGCGAAAAATATACCGTCCGCCTGGTTCCGGCATCAACCCAATCGCTGTCCAAGCCTTCGAGTTTATATTTAAAGCGCAGATTTTCCGAATTGATAAAAGACAGCGCGGTGTAGCTGATTTCAAAACTTTGCTGATGCGGCTCGATGTCGATTGCCGAATTTTCTTTATCAAATCCGCAACCCGCATTCCGCTGTTCGCATTCCGCGATCAAGGCATTGTCAATCTTGACCGTTTCAATCATCACCGGCGGCGGTTTCGGATTCACTTTTACCGTTTCCGGGTCAATCACCGCGACGCCGTCCTGCGTCGGAAACCAGAGCCTTCCGTCTCGTGCGCGAATTCCGGCGGGCGAACGTCCGCCATTAGCTTCGGCGTTGAGCATTCCGTCCGCTTTGCCGTAGGCGATTGAGTTGATGGTTTGGCGTTTGCCGTCGGCGTAATCGTTTAATTCATCTTTGGCGACGCGGTAAATTCCGCGATTCGACGAGATCCAGAAATTGCGGCTGTCGTCTTCAAGAATCTGAAACGCGCCGTCGTTCGGCAAACCCGTTTTCGTGTCGTACCGGGTAAATTTACCGTCCTTAAATCTGGCTAGACCGCCGTCGTAACTGCCGATCCAGAGCACCCCGTCCGCGTCTTCGTAAAGCGAGCGGACGGTGCGGCTCGGCAAACCATCAGTTTCCCGCCAGCTCGTAAATTGATTGCTTTGCAGCCGCGTCAAACCGTCGTAAGTTCCAATCCAAAGCCCGCCCGCTCGTGCTTCGATGATGACTTTCACATCGTTTCCGGCAAACCCGTCGGCGGTTGTAAAACCGGTCAGAACTCCGTCTTTGAAACGCATCAACCCTTTTTCGCCGCCCAGCCAGAGCGAGTTTTCACGGTCGGCATGAATTGCATAAATGAAATCAACCGCGGGAACTTTCCCATGCTCGAACGGCACGAACCTATTGTTTTCCTGAACATACAGCGCGCCGATATTGCTGATGAGAATGCGCCCGGAAACGTCTTCGCCGATGGCGCTGACGTGAAAAGTTTTGGTGGATTCTACTAAAGTAAAAGTCCCGTTTTCGCGTTTGAAAAGTCCGTTCGTCGTGCCGATCCAAATCGTCCCGGCGCGGTCCTGGTAAATCGGATAGACGTTTTTCTCCGAGATTCCGTCCGCCTCCGAATAAGCGGTGACGATTTGTTTTCTAGCCCTGAACAAACCGTCGCGCTTGGTGCCGAACCAGAGATTGTCTTCGCCGTCCGTGTATGTTGAATTAATCTCCGCCTGATCGAGCGGCGGCACGGCGGCTTTTTTGAGCAGCAATTCCTTTTGCATCGCGGGCAAATCAACCAGCCACAACGCGCCTCCTACGTCTTTCGCCACGAGAGCGAGCCGCGAGCCGGTCATAAAATACAAAGGACGTTTCGGTAAACCGTCGCGCTCGCCGTAAATCCCGGTGACTCGTCCGTTTTCCGCCCGCGCTAACTTGCCATCGGCGGTTATCAGCCACACGCTCCCGTTCGCCTCCTGCGCTGCGGTTGAGAATCTCACTTGCGGCGAGCCGTCGGAAAGCGAAAAACTCTGCCATTGCCCGTAAATGAAACATTCGGAAAAGTTATTTTCGGAATCGGGGCGGCAACCGATTCTAATGCTCGACGAACGAGCGGCTCGCTCCGGCGGCGAAAAATTTAGCCGCCCCTCGAACGGCGAAAATTTCCCGTCCCGAAAACGAATTGTTTGATTGTCATTGATAAATATCACTCCGTCGTCGCCTGCGTCCGGCACAATCCAATACACGATGCGCGGAACGCCCGACTCCTCAGCGCCGAAATGTTCAAACCGACCGCCGCTAAAACGCGCCGCGCCGCTTTCTTCGGTTCCCGCCCACAAATCGCCGCCCGCCGTTTCAAACAAACTGACAAAACGATTATTGACGATGCCCGGCGTATTGCTTTTGTTGAAAACCGTAAACCGCGCACCGTCAAACCGCGCCAAACCGTCAAGAGTCGCCAGCCACAGATAACCGTCCCTTGTTTGAACAATCCCGTAAACCGAATTCTGCGGCAGCCCGTCGTCCGCCGTCCATTGGTCAATCCGATACTGCGCCTTTGCCGCCGTAAAGCAAAAACAAAGATAAAAGCCTAAAAAAAGTTTTTTCGACAAAGGCATATTAAATTCAGGCGCATCAAAAACGGAAAAGGGTTATAGAAACGGAATACTTAGAAAAGCTAACTCAGGGAAAGCTTGTTTGCAAGAACAATTGCGTCAAAACGCTTTTCGGTTTGCACCGCCAATTCTGATAGAAAAATATCTTTTACGCGACTTCAACGATGGTTTCCAAAAATGAAGGATAGAGTTTTCGGACAATACGGAATATCAAATCTATCGTCTCAAAAACGGACGGATACTGTTGCCCAATTCAAATTTGCCTATAAAACTGAAAACAAATGTCTAAATTTCCTGTGATTCAATTGGGTTTATTTTATCCAAATCGAATTGGGCAACAGTATCCGCCCGTTTTTGGCACTCTTCATTGGCCAGCCGAAAAACTATTAATTTTGCATCTAAAATCGCCCCAAAATTCGTTCCGAAATCAAAGTTTCAGTACTTGACTGTATTTTAGCTTTTGGGACATACTCTGATTTTCTGATTATAAATCCCAAATCTCATAAAAAATGAAAATCGGATACGCAAGAATTTCGACCGTTGATCAAAGTCTCAATCTGCAAACTGATGCATTAGAAAAAGCCGGCTGTGACAAAATCTTTTCTGATCAAGCCAGTGGTGTCAAAGACGACCGGCAAGGTTTGATTGATGCAGTTGAATTTTGCCGTCAAGGTGATTCCCTGGTTGTTTGGAAACTAGATCGATTAGGCCGGAGCCTTAAACATCTGATTGAAACGATTAACTTGCTGCATGAGAAAAAAGTGGGGTTTGTCTCCCTACAGGAAAGTATCGATACGACTACTTCGGGCGGAAAACTCATTTTCCATGTTTTCGGGGCGCTGGCTGAGTTTGAAAGAGAATTGATCCGGGAGCGAACGAACGCCGGACTCGCTTCAGCCAGAAGCAGAGGCAGAATGGGCGGACGGCCGCGCGCCATGACTGACAAACAACTTCGCATCGCCCAAACAATGCTTAAGGACCCGAAGACCACCGTCAAGGACATTTGTGAAACACTTCAGGTTTCAAAAACAACGCTCTATCGCTACCTGAATAAATAATAAATAGAATTCTTCCAGGCCTAAAAGAAACTGTCAAACAATGAGAAATTCAAGTAAAGTGTCCAAAATCCTTAGTGATACTGTTGCCGAATTCATTTGAACAGAGATTTATCTAATTAAAACTAAATAAATTCAAAATCTCGTTTTTCGTTTTTATTGGCTTTTTTTGAATTCGGCAACAGTATCTCCTTAGTTTTTGGACACCTCCTCATCAAATGTTTTGAACATCTATATTTATTTGTTTTCAGTCATATTTAGCTGAATAAGTTTTAATAGATCATCAAATTGCACCGGCTTGACCAGATGATGGTTGAACCCGGCTTCCTTTGATTTTTGGCGGTCTTCGTCCTGTCCCCAACCGGAAACTGAAATTAATAAGGCTTGCGGCAGCATTTCGCGCAAATACATGGCTGGTTCGTACCCGCTCATACCGGGCAGTCCAATATCACTCAAACAAATTTTCGGTTCAAACTCTTCGGCCATTTCGAGAGCTGTTGGCGCATTCAAAGCGACGCGAATAATGTGACCTTGCATTGATAAAAGAACTTCCAGCATTTCCGCGACATCCGTGTTATCGTCAACTACCAAAATTCGGAAGTTTTCCGCTTCTAAATGGAATCCCGGTTTTTTGCTGTCATCCGGCATTTTCATTTGCGCGGTTTGAATAATATCCGTTTCGGAAATTGGCTCGGCTAGTATTCTTTTCGATTGTTCGGCGGCAAGCGGCAAACGAACAATAAATTCACTTCCGCCGACGGATATTGTTTGCGACCGCGCGCTCGCCGACGGCTGCATTTTCTTCGTCGCTCGCGCCGAACAACCGACCGATAAAATTAAGTTTTTCGATTTTTCAACCAAACAAATAAAAAACATTGCGACGACCGGCAAATCGCCGATTTTAGATTTTCCCGTTCTCGGAGCGTCTCGCTCTGACGGCAAAACAATTCTCGACGCCCGATACGACCAAAACGTCGGCAGCATTATGCTCGCCGAACCGGGAAATTAAAGCAAAATTCACCTGCCCTTTTCTCCTGCTTGAATATGAAAACCGGGAAAATCTGTCCGCGCTTACTCGGCTAATTCGGCGAGTATGATGCTGGCGCTGGTTTGGTCTTGGCGGGCGTAAAGTATCCGCTTGCCGTCGGCGGATGTGGTTAGATTGGGGTAATAAGCCAGAGGTAATTTATCGACCTGAGCAATTTGACGGGTTTGTCCGCTTCTAAAATCGTAAAACTTAATTTCAAGCGGAGTTTGCGCGGCGAACGCCGTGTAATAAACTCCGTTCGGCGCGACCGACCAGGAGCGCCACGCGCCCGCTTCGCCGAGTTCGGGAAGCGGTTTTTCGTCCGCGCCGTCCGCGCCGACGCTCCATAAACCGGCTTTTCCCGCGCCTTTCGAATAAATAATTTTATCGTCGTCCGGCGCGGCGAACATTTCATACGCTCCTTGTTTGGTGATTTGCGCGGCTGCATTTTCGCCGCCGGTCGCGGGAATTTTCCAGATTTGTTCGTCGCCCGAACGGTTTGAAAGGAAGAAAATCCAATTGCCGTCGGCGCTCCAGGCGGGCAGGGAATTGTTTTTGCCGATTTCGGTCAAACGCCGCCACGCGCCGCCGTTCGCCGAGACGATATAAACTTCGCTTCTGTCGGCGATTTGCGAATCGAAAACGATGAACTTCCCGTCGGGCGAAAATCGCGGGCTGCCCGCCGAACCGTGTTCATCGGTCAACTGCCGCTGATTTCTGCCGTCGGCGTCCGCCAGCCAGATTTCGTAGTTTCCCGTGCGGTCGGACACGAACGCGATTTTCGAGCCGTCCGGGGAAAATTGCGGGCTGTGGTCGGCGCGGGTCGAACGGATGAGCGGGCGCGGCGGCTGGTCGGGCGCGATTTCCCAGATGTTTTCGTCCGCCGTCTCTTCGACAAAAGCAATCGTTCGCCCGTTTGGAGAAATCGTCAAACTCTGCAAATCTCTGCTTCCGGTCGGAATCAACTGCGGTTCTTCGCCGACGCCGACGGAAACTTGCCACAAATTGAGCTGGTTGACCGCGCGAAAAGAAGTAAAAAACAATTTTCGACTGTCGTTGTTCCAGGCTAAGCCGTAAATTCGCACATCGTCTGAAGTGATTTGACTCGGCTCGCCTCCGTTCGCCGCAACGACAAAAATCTCGCGGCGAAAGCTGCTGAAATAGCGAATAAAAGCCAGAAATTTTCCGTCCGGCGAAAAGCGCGGCGTGTGGTCGACGAAGGGCGCGGCGGGCGCGGTGATTCGTGTTTTTTCGCCGGTTTGCAGATTGATTGTAAAAATTCCGGCTTCTTTGCTCGCCGAATCGAGTTCGGCGGCGGCGAGAAAATTTCCGTCGGGCGAGAACGAGACGCTGGCGTAGCTGGCGCGGTCGTAAATTTTGCGTTCCGCTCCGCCGAGCGCCGAAATCAAAATTATTTCATTGTGCGTCGGAAAAGTTCGAACGAAGGCGATTGATTTGCCGTCAGGCGAAAACGTCGGATTGATTTCGTCCGTCTCGCTGTTCGTCAAACGAACCGGATCGCCCGCGCCGATGAGTTTAACGTAAACGTCGAAATTGCCGTTTTCGATGCCGCCGTCCCACGAAAACACCATTTGATTGCCGTCGGGCGAAAAAGCCGGCGAATTTTCGCGTCCGGGCAAGCCGGAAAACGGGGCGATTTTCGAGGCGAGAATGACGTTTGATCGGTTTTGGGAAAAATAGCCGTGATAAGCGGAAAACGCGATTGCGGCGAAAATCAGCAAAATCGGAAAAACCCAAAAAATGGAAATTTGCCGTCGGGCAGGTGCGGCGGGCAGGGCTTTTATTTTCGGCGTTTCGAATATTTTTCCGTCAATGGAAGAAATTTCGTTTTCGTCTGACGACGGCAGAATTTCGATGCTTTCTTCGATTTGGATTTGCTGAATTATTTCTTCAAACTGAACGTGCCGAACAATTTCTTCTTCGGAAACGAGCGCGGCGGATTCCGATAATTTGACGACTTCCGGCAAAAAGCGATAACCGCGTTTCGGCAGCGTTTCGATCATCGGCAGATCATTTGCGCTGTTCGCGGCAAGTTTTTTTCTGAGCCACGAGATATTGCGCGTCAGCGTTCCCTCTTCAACGTAAGTATCTTTCCAGACCGCTTCGAGCAGTTCGTCCTTTTCAACCACCTGTCCGGCGTTTTCAACCAGCAGAAAAAGCACCTCGAATTCCTTCGGAGTCAATGAAACAACTTCGTCTCCACACAACAAGCGACGTTTTTTTACGTCGAGTCTGAATTGTGAGAATTCGTATAACTCGTTTGTTTGGTTGTCTTTCACGCTATCCGAAATTTTATCCGAAAAATTTTCCGACTTTTTATCAGGACTTTTCACGCCGGAATTTTTAATCTCTCAATATGCCAAGACAAGATTATCAGTTTTAAACGAAAACTTAAAAGAATGAAAATCATCCGCAGAAAACAATTTTTTGTAAAAACCGAACGCGGTCTGACAAATAATGGGCTGCGTTCGGAAAACAAAACGGTTTTATGCCCGCACTGCGGCGAATCAATGACCGACGTACGAACTTTCGGCGGGATGCTCGATTTAAGTTTCCGTGAAGTATTTCGTTTAATCGTGCTGAATCGGATTCATTTTTGCGAAATAGATAAATAATTTCGGTTTGATTTTTCTTCAATCATTCGGTAACTACATGGAATAATTTTCAAATTTGAGAGGACAAGGAGAATAATTTTATATGTTTAAATTCAAAAACTACGGCGCACAGATTATGTCTGCGCTTTTTATTTTCGGCGGTGCGGCAGCAGGCTTCTTCAGCATCGCGGCAAATGCCCAAACGGACAATTCAAAACTCGAAACAGTGGTGCTGGAGAAAATGAGCGATACAAAAACGGTCGAATATTCGCTTAAACCCGGCGAAACTAAAGAGATTGCCGTCATAGATTCAAAGACCAGCAATCACATACTTATCAAATCTTCGCAGCAGGGAGTGCCTTCCGAAAAATCGGCGGCGGCGCAAACCGGAACAACGCCCGCCGTAATAAACAGTTCGGTAATCACTACGGAACGGTGGGGGTTGGTCAAGGTTCAGGCGAAAACTAACTGGACGTTGAAAAAAGACGGCAAAGAAGCGGCGGCGGGCAGCGATGCTTACGAATATGGCACGACAACGGCTAACACCACCAGATACAACACTAAATTTAACGCCGATACCACGCCGGTTTTGCCGCCGGGAACGTATATTGTCTTGATTAAATGTGTTCAGGATAAGCCGTGCGAAGATAAGCTGACAATCGGCTACACAATCGGACACGCTCCTGATGCCGCTAATTTAGAGCCGTAAGAAATCTTCTTCGGTTAAAGCGAAAAAGCCCGACGAAACTCTAAATTTTATTCGGGCTTTTTATCAACCCGGCTGCCGTCAAAGTTAAACTATGCACGACTTCTAATGACGGTACAGCCGTTCGTAACTTAGCCGAAAACCCTTTTCGGACATTAAGACAGACTAAAAAACAAGAGGAAAAAAAATGAAAATTATCAACATCAAATTAATCATCGTCGGTTTGCTAATGATCGGCACGGCAACTGCGGCGCAGGCGCAGACAAAATATTGGACAAGCACCGGCGGCAACAGCATTTTGCCTTCAATTTCGGTTTGACAATGATTCGGGGCTGGATTGATGAAAAACAGTTTTTGCAGAGCGACAGAAAAACCTGCACGCCAAATCCTAAAAAGATTCCGTGCGGACACTACACTCAAATGGTTTGGAGAACCTCGACCGAACTCGGCTGCGGGATTATCCGCAAATCCAACTCATTTATCGAGTCTCCCGATTCCAAGGGAAAAGCGTCCTATTTGGTTTGCATTTACAACCCCGGCGGAAACATTGACGGAGTTGCCGCTTATTAAAATGTCGCCGGATAAAATCGAGAAAAAAATTATGAAAAGAAAGTTTTTGTTTTTACCGCTGATGATTTTGTTTGCCGCCGCCGCCGCTGACGGGCAGTCGAAAGGAACGGTTGTGGAAAAGGAAATCAAATTTGCGAAAGGGAAAACTTCCGCGATTGTCAAAGGCACGGTCGAAAGCCGCATAGATTCGCACATCTTTCACGTCAAAGCAAACGAAGGGCAGACTTTGAAAGTCGTGATGACTTCGCCGAAACCTTTGAGAGACGCGCACTTGTGCCTGGTTATTCCAGGCGGCGAAGAGCCTTTGTGCGAGAAACGAAATTATACGTTGAAATTGCCGAAAACGGGCGACTACGAAATTTATATCGAAGCCATCCGCGAACCGATTCGGTATGTCATTACGGTTTCAATCAAATGAACAAAAAAAGTTTCGAGATTATTTCTACCGCCGCCCGTTTGCGGTTTTCCGAAAAATCAAAACTACAAAATTATGAAAAAAACTTTATTGCTGCTGCTGCTGTTAATCATAGCGCAGGCGTTCAGTATTTACGCTCAGGACGGCGGTCAGCCAATCGAGGGAACGGACGCTTTTAAATATCAGAAAGATGCCGACGGTCGGGGCTGTTATGTTTATGACCACTATGTTTTCAAGACGGTTTCCTCGCAAGGAAACGGAGTCTACATCAATGTCTATCAAAATAGTTCCGGCAATTCGACCGCGAAAGTCTGCGAAACCGGACTTGTCAAACCGTATCTGGTCGTCAAAGATTCGGACAGTCAATTTTTTAACGGATTGGTCGGCGACAAACTGATTATTGACGACGGAACCGGACCGGATACGAGAAAACTGACAATAGTTGATCTGCCGACAAAGAGAACCGTCTTTACGGCAACCGTTCACGAAACCGGCAAAATAACGGGCAAAAGATTTTTGACATTTTCCGAGTTTTCCAAAACCAAACGACCGCTCAGTGAATGTCCGCAGGCAAAAGAATGGAGAAACTCCGGTTTCAGCATCGGCTGGGTGCGGAAAGCCAAACTCGACCTGCGAACGATGGAAAAATCAGCCGGAAAAATCTCCTGCGCGGCTTTTCAGTAATCAATAATTCAATTTTTGCAGAAAATATCAAGAAGAATGACATCAAAAGGTGTTTTTTAGGTCGAGCCGAAACGATGCAAATTTGTAAATTGCCTGTATTTGCTTATCTTTGATACAATCCGAAATTTTATCCGAAAAATCTTCCGACTTTTTATCAGGACTTTTGGGAGCGGATTTTATAAATTTGCTCAAGTAACACCGAACAATAAAATCGAATAGTTCAAGTCTATCCTAAAACGAATGAAAATCATAAAGAAGACACACATTCTTGTTGAAACAAAACGGCAGATCGTCATCAGCCAATCGCCGCCTGACGAGCAGATTATCTGCGAACAGTGCGGCGGACAAATGATGACGGCGCAAACGGCTTCGGCTTTGTTAGGCATCAACATTCGCAAAATCTACAGACTGATTGAGAAAGAAAATTTTCATTTTTCAGACAGCAACCTGGAGGTGACGCACATTTGTTCGAGCGCGATCAGCCGGCTTTCGCAAAAAGATTAAGCAGCAAATTGAAGATCAAATAATCAAAGAAAGAATTGAGGAGTAATTATGAAAACACACAACATTCTGAAAAAATACATTTCAGTTTTAACTTTTTTGACAATCGCTTTGGCATTGTTACAGCTTACCGCCTTTGCCAGCGGCAAAATAAGTAAAAACGAAGCGAAAAAAGCAAACAAATCAATGCAGCAAAAAACATTATGGCAGCGAGTCGAGCCTGAAAGCGTTCAAAAACTCGGCGAATCGCAGCAGCGTCCCGGAAAATATCTCGTTTTCCGGCTGAACCGAAAACTACTAGATAATTCGCTCGCGGAAGTGCCGATGGAATTTACCGAAGCGGCGCGAAACAAGGAAACGATTCTGGAAGTTCCGACACCGGACGGGAAAATTGAGCGTTTCCGTATTCAGGAAACGGCACTGCTTGCGCCGGAAGTCGCCGCGCAGTATCCGACGTGGAAGTATTTCGTCGGGCAGGGCATTGACGACCCGACCGCGACCGCATCATTCGACACCAACGATCTCGGCTTTCACGCCTACGTCAGCGGCGCGAACGGAACATATTTGATTGATCCGTATTCGCAAAAGGACAAGGAAAATTACATTGTTTATTATAAGGGCGATATCGGTGGCAGCCGCGACGGATTCAGTTGTCAGGTCAAAGGATTTTCGGACGAAAGTTTCCGTCTGTTAGCACCGTCCGCGCCGCAGGCTTTCAGCAGCGGCACGACGCTCAGAACGTTGAAATCGGCATGGTCTTTGACCAAAGAATACACCAACTTTTTCGGCGGTGATAGAACTACGGCTTTCGCCGCTCTGGGAACAACCGTCAGTCGGTTGAATGTGATTTACCGGCGTGAACTGGCGGTCGTCTTTACCATCGTCAGCGATACGCGAACGGTTTTTACCAACGCCAACACCGGCGGTTTTCCGAACGCTGACGATGCGAAAGTTGCCGAAAAATCGAATAATCGAAACGGAACAGTTCTCGATGCCGTTTACGGACGGGCGAATTACGACATCGGTCACGTTTTATCGGTTACGCCGAATCCGAATGGTTTGGCGGCGAGTCCGAGTTTGTGCAGCAATGATACGCTTGGGGACACTGATCTCGGTTTAGCCCCGACCACTGTTAAGGCACAAGGTTTCACCGGCGCGCCGACACCGCAGGGCGACGGCTTCAACGTGGATTATGTGGCGCACGAAATCGGGCATCAATTTGCAATGAGCCACACCTTTAACAATGATATTGACGGAAGCTGCTCGACGCGCTCGATTGATTCGGCGTATGAACCGGGAAGCGGCATCACGATTATGGGTTACGGCGGCATCTGCGCCCCGCGTAATTTAGCCGAAAATTCCATCGAGTATTTTAATCTTCGCAGTTTCGACCAATCGCTCGGCTACCTGCAAAGCACCAACCCGATGACACCTTTGCCGCAGCCGTGCGGCACGACCGCAGCGACCAACAACACGCCGCCGACGGTGACGGTCGCGCAGGCGAGCTACAATATTCCTGCGCGAACACCGTTCACGCTCAATGCGGCGGCGACGGATGCCAACGGCGATGCGCTAACTTATTTGTGGGAGGAATTCGATTTAAATGCTAACGGCGCGACCGGCAGTGTACCGAAAACTACTCCTGCTGATAATGATAACCCGAACCCGATTCGCAACAATATGGCGACCGACATTGACGACGACGGCACGGTGCGCCCGATTTTCCGCGCTTATAATCCGACGACCGGCGGCTCGCGCACATTTCCCTCGCTTTATTACATTCTGAATCCGGCGGGCAACGCTCCGGCGGGCAGCAATCAGCCGACCGAGTTCTACACGGGAACGCTGCCGTTTGCGCCGACGACGAACGCGACTGCCGGTTACGTCTGCAAAGCGGGCGAAACGTGCGTGCGCGGCGAGCGTCTGCCGACGATTAGCCGCACGATGAACTTTCGCGTCACCGTGCGCGATAACAACGCAAACGGCGGCGGCGTCGCCGATGCCGCAACGAGCGTTACTGTTGCGGGCGGCGCGGGACCGTTTCAGGTAACGACGCAAAATTCGGCGGCGGCAAATTTACAGGAATCATATTCGCCGCTTGCGCCGGAAGCAACGTGGCAAACGGGAACGACGCAGACGGTAACGTGGGATATTGCCAACACGAACACCGCACCTATCAATGCGGCAAATGTCAACATTCTGCTGTCAACCGATGGCGGACAGACTTTCCCGATTACGCTGAAGAACAATACCGCGAACGACGGCAGCGAACCAATCACCGTGCCGAACAATCCGACTCAGACGGCGCGCATCAAAGTCGAAGCGGTCGGCAATATCTTCTTTGACATCAACAACGCGAATTTCGCAATTACCGCGCCGACAGCGGCGACAGTTTCAGTCGGCGGGCGTGTGATGACGATGAGCGGGCGCGGCATCACAGGCGTGCGTCTGAGTTTGACCAATTCAAACGGACAAGTTAGAACGGCAACGACCACAGCGTTCGGTTATTATCGTTTCGATGATGTCCAAGTTGGCGAAACTTACATTCTATCGGCAACCGGCAAACATTATACGTTCAGCCAACCGTTACAGGTGCTGAATATCAATGATGAAACAGACGAAGTGAATTTCATTGCCGATTCAGAAAAGAGGATAAGAGTTTTTTAATCAGGAATCAGTAAATAGAAACAAAGAGCCGTGAGTGTCAAAACTCACGGCTCTTTGCAGGAGCACAAAAACGATGCCGAAAGCGTTATTTCAAACATTAAACGGAGAACACAAGAATGAAAAACACTAACAAAAAATTATATCAATGTCGGGCGTCTGTTTGATTCTGCTGATAGTTTTATGCAGCTTCGGCGCGGCGCAGGAGGCTACTTTATCGGCGTAAAATTAATGTAATGAATTCCAATACTTTTAGTACAGAGAACTATCAGCAACTGTCAAAAAAAGCAGGGTTTTTTGACGCTTTGTCAATTGAACCGTTTTCTCCTTTTAGTAAAAGGCTTTAAGAGTTTTTGACACGGTTTTTTGA
>Ga0136618_10000120_pt1 | contig 20950 bp, 18 predicted proteins | sample AntDrymUQ3302106_2_FD_104805 | JGI IMG/M metagenome (GOLD analysis project Ga0136618, IMG submission 104805) | Polar desert sand microbial communities from Dry Valleys, Antarctica - metaG UQ330 (21.06) | ecosystem: Environmental > Terrestrial > Soil > Desert | place: Antarctica: Dry Valley... | reverse complement strand
CGGATTCCGGGCGAGCAAGCTCGGATTCCGGGTCCTTTACAACCGTCGCGCCGAGGTCGAGCACCTTCGCGAGATGGAGCTCGAGTTCTGACAGAACAAGGTCGTGAGGCTCGCCCGTGTCGAACGCGCGTTCGTGGCAAAGCACCCGGACATCCCCCCGTATTTCCGCCGTCTGTTCAGCCAAGCGGCCGACGCGCCCCGTACCCGCGGCCGCGCCCGGGCCCCGATCGGGTTGTTCGTCCCGAAGTCGTTCCCCGTCCTCGGTCCCTGGGCATGGGCCAACGCCGACATGTACTTCCGGCAAACCCTTGCCCCGGCATTCCTGACGGCATGGGAGAGCGGTGAACCCGCGGAACCGGCCGAACGGCTCGGTAGCCCCATATCTGATCGACGCTGACCAAGCCGCGGCACGCAGCGCTCGCAAGCGCGGTAAGACGCGCCGCGGCTAGGCGATAGGCTTGCCGCGCCGAGGCAGTCTTAGTGCCCGGTGACACCTGGATGAGAGACGCCGAGAAAACGATCTTGCGCACCGTCAACGAACTCTTCGAGCGGCGCGGCGAGGGCACGCTCGAAGTCACGCGCGCGTCCCGCTTGTTCGAGGATCTCGATCTCGACTCGCTGGAAGTCGCTGAGCTTTCCGCCGCCTTGGAGGACGAGCTTGGCCGCGATCCGTTCAGCGAGGGGATGATTCCACCTACCGTGGGTGAGCTCGTAGCCTTCTACGACGCTTGACCCTGGCGACCCGGCAAAGGACAGCCCGATGTTGATGTCAGTCCTGCGCGAAGCTGCGGACGAGGTGCCCGATCAGCCCGCGCTGGCCGCCGTAGGGCGCTCTCTTACCTACGAGGCTTGTCTTGCTCGCAGCGAAAGCTTTGCGAGCGGGCTGCGTCAGCAGGGAATCGAGCGTTTGGGCTGCGTGCTCGACGACCCGATGGAGGTCCTGCCCCTGTTAGCCGGCGCCTCGGCGGCGCCGAGCGAGGCTTGTGTGTACCCGAACACGGTCGACGCCAGCGCAGTTGACGAGTACGCCGCTCGGTTCCAGCATTCATGGGTGATTACTGATCGACCCATGAAGCTCGAGAACGCCACCGCAGTACCCATTTCCGACCTTCTAGCAGATGGGCGCGCTCGGCCTTCAGATGACGCGGAACGAGCGTCGCTACTCGTTCTCACCACCGGCACGACAGGCCACCAGAGAGCGGCGCGCCACGATTGGGCGCGTCTCTTGACCGGGGTGGCTCAAACGCAGGTGGATCGGGTCGAGCGCTGGCTCGTCGCCTACAACCTCAACCAGTTCGGAGGGCTGCAGGTTCTTCTCCATGCCCTCGCTACACGGGGGACGCTGACGTTCGCACGTTCAAACCAACCGCGGGATGTCATCGAGACGATTCGCGCCCTCGCGGTGACCCATGCGAGCGGAACTCCGACCTTCTGGCGCCTGTTCACCGCGGCGCTTTCCCAAGATGACCTTCAGGAGATGGGGCTCGAACAGATCACGCTGGGAGGTGAAGCCGTGTCGCAGCAGCTACTGGACAGGCTCGAAGAGCTTTTTCCCGAAGCGCGGATATGCCATATCTACGGCGCCACCGAGTTCGGCACGGCGCTCTCGGTGTGCGACGGCCGAAGCGGCTTGCCGATATCGGTGCTGGAACGGCGCGAAGGCGCCAAAGTGCAGTTGCGAATCGTCGACGGAGAGCTCCACTCACGCTCGAGCGTGAGGATGCTCGGCTATCACGGCGACGAGCCGGTTCGCGACGAGTGGATACCCACCGGCGACCTCGTGGAGGTTCGAGACGACCGCATCCGCTTCGTTGGGCGAACAAGCGAGATCATCAACGTAGGCGGGGCAAAAGTTCACCCTCTGCCGGTGGAGGAGGTGATAGCGGCCGTGGACGGAGTCGAACTGGCGCGGGTGTACGGCCGTCCTAACCCGATTACGGGGCAGCTCGCTGTGGCTGAGGTCGTCAGTCGCCCGGAAGTGGATGAGGAGCAACTTGAGAAGGAGATCCGCGGCGCTTGCGAGGCCCTCCCCCGCGCCGCGCGGCCACGCCGAATCGAGTTTGTCGATGAAATCGAGACTCGGGGCAGCAAGCTTGCCCGTGGTTCGACGGGAGCTCGGGGATGAGTCGATCGGTTCTCATCACGGGTGGCAGCCGCGGCCTGGGAGCGGCGTTCGTCGAGGGCTTTCTCGAGCTAGGCGACCGCGTCGCGACCTGCAGTCGTTCCTCGACGTCGACCATCGAGCGACTGTCGACTGACAAGGCGCACGAAGGTCGCTTCCATCACGCTGCCCTTGATCTCGCCGATCGCAACGCATGCGAGGACTTCGTCGCTGGGGTCATCGCGCGGTTCGGCGGCGTCGATGTGCTCGTCAACAACGCTGGGGTCGCACGAGACGGGGTCCTTGGCCTCGCGTCGGACAATGACATCGACGAAGTGATCGACTTGAACTTGAAAGCTCCTCTCCACATCACCAGGTTGGTAAGCCGCCGGATGCTTCTTCAGGGATCCGGTCGCGTCATCAACGTTTCGTCGGTGGTCGGGGTTTCCGGGTATCGGGGATTGGCGGTGTACAGCGCGACGAAGGCTGGGCTGGATGGCATGACACGATCCCTCGCCCGTGAGCTCGGGCCTCGGGGGATCACGGTGAATTCGATTGCCCCTGGATATCTGCAAACCGAGATGACCCATGGGCTGGACGAACGCCAGCTGGAGCGGATCATCCGCAGAACGCCGCTCGGTCGCCTGGCCGAGCCTGCGGACGTTGTCGCCGCGGTCCAGTTCCTCGCTTCGCAAGAAGCCCGGTTCATAACGGGACAGGTTCTGGTCGTCGACGGCGGCCTCACCGTCTGAAGGTCACTGGGCCTTGGACGCCGCCAGTAGCGCGTAGCCGAGCGTGCCGTCGTCCCAGAAATCTTCCATGACCGTGCAGGCTTCGACGAAACGCTGATGGGCTGCCGCGCCGACCAGATCGGCGACTTCGGCGGCGTGGGTTTCCGCGTTCTCGATCCAGCACCGGAACGTTTGCCTGGTCGCCGCGGTCAGGTCAAGCTCTAGATCCACGGCGAGTCCGTTCTCCTCGTAGAGACGCCGATACTCCGAAACCGGTTCCATCCGGGCGTCGCCGAAGACCTCTCGCAGCAGCGCCAGAGAGCGGCGCAGCCGGCGGACCTCGGAGAACGGCAACCGGCGTCTCAACACGATGTCACAGAGCGCGATTCTCCCTCCTGGAACCAACACGCGTGAGCACTCCGAAATCAGGCGATCGCGCCGCCGCATGAGGTGGGATGACTCCAGCACCAGGACACGGTCGAACGATGCGTCTGGAAAGCCGTTGTCCATGCCGTCGCGCCGCTCGAAAGAGATGCGTTCGCCTACCCCCTCCCTGCTCGCGCGCTGCGCGGCCAGACGTAAGCCTTCTCGACTCGTGGAGATGCCGGTCACCCGTGCGCCGATCTCACGCGCCAGATAGCACGCTGGCGCCCCGACACCGCAGCCGACGTCGAGGACGTGATCGCCGGGCCCGATCCGCGCTGCCTTAGTCATTGCCTCCGTCAGGGAACGCGTCGCGAGTTGCAGGTTCTGAGCGTCTCGAAAGAGCCCGTAGTGGAGTTCATCGCCAAGCAGTAGCGTCCACGCAGCTGTGACGCGGTCGTAGTGGCCGGCGACGGACCCACTCACGAATCGTTTGCCGATGCCGCGTCGGAGGGCGGCGGATCGGATACCTCCGTGCCCCTGTCCGCCCTGAGATTGGGGTTCCGGTCTGGCGGTCCGAAGTACCTGACCGTTCGAGCCGGGGACCCGCTCGCGGCACAGAATGGTGGAATCGGGCGGTTAACGACGGATTGGCTTCCGATCATCGCCCGCTCCCCTATATCTGCCTGGATCGTGCACTTGTCGGAGATCCCTGCAGCGGGACCGATTCGAAGGGGCCTGTAATCGTAACCCTGCTCAAGCCAGTGGCGGTCCGGATCGGTGTAGCGGTGATACCCGTCGACGATCAGGACAGACTGCCCGAACGCGCAGCGCTCTCCGATCTCGATCGAGGTCGCGCAATGGATGAGCGCGTTGGAGGTGAACGTCGTGCCAGCGCCGATCACGACTCGTCCGTTGCCCTCGATTTCACACGCAAACCCGCCCCGGAAGTCCACTCCCGGTCCGACGATCAACGTCCCCGACTCTGGAATGCTCAGGCGAAAACCGGGACCGAGCCTCACAGGGCCCTGGAACTCAACGTGGCAATGGAGGTGAGTTGCGCGGATGCCCAGCTTCCGCAGCTCCGACATCAGGCGTTGTCCCCACAAGTAGCGCGCCTTCCAAGGGATACGTCGCAATCCTCGCCCTCTGAGCGACCACCGCGGGCCGGGGCCACCGGCCGAAGCGTCGGTGAGCGCCTTCATGGGCGCCTTTCGGCGTGGAAAACCACGTGCGGAACGCCCCCGCGCATGCTGCGAAAGCCCATGTTGAAGCGCGAGTGCCTTCGCACGTTTCCAAATCCCGCCGTTCCCAGCATGGTGTGCCAAGTCCGCACGGAAGGTCGCCACCACGTCATCCAGGGCGTGTGCCCGCGGAACTCGGCTGCCGGCCACGGAAGCAGCGAGAGCCGACGGCTGTACTCGTCGGCGAAGATCAGACGACCGGTGCAGAGCGAAGCCAGGCGTTCGAGTGCGAGCATGGGATCACGAAGGTGGATGGCTACCGACCCCATGAAAACGAGGTCAAAGGAGCCGAGGCGCTCGGGGGTGGCTTCGTAGACGGTCATTGCGACTCGCTCTACTGCGCTGCCCCGCGCCTCCTTGGCGAGGCGAAAGCCCTCGCCACGCAACCCGTCATCGCCAGGCCGAAGTTGCGGAGGCCAGTCGAGCTGCTGGAGGCGCTCGACGTCAAGCGCGGTCACCTCCGCCCCGCGCTGTTCGAGCTCGAACGCCCAGAATCCTTCGAATGTGCCCACATCGAGAGCTCGAACGCCGGAGAGGTCGTCGGGAATGCCGTACTTGTCGACGTAAGGACGCAGGTCGAACATGCCCGGCGTGACCAGGCCGGGCGCCAGCTCCTGGGTGTGATACCAGTCGATCTCTCCGAAGCGCTCTCGAAGGCCGGCGCTGGCATCCTCGAACTCTTCCGAGGCATCGGGCGGAACTGGCGCAGGCATCGGCGGGACGGTAGCGCACCGCCTGCGCTCTCTGGCCGGCGCCGCTTCCTCAGCAGCTAACGTCTCGCGCCATATGGCTGAGGGAGCGATGCGAGGGTTCTGGGATCGCCGCGCGGAGGAAGACCCGTTCTATTTCGTCGACAATCGCCTTCAGTACGGGGCTCCTGACATGGAGCGGTTCTGGGCCGGCGGGCAAGAGGATCTGGACCAGATCATGAGCAGACTGGGGCTGCGGCTGAGCCCCCAGGAGCGCGTCGTGGAGATTGGCTGCGGGGTCGGGCGGATCACGCGCGCACTCGCCTCGCGGGTCTCAGACGTCAGGGCGCTGGACGTCTCTCCGCGAATGCTCGAGCATGCTCGGGAGCACAATCACGAGCTCAACAATGTCGAGTGGCTCCTCGGCGACGGCTCGACCCTCACGTGCATCGCCGACGCAAGCGCCGATGGTTGCTTCTCGCACGTCGTCTTTCAGCACATACCCGACCCGCAGATCACGCTCCGCTACGTGCGCGAAATGGGGCGCGTCTTGAAGGCGGGCGGCTGGTCGGCGTTCCAGGTTTCAAATCAGCCCGCGTTGCATCGGCGCCGGTCGCTCCTCACGAGGCTTCGCTCGCTCCCCGGACGCCTTTCGGGCCGGCGCCCACGGGGACAGGCGCATGCCGCTTGGCTCGGTTCGGCGGTCCGGCTGGATGAGCTTCGTAGCGTCGCCGACGAGGCCGGGCTCGATGTCGAGCGAGTGAGCGGCGAGGGCACGCAGTGGTGCCTTGTCCTCTTGCGCAAGCGGACATGAGCCGAGCCGAGAGCCCGCTCCGGGGCCGCATGATCTTCAACGTCGGAGCCAGACGCAGCGGGACGTACTGGCTGCAGCGCGTTGTTACCGCGCACCCGACGGTCGCGGCGATCCCCTCTGAAACGCACTTGCTCTCGCACGGGATTGCGCCCTTGCTCAAGCTCTTTCAGCACGAGGACCCTGACTCGCCCGAGGTAGGACAAGCGTATGCCGAACGAGACGCTCTGATAGACGCGACCCGAGATCTGTGCGACTCAGTGTTCTCGCCGTATGGCGCGGGCTGCGAGCGCATAGCGGAGCGCACGCCGCTCCACGTTCTCCATCTGGCGCTTATCGCGGAGATCTACCCAGATGCCAAATTCGTGCACATCATCCGCGACGGCCGCGATGTGGCTCGCTCGATCTCCGCCCAGCCGTGGGGCCCGGCGAACATCGCCGGTGCCGCGCGCGAGTGGCGTGAGTGCGTGGTCGCGGGACGAGCGGCGGCGCTGAAGTCGGATCAGCTTCTGGAGGTGCGCTACGAACGGCTACTGAAAAATCCAGAGAAGGAGATCGAGCGGCTCTACACGTGGCTCGGTCTTCCGTCCTCTGAGCAGGACCTTGCTTACCCGCTTGCCGAGGCTCGTCGCGAGACCAACGTCGACTCCCGTGGTGTTTCCGGAGTCGCAACGGGAAAGTGGAAGCGATCTTTCACTCACGGGGATCTCACGGCTTTCGAACGAGAGGGCGGTGCGCTACTCGAAGAGCTCGGCTACCAGCTCGGGGAGCACTCGGCCCTCGCAACCGGCTCTCGACTCGCCGGTCGCCTCAGCAGCAGGCTCCGAGCTGGTCGAAATGACGTTGGGGCTGAGTAGGCATGACTTCATTCATGTCAGGCATGTGCCGGCTCATGATTCGGTGAGCGTCCGGCCCCGGTGCCACGACGCAGATAGCCCCAGACCTCGCGCAGCAGACGCCGCTCGATCAACAAGGTCCCAGCCACGGTAACGACGAGATAGAGAGCCAACTCTCCGAGCGCCACCCCGAGAGAGCGCTCGGCTGAGCCCAAGGCTCGCACGATGAGGACACTCGCGACCGCCGGGACGCTCGGAGCGAACGCGCGGATCAGATGCCGCAGCGGGCGAAAGCCCCTGAACATGCGCGTGAGGTAGTACGCGCGCAGGCAAAGCTCAACTGCGAGTGCTATGCCGAGCCCCGCCACGTATCCATCGAGGCCGTAGAGCACGATCGCCGGGGCGATCGCGACCGCGAAGGTGACTAGCCCAACCACACCCACAGCGGCAATCGGACGGGTGTTGCCAGTTGCCTGTAAGAAAAGCGTCCAATTGAAGCCGAGTTGCCGTAGCCCTACGAGCAGGCCTAGGCCCTGAAGTAAGACGGCGGCGGGCTCCCAGCGTTCGCCGAGGACGAACTCGACTAGGTCCGGTGCAAAGAGGGCGAGGCCAACGCCGAAGGTGAGACCCCACATCAGTGATAGGCGGTTGGACTTGACGAAGGTCTCGAAGAGCAGGTCGCTGCGGTCCTTGACCGCGCAAATCGCAGGGTAAATCGTGCGACTGATGATCGAGTCCACGCGTTGAGCGAAGACGATCAGTGAGCCGGCGAGCGCGATCGCACCCACCCCTGCGAGACCGACGCTGTGGTTGGCGACGATCATCGTGCCTTGCACGACCAGCAGTCCACTGCCGCCACCGATCAGCAACGGCCACGAGAAGCCCACGTACTCGCGTAGCAATGCGCGATCGAACCGGAACCTCAACTTGTACGGGCAGGTGATCCACGCGACGAGCGCGGCGGCGTAAACGCCCGCGAGCATGCCACCGATCAGCGCCCAGTACCCGGCGCCGGCTATGGCGAGGCCTACCATCACGATCGTCGATACCACCGGGTTGATCGCCTCGAGCAGACGCTGGCGAACGAACTGCATCTTGCGCAACGGGATCCAGAGCGGGGCGTTCAATGCCGATCCGAGCAGCGCCAGCGTCAGCACCAGGCTCGGCAGGAGCATCTCTGGGCGCCCATAGATCAGCGCGTAGAGCGGCAGCACCACTGCGATCGCAACCGAGAAGAGCAGCGTGTAGAGCAACTCGAACGTGAACGCCTTCTGAAACGCGAGCTCCTGATCGCGCTCATCCTGCTGGATGTACTTGTCGCTGATTCCGATCTGCTTGAGGAACGACAGCGTGATCAGCGTGGTCAGGACGAGCCCCCAGATGCCGAACTCGGTCGTGGTGAGAAATGCGGCCGCGGCGAACCTCTGCAGCAGGCCCAGTCCGGCGAACCCGACCTGGAAAGCGCCGTTGATGATCACTCCGCGCGCGGTGTGCCCGCGCAAGCCTCCCTCGAACTCGAACCGGCCGGCGATCGGGTCCTCCACGTGCTCCTCGCCGGCAGCAAGCGCTGCACCGGGCTCCGGATCGGGCGCCGGAGCCATCACGGAGTGCGAGCTAGATGCTGGCCGACTTGAGCCCGCGGCCATCGGCGGCGTGCCACCGCGCGTCCCGCCCAACACCTCCGGCGGAACGATGGCTCGCTCGAGCGTCCGGCGCGAACGCAGGGCGCTGAGATGGACGCGCGTGTAGGTCGCGGCTCGATTCCTGGCCAGCTCGTGACGCTTACCTCCGAGGCGCGCGGCTAGCGTGAGGCCAACCCAGCGTGCCCCTGCCCCGGCCGCGTTGACGAGAGCGCATGCCTGGGCGGTTGCCAGGCCAAATCGCCGCGCCTGCCAGGCGTAGGTGGCGATCAGGTGGCGCCGGGTCCGCGCCTGGCCGAACGCCTTGACGGCCGCGGCACTCAGGGCGTGGCGCACCACGGCCGCCGGCTCATAGCGAGCCACATACCCGGCCTCCCGCACACGCCAGTGAATATCGATGTCCTCGGCGTACAGCCACTGCTGGGGATCGAACCCCGTTACGACGTCGAAGGCTTCGCGACGGATCAAGAGGAACGCTCCGTGCGCCCAGTCGATCCGGCGCGGCCGGTCGGTCCGCCAGTAGCCGTCAATGCAGAGCCGGTCGCCGACGCCCGGCAGGCGGTAGACGCCGAGCGCGACGAGAAGAGCCAGCCAGACCGTCGGAAATCTGTGAACCGAGTGTTGGGTCTCATCTCCTTCGAGGACCAGCCTCGGGGCGACTATCCCAACCCGTGGGTCGCGACCGGCGGATAGCAGATCGTCCAGCGCGCCATCGGTCAGCTCGATATCGGCGTTGGCGGGGACGATCCAAGGCGCATCGGTATGACGAGCGATCTCGTTCACGGCTGCGCCGAAACCGAGATTCTCACTCGATGCGAGCATGTTTACCCACGGAAACTCGTTTCGCACCATCTCCGCCGAGCCATCATCCGATGCGTTGTCAATTACCCAGACCTCGCAGCGACCCGAGTCAGCTTCGGCCTCGAAGGATTCCAGGCAACGGCGCAATAGCTCGCGCGTGTTCCAGGACACGATTGCGACTGTGACCTGCGCGCTCATCGAACGCCGGCGCGCTCGAGCGCCTGCTCGACGGCGGCATTGAAGGAACCCTCGTCGTGTTCCTCGGCGGTCTCTGCGCCACGTTGGCGTAGTCCTTCACGCAGCTCCGGATCCTCGGCAAGACGGGAGATCGCCGCGGCGAGGGCGTGCGAGTCCTCGGCCGGTGCGTAGATAAGGCAGTTTTCGCCGTCCCCCAGATACTCGGCGGATCCACCCGTACCGCTTGCGACCACCGGTCTTCCGACTGCCATTGCCTCTAGAGGCACGAGACCGAACGGTTCGTCCCACCGCACCGGAAAGACGACAGCGTCAGCCTTGGCGTACACGGTCGGAAGCTGGTGGCGTGGGTGACGCTCGAACCGGACGCGCGCATCGAGCCCAAGCTCGGAGACGAGGTGCCGTAGTTCCGCGAGATGATCCTCGTCGCCCGAGCCGACGACCGCGAGAGTCATTCCGTCGAGCCTAGTCAGCGCACGAATCGCCGTGTCAACACCTTTGCGGTAATCGATTCGTCCGACGCAGAGCAGTCGGCCGCCCCACGGCTGGGACGGGCTCGAGCTGAACAGGTCATGGTCAATTCCAGCGTGGGCAATCGTATGCCGGGGCAGATGCCATCCGGCGCTGCGGGCGTGCCCTCGGATCGCTTCCGAAACCAGGACCCATTCGAGTGCGGCGTCGAACGTCAAGCGCGAGGGCACGCCCACCACGGCGCCGATGAAGCGTCTCAGCGGTCCAAATTGCCCTGCCAGGCGGTGCCACTGATCGACTCGTGGGCCGTAGAGGAGCCAATCGTCGACTACAACCGCGGCGGCACCGAAACCGGCAGAATGCGCTCGCTGGATCAAGGACATTGACATCCCGCCCATCGCCCACCATGCGATTGTGTCGGGCCGAAAGTCGGACAGGTGGCGATCGAGCGTCCGGAGGTTGAAGCGTTCGAGGCGCCAGCGGGCTAGCGGTGAGAGCGTAGGCCAGGCATGGTCCCGCCAGTACCAGCGCAGATCGCGATGAACGTCGCGGCCCTCCTCGATAGCGGGATCGAGGTCGGGATTTCGATAGTCCGTGGTGAGGACCCGAACCGCGTGTCCCTGCTTGCGAAGGTGCTCAACGCTCGATCGCCACATCAATTCGTACCCTCCGAGATGGTGCGGTGGGTACATGTTCCCGACCGTGAGGACGCGCACGCTGGCGAGGTTAGAGGGCCCGTCCCGCGCTTAGAGCACCACGACGCGCCGCCTGAGCGAGCCCCGGACCAAATAGGCGAAGCCAATGGCATCGGCCAGCAGGTCGGCCACGGCGAGCTTCGGACCATGGCTTCCCGCGCCGAGCGCGCGGCGGCCGATCAGCCACCCATATGGAATGCCGAGGCACAGAGGTGCTGCGACCAGGTAAGCCGGAAGAGAGCATGCGAGCAAGACGGTGGCGCCCACAGCACCTGTTGCCGCGGCGGCAAAGGCTGCCGACCGAGGCGAGACGAACAAACGAGCGTGCAGAAAATGCCGGCGCAGTTCGGGGACCTTCCGGACAAGGTCCGGGAAGTAGAGAAGGCGCCGGCGCTCCAGGACGTACTGGTGCCAGCGCCGCGGAAACACGGCGTGGTGGACAAGCGCGTCTTCGGCGAAGGCGGTGCACCCGCCTGCGCGACGGACCTTCCATCCGAACCACACATCCTCCCCGAGCCGTTTGCCGATCTTGACCTCGAGCCAGTCCTCGAAACCCCCTACGTCCACGAAAGCCTGACGGCGCACGAACAGGTTTGCGGTTTCATAGAGCCCCGACTCGCAAACAACCCAGATCGTGTGATCGAACGGCCCGCGGTCCGAGGTTGGATCGGGTAATACCCGGCCCTGCACGAGTGCGCACCCAGGCATCGCTGCAAGGCCGGCCTCCAGCCAGTCGGGAGCGGGAAAGCAGTCCGCGTCGGTGAATGCGAGCACTGCGCCGCGTGCCATCGCAGCGCCGCGGTTCCGTGCCTGCCCGGGGCCCAGGCCCGACTGGCGCAGGACCCGAGCTCCCGCGCTCTCCGCGACGGCTACCGAATCGTCGGTGGAGCCGTCGTCCACCACTATCACCTCGTAGCGGGAGGGGTCGATCGTCTGCTCGCCCAGGGCAAGGAGCGTTCGCCGTAGGGTTTGCGCTGCATTGCGCACCGGGATGACAACGCTTACTTCCATTGCGGGCATGGGTCGCGGACTCTAGTTTCTGACCGTGGCCGACTCCCAAACAATGGTCAGCGTCGTCGTATCAACCCGGAACCGCGCGGGTCAGCTGACCGAGATGCTCGACGCGATCGCGAACCAAACCCTGGGTCGAGAGATGTTCGACGTGACGGTGGTCGACGACGGATCCACGGACGCCACCCCGGAGGCGCTCGCGGCCGAGGAGACGCGGTCGCGGCTCAACCTAAGCGTCGTGAGACGCGAGCGGAGTGGTGGCGCCGCCGTCGGCCGGGAGGAGGGCTGGAGGACGAGCAAGGCGCCCCTGATCGCCTTCACCGACGATGACTGCGTTCCGGACCCGGAGTGGCTCGAAGCCGGACTGGCAGCCAGCCGGCGCCACCCCCGGGCGATCATCCAGGGTCGTACCGCTCCAAGGCCGGATGAGCTCCACCGCCTCGGCCCTTTCTCCAGGACGATCGACGTGGCCGCGCTCGACCACGCGTTTCAGACCACCAACATCTTCTACCCGCGCGAGGTCTTGGAGTCCGTCGGTGGCTTTGACACGGTCGCCTATGAGGGTGCGGTCGGAGGGGAGGACACAGACCTCGCATGGCGTGCCATCGAGCAAGGGGCTGAGACGGTGTTCGAGCCGTCGGCCCTTGTCTACCACGCGGTGAACGTGCTCGGCGCCCGTGGGCTTCTTCGCGTTGCGGCGCGCTCGACTGCGGCGCTGCCCTACGCACGGCACTCGACGATCCGAGATCGGGATTTCGTCTTCGGCGTTTTCCGGAAGCGAACCCACCTCTGGCTAGCAATGGCGCTGCTCCCGTTGCTTCTGCCCAGGCGGTTGCGCCTCATCGCTGTCCTCACCGCCGTTCCCTACGTACGCGCGCTCCGTGCCCGTGCGATCGCGGAGTGCGCACATACCGTCGTTGTCCCGTTCTACGTCCTCCACGACCTTGTCGAGGTGGTGGCAACGGTGAAGGGTGGCCTACGGGGCGGCCGTCTGATGCTCTGAGCCAGCGCGGCGAGCCAAGACCAGCATCCGGTCACGGAAGTCGGGAGCCCACAGCCTTTCGGCGAGGTGCAGCCGAACTGCCGAGCGCACCAGGAGGCGGGAGAGTGTCGGTGAGTAGCCGCCGATGCGCTCGAGGTAGTAGCGCATGGTAAACGCCTTTGGCTGGGTCGTCATGACAAGCGGCTGAAAGCCTTGATCCCGCAAGAGTCGGGCAATCGTGCCCCGTGTGAAGTACTGAACATGGGTCGGGATGACGGACCACCAGCGGCGCCCGAGGAGACGCGCGACACGGCTCCCTGCGTCCGGGAGCATCAGCACGACAATGCCCCCGGGCTTCAGGAGCCGGCCGAGCTCTTCGAGCGCTGCTCCGGGATCGGGGAGGTGCTCGATCACATCTCCGAGGATCACGGCGTCGAATTCGTGCAGAGGCAGCTCGGCGTCGAATAGCTCAGCTGTCTGAACATCGAGGCCGAGCTGCGCCCGGGCGAAACCCGATGCGAACTCAGACGGCTCTACGCCGGTTCCTTGCCAGCCTCGACGCGACGCTTCGTCGAGTAGAAACCCGACCCAGCAACCGAGGTCAAGGAGCCGTCCGGGCCGTATGTGGGCCTCGAGCGCCTCAAGGACGCGCCGTGCGGTCGCGCGCTGGCCGGCCGCTTCGTCGAGATACGCGTCGCTTTCCGCCTCGGCGTAGGACTCGCGCAGGTCCTCCCCGGGCGGCATGGGCGCAACCTGCATGTGGCCGCAACTCGGGCACCGGACGATGTCGCCCAGCGCCGTGCCGAACCGGTCGGTGGTGGGAACGAGACCCTGAGGGCCGTCCGTCCCGGCGACCCGCAGGTACAGCGAAAGTCCCGTCGCCGAGCAGACCGCGCAGGGAGCGGATGCGATACGGCGTTCGGAGTCCTGCCCAACGGCGTCAACCATCGCCCGCGAACACTACGGTTTCCGCAATGGAGCAAAGGCCTTCGAAGACCCGCACCCAGAATCTGATCAGCGTCGTGGCACCTGCCTTCAACGAGGCGGAAACGCTTCCGGAGTTCATGGGGCGCGTGCAAAGCAGCCTCGAGGGCCTGGCGTACGAGCTGATCATCGTGGACGACGGTTCGGCCGACGGGACCTTGCAGATCTTGAAGCAGGCCGCGGCGGGCGACCCTCGCGTGAAGGTCATCGGGCTGTCGAGGAACTTCGGCCACCAGGCGGCGATCACTGCGGGCCTGGACAACGCCTCAGGCGATGTCGTCGTCATGATGGACGCGGACCTCCAGGATCCGCCGGAGCTCATCCCCGAGATGCTGACTCGCTGGGCCGAAGGCGCGGACGTGGTGTTCGCGGTCCGGCGAAGCCGCGAGGGCGAAACCCGGGCGAAGCTGACGACCGCGCGGTGGTTTTACAAGCTGTTCGGGAAGCTCGCGCAGATCGAGTTGACCCCTCAGGCCGGCGACTTCAGACTGTTCGACCGCAGGGCCCTGGCCGCACTCAACTCAATGAGGGAGCGAAACCGGTTCCTGCGAGGGATGAGCGTCTGGGTCGGCTTCGAGCAGGCGGCCGTGGAGTACGACCGCGACGAGCGATTCGCGGGTGAGACCAAATACACCCCGCGGAAGATGCTGCGGTTCTCGTTCGACGCAATCGCCTCGTTCTCACACCTTCCCCTGCAGTTCGCGACGATCCTCGGCTTCGTCTTCTCTGTCGTTGCGTTCCTCGCGATCCCCGTTGCGATCGGCTTCAGGATCGCGGGCGAGTTCGTCCCAGGAGTGACCACGGTGCTGCTCGTCGTACTGCTCCTGGGTGGCATCCAGCTGATCACGGTCGGGATCATCGGCGAGTACCTGGGGCGGGTCTACGAGGAGGTCAAAGGGCGACCTCTGTACGTCGTGCGAGAGACATCGAATTTCGGTGATGTCGGGGTCGTAGAGCCCTCCCAGGAGGAAGCCGCCTCGCCCGCCTCGCCCTACGAGTCGGGCGAGACGGGCGCGGGGAGTTGAATCGCTCTCGCACCGCTCGCCTCGTCGGGATCCTTATCTCGATCGCCTCTCTCGCGGGGGTGGTCATCTGGGCGACAGGTCAACCCGCGCCGCAGCTTCCATCGAGCTCGAGCGCGCTTCATGGGTAACAACGTGCTGCCGGCGCGTGCCGGCGATGGGTTTCGCATCTACCTGATGGCGCCTCGGGCAGGCCTGCGCATGCGCCAGGTCGCCGGAACCCTGGTCGCCGAGCGGATCCTCGACGTCTTTGTCCTCATCGGGCTTTTCTTTCTGCTCGCCTACGGCCTCCTCGGTGGTATCGAGACCCCAGGCGCTCCGAGCATTGCAACCCTCGTGGCCGTGATCGCAGCGGCGCTCTTGATCGTGGCGGGGGGCGTCCTCGTATCAATCAGAAGCAAACGCGGTCGCCGCCTGCTGGATTTCGCCAAGGCTCTGCTACGGCCGACGGGGCGGCTCCGCAGCAGGGCCGGCCTGGGCTTTGGCCTATTCACCCTCGCCATCTGGGCGGCCGAGGCGGGCTCCTACATGCTGGTCGGCACTTCTGTGGGCATCAACCTCAGCGCCCTGGACGCCCTGTACGTCATCGCCGTTGCGGGCGTGTTCCTTCTCATCCCGGCCGGCCCTGGATACGTAGGGACGCTCGACGCGGCCCTGCTCTTCGGCCTCGACGCGGTGGGCGAAAACGGTGGCGATGCGCTTTCGTACTTGCTTATGGTCAGATTTCTCCTGTTCGTGCCGATCACGATCGCGGGCCTCATCCCGCTGGTCGTGCGCTACGGAGGGATGCCGAGCACGAGTCGGGCGGATGAGGTGGGCGCGTGAGGATCGCCGTGATCGGCGCAGGCATCGCCGGTCTCACCGCGGCACGGCGTCTCGCGATCGCGGGCCATGCCTGCCACGTGTACGAACGCTGGCCGGGGCTGGGCGGCCAGGTGGCGACGCTGGACATCGGCGAAGGAGATCCGCTGGAGCGCTACTACCACCACCTATTCACAAGCGATCGGGAGATTGTGGCGCTGTACGAAGAGCTCGGGATGGACGAAGCGGTCGAGTGGCTTCCCTCGAGCGTCGCCATGTTCGCTGACGGAGTCCTCTACCCGTTCACGACGCCCGTCGACCTTCTGCGCTTCCGCCCTCTCCCACTCCTTTCACGGCTGCGTATGGGCCTGGCGGTCGTAATGCTCCAGCGCCGCCATCGGAGCGTGGAGCCGTTCGAACAGATGACGGCCAAGGACTGGATCTGCCGCGCCATGGGCAAGCCCGCGTGGGATCGGGTGTGGGGGCCGCTCCTGCAAGCGAAGTTCGGTAGGCGCTCGCCTGACATCTCGATGGCCTGGCTGTGGAGCAAACTGACGCTTCGACGCCAGGTGAGCGGAGACGAGGCGCGCAAGGAGCTCCTCGGGTATCCGCGCGGAGGCTGGCAGCCTCTGCTCGAGCGACTGGCTGCCGAAGTCGCCGAGCGTGGAGGACGAGTCCTGATCGACCGTCCTGCGGCCCGCCTGGAATTTGGCACCGGCGGAGCGCTCGAGCTCACTCCGGGGGCAAGCGACTCCTTTAGGCGTGGCCACGACCCCCGGGCCTTTGACTCGCGGGGTCCACGGGAGAACTACGACACTGTCCTCGTTACGACTCCCAGCGACATCTTCCGGGGCCTGCTTTCAGAGGAGGTCGCAGACTCGCTCGGCCGCGAGTACCTCGGCAAGGTCGATGCGGCGGAGTATCACGCTGCTGCCTGCCTGCTGCTCGAGATCGACCGCCAGTTCTCCCCCTACTACTGGACGAACATCGCCGACCCCTCGCTGCCATTCATCGGCCTGATCGAGCACACCAACCTGGTCGAGCCGGCTCGCTACGGAGGACGCCGCTTCCTCTACGTCGCCAATTACGTCGATGAGACGGACCCCTTGCTGAATTTGGGCGCGGATGACCTACTCCAGCACTACGAGGAGGGCCTTCGAGCTGTGAACCCGTCGTACTCGAGAGCGTGGGTCAAAGAGCGCTGGTTGTTTCGCGAGCCCGCAGCACAGCCGATCGTGACGACGGGATACCGGGAGTGCATTCCGGCGCATCGGACGCCGGTCCCGGGCCTCTACCTGGCCAACACAACCCAGATCTATCCCGAAGACCGCGGGACGAACTACAGCGTTCGACTTGGAGAAGACGCCGCCCGGATTATCCTTGCCGACCTCAACGCCGCCGCTTCTTCTTCTTCCTCTTCACCTTGACCTCGACGCTTCGGATCGCCTCGTTTCGGGCGGCGTCAAGCGCTCTGACCGCGACCTGATGGCGTCCCGGCTTCAGCTTGGGAGTCGTGTAAGGCGACGCGCAGGTGACCCAAGCTCCGCCGTCCACTTCGCACTCGACCGTCTCGACGCCGACATCGTCAGTCACCTCGAACTCGACGGTGGGCGTCTTGTCCGGGGAGGGCCTGGGCGCTGACAGATTGAGGACTGGGGCAAGACGGTCCACCGTCAGGGAGAAATCGCTGCGGGCTGGAGTCGGATCGGTCTTGCCCGTGCTGTCGACGGTCACGGCCTGAAACTCGTGCTCACCTTCAAGCAGATCCGCGAACGAAGCGACTGCGCCACACGGCGTCCAGGCTAGCCCGTCGAGCCTGCACCAGAAGACGACCCCGTCCTCATTGCTCTCGAGGTGGAATTCGACCGGCCCGAGCGGGACGGGTCCATCGGGTCCTGACACGATCGTCGTCTCGGGTGGGTCGGTATCGCTGGTCGAGAAGGTCCATCCCGCAACCTGCCCGAGCTTGCCGGTGGGCCCGACGCCGCGCACCTCGAAACGGTGCCGTCCCGCCTGGAGCGGCCGCGCGGGCGTATGTCTGCCGGCCCCTGAGCATGGCGCAAATGCCGACCCGTCGAACCGGCACTCGAAGGAGGCGGCGAAATTCGCTGAGAAGGTGAATGTCGGTGTCTGAGTCTCGAGTCCATTCGCCTGGATGCCTGGGACGCCAGGGAGCGTCCGAACCTCGAAGAAGCGGCTCGCGTGCGATGCGTCGGGGTTGCCGGCGCGGTCAATGGCAGCCGCCACAAACGAGTGATTGCCGTCCCCAAGTCCCGTGAACACGGTCGTGGCATCGCAGGGCTCCCAGGGCTTCGAGTCGAGGCGACAGACAAATGTCGCCCCCGGCTCGTCGCTGGCCAACTCGAACTCTGCCTGATCGGTCTGGATCAAGCCTGACGGGCCCGAATCAATCGTGGTTTCGGGGGCTTTGGTGTCGACGGTCCATTCGAACCCGGTCGGCGGGCCGATAAGCCCGAGCGCGTCGATCGCTCTGACGTCGAACACGTGCACTCCGTCTGCCAGGCCGGATCCGCGCCAGCTCGAGCTGCACGGCGCCCAGGGCTGGCCGTCCAGCCGGCAGTTGAATTCCGTCGCGCCCGGAGCCGAGAACGAGATTTCGGCCGACCGATCCCCCGAGAAGCTCTGCGGTCCCTCGTCGATCGAAGGCGCCGGAGGCGGTAGCGCCTCCGGCGTTGAGACGTCAGGGTCAAGCGGAGCGGGATCCACCGAGTCCGGTGTCCCATCGCCATCGCGGTCCAGCGGCTCTCTCATGCATGGATGGAGCGCCCCGCGCTCGGGCACGTCCCCTCCGTATCCGGTGACGGCCCGCGCGGTCTCAGCGAACGCCACTGCAGTGGCGGAGGGCGTTCCGTCCGCGAGATCCGACACTCCGTACCAATCCCAGGCATTGCCCGGATCGGACTGAGCGCTGGACCAGGCGTAGAGCACCGCCTCGTCCACGCCGCAATCCAGTCTCGGGAGCCTGGACGCCGCTTCCTCGACGAACTCAGCGCGCGCACCCTCCGACATCGCGCCGGGCCCCGACGTCGGCGCCCCAAACCCGATCCGGAGCCTGGCGTCCGGATTGCCGCTGTCCTCCAGCGCAAACCTGACCTTGGCTACGAGCGAATCGAGGGCTTCTGGCGACCGGGCGCCGAAGCCCATCACGTACACCCCGTCGATGTTGCCCGCCAGCTGAGGCTTCGCATCGACCATCTCTCGAATGAAGGCCGCGGCCTCGGCCCCATCGCCGCCGTCGATCAGCGAGACGATGGCACGGGCCGATGGATCGACCGCCCGGATAGCCGATCTCCCGGTTGTGTAAATCGATGCGTACTCGGCGGGGTCCGCCGAGCCATCCCACGCCGACGAATCCAGGTTGGCGTCGGTCCAGATCTCGTAGTCTTGCGGCGCCAGCGCGCCGTCCAGATGACGATTCTCATCCCAAAGGACGCCGTCATTCCCGTAGCGCTCCGCGAGCGCCGTCAACAGGTCCGCCAGTCGTGCGTCGGCCGAGCCCGGGGAAGTGGGAGTCCAGACGGGGGCGTGGTGCGGAGCGAGAGACGTGCTGATGCCGCGCTTCGCATATGCGACGATGCGCCGATCCGTGTCCGTCCAGGCGAAGCGGCTTGAGGCAGGCGCACCGTTGACTGGCTCCACGTGGTCCCATTGGATGCTCTGACGCACGCTGCTAACACCAATCGACTCCATCGCGTCGTAGTGAAGCTTTCGCAGCTCCGGGTCCGAAGGCATCAGGGCTGACGTGACGCTGTAGAAGCGTGAGTCGACGAGCGGCTCGCGATCGGGCTCCTCCTCCGGCTCTTCGGCCGGCGGGGCCTCTCCGGAACCGGTGTCACGATCGGGATCCAGCGGGTAATCGTCGTCGACGTCAGGGGTGCCGTCCCCGTCCTGGTCTGGCGCGGGGCGACCGCACGCCCCGATGATCGTGCGCGGCGCAGGCGCCGAGCCTCGCCCCTCGAACACAGCGAGGGCATCGCGGTAGGCCTCGCCGGCCGGATATAGCGCCCCGGTGCCTGGGTCAGCCAGGCCGAACCAATCCTCCGATTCATCCGGATCGCTCTCCTGGCTGAACCAGTTGTGAGCAGCGAGCCCGTCGACGTCGCAGTCGGTCCGTGGTAGCTGGTCGACCAGAGCGTGGTAGGCCTCCGCCCGAGCTTCCTCTGAGAGGGCCTCCGCATCTCCGGCGGTGTGCCAGCCGAACTCGCTGACGAAGATACCTGCGCCTGCTAAGCCGACTTCGTCGAGTCGGGCGCGAATCCAGGCGAGATTGCTCACGTTCACGTCGGGATCGGCGTCATAGAGGTGCACCGCGACGCTGTCGATGAGACCGGTCAGCGCCGGCCTTGCAGCAACCATCGCCTGCAGGAACCGACCGGTCGCCATGCCCCGCATGCCGCCCGAGGAAAAGTAGAGATCCTCTTTGGTGATCACAAGGCCCCCGAGGACGATCTCAACGGACGGGTCGGCGGCACGGATGCCCTGGGCCGCCTCAAGCATCAGCGGCGCGAAGCGCTCGGGTTGCGGGCGCGGGCACCACGATCCTGTCCAGTTGGGCTCGTTCCACACCTCGACGCGCCGCACCGGTTTGGACTGTAGATCCGGATTCGCGGCCCAAAAGTCTCCCCCGGTTCCATACCTGCGGACCATCGCCTCCGCGAGATCTCCGAATGCGGGTGCCTGAAGCTCGGCCACGGCGCCACCTGTCCCACACATCGCGGCATCCAGCGCCCGGGCCCAGGTCGGGGTGCCACTCAGGTTCGGCACCAACTCGAGATCGCGGATCGCAAGCGCGCGCATGAGTCGGTCTGTAGCGGCCCAGTCATATGAATGAACGCCCAGGACCGATGGAAGCGGCTCGATCTGGCGCCAGTCCACCGTTGCGCGAACGAAGTCGAGGCCCGCCGCTCGAACGCCGTCAGCGCCCAAGGCAAGGCGGGGATCGGTGTCGCGGGCAAACGAGGTGAGCTCCGGCGCGCTGATCCCGAAGTAGCCCTCAGGCACGCGCGGCTCGAATGCGTCGGCCGACATAGGGAGCAGCGCGCATGCGGAGACCGCAGCCACGGTGAAGGCACGGAGACGTTTGCCGATAAGGCGCATGCCTATCCATCGACAATTCAGCCCCTTGCTGTAGTCGTCTGGACGTCTGTTTCAGGCAGCCTCGAGGAGCGCGCCCAGCTTCTCAACCTCGCGGCGAGGGTCGAATCGGTCTTGGACGAACGCGCGCCCGAGCCTGCCCGCTTCGATTCTCTCTGGCAGAGGCCGCGAGAGCAGCTCCACGATTGCCTCCGAAAGCGCGACGTGGTCACCGGGCGGCGTCAAGAGGCCCCACGGGGGGATCACGAGCTCGGGCAGGCCGACGAGGTCGCTCGCGACCACCGGGACCTCCATTGCAAGGGCTTCGTAGGCGACCAGTGGCAGCGCGTCTCGATCACCGTCGGAGGCGATCACTGATGGCACGACCAGAGCGTCCGCAGTCTCGAGCAGGTCGCGAACCGCCTGGGGACCCCACACGGGGCCGGTGAACTCGACAAACCCCTCGAGACCGAGCTCGG
>Ga0136618_10000119_pt1 | contig 20963 bp, 22 predicted proteins | sample AntDrymUQ3302106_2_FD_104805 | JGI IMG/M metagenome (GOLD analysis project Ga0136618, IMG submission 104805) | Polar desert sand microbial communities from Dry Valleys, Antarctica - metaG UQ330 (21.06) | ecosystem: Environmental > Terrestrial > Soil > Desert | place: Antarctica: Dry Valley... | reverse complement strand
GATCGTCGTCGTCGCGGCCGGCTTTGCCGATGATCTGGAGCCGGTCTATCTCGCCGTTCCGGTCAACCGGCTCGAAGGAGGCGCGATCGCTCTTGCGGGCTACCCGTCCCTGGTCGGCCCGCCGGCCGCGGCGAGCGCTGAGCTGCCCGACCGCGAAGAGATCACGGCGCCCGACGTGGTCGAGGTCTCAGAGCGCGTGGTCGGCAACTACCTGGCCGGCGAGCGCTCAGACCTCGCCGCCGATCTCGCGCCCGAGGCCTCGGTCTCGCTCCCGGCCCAGCGGCTCGAGGTGACCTCGGTCGAAGAGGTCGTCTGGGCCGACGGGCCGGATTCGGGCGCCGTGCTCGCGACCGTGGTCGCTGCCGACGAGCAGGGAACAACTTGGACCTTGACCTACGAGCTCGGAGTCGAGCGTCGGGCGGGCCGGGTCCTCGTGAGCTTCATCGAGACGCTGGCAAACGAGACCTAGGAGGTTTTCGATGAGACCAAGGACCAAGTACCCGGTGATGGCGAGCGCGGCACTGGCGAGCGCCGTGGCGCCGTCCGCCGCCCATGCCCAAAAGGGCGGCGGCGGAGGCGGCGTCGAGCAGGCCGGAGACAACGCCGCCGATCTGATCTCAGAGCTGGTCGGGCCGCTTCTCCTCGTCCTGATCGGGGTGGTCGCGATCGGCGCCTTCATCCAGCGAAACGCGGGGCTTGCGATCTCGGCAACCGTGGTCGGCCTCGTCGCCGGCCTCTTCATCTTCGACCCGGGATCGGCCGAGTCGGCGTTCAAGGACGTCTACGACGCCGTCTTCTAGGCCGGCCAGGACGCAGAAGAGGTAAGTGTGGCGGCGAGAGAGCCAGTCCCGGTCCGCTCCTTCAGGGCGGTCGTCGATGACGTCGAGAGGCGGATCTACCGCGTCGACCGCTGGCGACTGCCGATGCCGGGCGGGGTCGAGGTCAGGGCGATCCTCTACACGGTTGCCTCGTTTGTCGCGCTCGCCGCCGCCGGGAACCTGCCGCTCCTCGGCGCGATGGTGGGCGAGCTCCCGGCGGGAATCCGCTACCTGGCATTGCCGGTCCTCTGCGGGTGGGGGCTCTCGGCCTGGCGGATCGACGGCCGGGCGCCGCATCATGCGCTGGTCGCAGTGGTCCGCTTCGCCTTCGGGGCCCGGACGCTTGCGGGCCTAAGGCGGACGCGAGCTGTGGGCGATGTGATGGCGCCGGTCGCGGCGGTCGAGGTGGCGCCGGCGGGCGACGAGGCGGCCTACCGGCGCGGCCGCGTCCAGGGCCCCGCGCGAGTGACGCTCCGCTACCCGGCACGGATCGAGAGCGCAGGGAAGCAGCTGCGGGTGGAGAGCGCGGGGGAGAGGGTGAGGCCTTTGCCCCACGGCCGGGAGCTCCACGTGCCCGAGGGCGCGGAGGTCCTCATCAGATGAGGGCTCCGCATTACTTCCTCCACGGAAACCTCCTCTGGCGCACCGCCGAGGACGTCTGGGCCGCTTATCGCCTCGACGGCCAGAGCTACCCCGGCCTTTCGACCAACCGCAAGGTCGAGCTCAAGGAGCGGATCGAGGCCTTCGCCTACGGGGTCGAGACCGACTTTCAGATCGTCCGCTCCGCTCGCGAGTGGTCGGCGGCCGAGTACGCGGAGCGGGCCGCCTCGACCCTCGACCCGCGGCGTGGCCACGTCCAGGAGTTCGATGCCTACCTCTCAGAGCACCTCCGGCGGCTTGAGAGCCGCGGCGTGGTGCGGCCTGAGCTCTACCTGTTCGTCAGGCTCGGGCCGCCCGCCCACGCGGCCGGAACTCAGCGCTTCGCCGAGACCTGGCGGGATTTGAAACGAGCCGCGGGGCTCAGGGACGCCCGGGCGATCGGACGCAAGCGGATGGAGGAGCTCCGCCGCGCCGAGGAGCGTGCCTTCGACCGGGTCTTCGACGGCCTGCCATGCGAACGGGCCCGCTCGGGAGAGGTCGCCTATCTCGTCCGCTCCGCCTACACCCGCGGCGTCGGCGAGCCGCGGATGGACCGAAACTGGCGCCCGCAGGCGATCTACGTGGAGTCTGAGGATGGCTCCGCGGGCTTTGAGCCCTACGAGCACGACCTCCACCGCCTCCACGAGAGCCGGGTGACGATCGAGCCCAGATCGCTAAGGGTCGAGGGCGAGGCCGGCACCTCCCACCAAGCTCTCCTCGTGGTCGGAGCGCTCCCGGACGAGGCGCTCTTTCCCGGCGCCGACGTCGAGCTCCTGTTCTCACCGCTTGAATGCGGCTTTCCCGTCGACGCGGTCTTCACAGCGGAGTGGCTCCCGAACCGATCGGCCCAAAAGCTCGCCCAGAAGCGGATGGTCGACGCCGACCAGCAGGCGAGCGAGGAGTCGTTCGGCGAGCACGGGCCGACGGTCGGCACCACCGAGCGCACCTACGCCGCCCGCGAGCTTCAGGCCCGGCTCGGAGCCTCGGACCGGCCGCCGTTCCTGCGCTCGGCGATCACGCTCTGCGTCGGTGCGGATTCGAAAGAGCAGCTGGATGAGCGGGTGGACCGCTTGCGCTCGGAATACGGGCGGGTCGAGCTCCACCGCCCGCTCGGAGAGCAGCACCGGCTCTTCCTCGGCGCGATGCCCGCGCAGCCCTTCCCGGCCCGCGACTACCTCGCGCACATGCTCCCAGAGCAGCTGGGAGCGATGGTCCCGACCGCGATCTCCCACGCGGGTTCAGAGATCGGCCCATACCTCGGCTATGGCCTGACCGGATCACGCCCGCCGGTCCAGCTCGACCTGGCCGAGGCGTCTCGGACCGACCGCCCGCCGACCGTGCTTCTCACCGGCTCGCTCGGCTCCGGGAAGACGATCGCGCTCGAGACGCTGCTCTATCAGGCCTACCTCCAGGGCTCTTCGCCGATCGTCGACATCGACCCCAAGGGCGACCACCGTCTCGATCGCCTCCCGGGAGTTGCCGATTCGCTCGAGTCGATCGAGCTCGGGCCCGACGAGCGCTACCGGGGGCTGCTCGACCCGATGCGGGTCGGCACCGACGAGACCCGCCAGGACCTCGCCTACGGCTTCTTGCTGGGGATCCTGCCGGACCCCGTCCCGGCCGAGTGGCGGACGAAGATCCGCCGGGCCGTGGCTGCGGTCGACACCGCCGGAGGTAGGACCACCGGCGAGATCCTCTCAGAGCTGAGGGCGATCGGCGCCGGCGCCGAGGACTGCGCCGAGGCGCTCGAGGTCCACCTCGAAGCGGGCCTGGCGAAGCTCGGCTATGGCCGCCCCGGCCAGGAGCTCCCCGGCGTCGGTTCGGCCCAGGTCGTTTCCTTGCGGATCCGGAACCTGGTCACGGTCAAGCCCGATGTCCGCCGCTCGGAGCTCCAAGAGGACGAGCGAGTCTCCCAAGCCGTGCTCCGCCTGGTCGCCGCGTATGCGCTTCGCCTCTGCGCCGCTGACTCGAACGTCCACTCGGTGCTGGCGCTCGACGAGGCCTGGGCGCTTCTCTCAGACACTCAGGGTCAGGCTCTCTTGGACCGGCTCTCACGGATGGGGCGCTCGATGTCGATTACGCCGCTTCTCGCCTCGCAGATCGTCGGCGACTCGGAGGCCCTGGAGCCCCTGGTCGGCACCTACCTCGCCTTCGGGGTCGAGACCGAGACCGAGGCAGAAAGGGCGCTCGAGCTCCTTCGACTTGACCCCGACGACGAGTCGCTTCGCCAGCGCCTGATCTCGTTCCGCGCCGGGCGCTGCTACCTCCGAGACGTCGAGGGGCGGGCGATCCCTATGCGGATCGACCCGGGGGAGGAGCTGCTCTCTGCCCTAGGGACGACCCCGAAGCACGAGTCCAGTAGTTCCTCCATTCACCCATTAGTGCCACAAGGCGTATCCGGCGAGGATCGCGGCGAGGCGGGCGACGCCGAGCCCGCCGAGGGGACTTGGGATGCGCCGCTCGCCTAGACGCGCCCAGCCCTCTGAGAGGAAACGGCGGCGGGCTCGGCCACGCCCTTGGTCTTGGCTCGCGCGTGGGCTTTTCTTGGCGGTCTGCCTATCGGCGCTCTCTTTGGAGGTCTCCGTCGCCGCGCCGCTGGATCGCGGGGCGAACGAGCGCCCCGCTCAGGGCAGCGACGCCGACCAAGACCAAGGAGGCGCTTCGGGCAAGGGAGGCAACGGCGGCGGGGGAGGGGGAGGAGCAACGGGCGCCGGGTCTAGCGCGGATACGGACACCGGGAGCGACGTCGAGCACGCGGGTGGCCAGGTCAACCCGCTTTCGATCGAGAACCCGGTCTGCGGCGAGTCGCTGTCTGCGAACGAGAAGCGGAACTGCTTCGTCACCGGGACGCCAGAGAGCCGTTACCCGACTTCGAACTACGGCGTCGACATCCACATCGACACCGGCCTCGACAACATCGTCGGCAACTTCCAGAACCTCTTGGCTCAGCTCGCGAACGCGATCTGGATGGCCCTCCTCTTCGTTTTGAGCCTGGTGATGACGCTCCTCGGCTGGGCGTTCGAGCTCTCGCCGTTCACCGACAACGGGGTGATGGCGGAGGTCTCGGCCGGCCTGGAGCGCTTCTACCGGGTCTTCACCTCGCCCTTCTTCGTCTTCGCCCTGGTCGCGGTCGGCGCTTGGGGCGTCTATCGCGGCCTCGTCCGCCGTGAGTTCGCCTCGGCGATCGCTGGCACGGCGATGACCGTCGCCCTGATGCTCTTGGGGCTTTGGATCCTCCACGAGCCGCGGGCAACGGTCGGGACCGTCGCCGAGATCACCAACGACGCCGCGGTCGCGGTGATCGCGGCGCCCCAGGAGGGCGGCCTCTCCAACCCGCAGTCGGCCTACGCGGGGGCAACGGCAGAGGTCTGGTCGGCGATGACCCTGCCCGGGTTCTCGGCGATGAACTTCTCTGACATGGAGTGGGCTCTGTCTGAGGCAGACCCTGAGCTCTTGGCGAAGGCGAACGAGACCGCGTGTCGCGACTACGCCTACATGTCGATTCTGCCGCGCGAATACCTGGAGCGCCTCGCGACGGCGGACCTCTTGGATCAGCTCGACTGCTCGGAGGTCGGCTCGCTGGTCCCGGCGCCGCGCACGAACGCCGAGATCTGGCTCCGCTCGAGCCCGGGCTCAGAGGCGCGCGACTCGCTCTGGGACGAATTCAACGACGACTACCCCTACGCGTCCTATCTCGCGATCCAGGGCGACTCGGGCGCCTGGACTCGGCTGCCCCTGGTCTTACTGATCGGGCTCGGCCTGCTCGGTGGGATCCTGCTCTTGGCCTGGCTCGCGATCCGGATCTTCGTCCAGACCGCGGTCGCCTTCGTCCTCGTCCTCTCGACCCCGATCGCGCTCTTCATGCCCGCCTTCGGTGAGCGTGGGCGGGCAGCGTTCGCCTTCTGGGGTGGGACGCTAGCGGGAGCGCTGATCTCGAAGCTGGTCTACGCGGCGCTCCTCTCCGTGGTCCTGTTCGCGACCACGGTGATCGCGAGCGCGGTGCCCGAGGGCGCCGGGGCGTTCATGGCCTTCCTGGTCATGGCGGGCCTTTGGTGGGCGGTGTTCCTAAAGCGCGACGACATCTTGAGCTTCCTCTCGGTCTCACAAGACGAGGGGGGCTCGGGGCGACTCTCAAATCTGACCGGATTGCTCCTCACCCGCCAGATCGCCCGCTCGGTCACCGGGGCGATCGGCGGCACCGGACGCACGGCCGCGAGAGGCGCGGGCTTCACCGGCTCAAAGCTGGCGGGCGTCGGCTCTGATCGGGTCGAGGGCGCGCGGGGAGCCGCCCGGGCGGCGCTCGAGCGCCAGGCGGAGAAGCGCCTCGGCGCCCGCTACGACGCCGACAAGGTGGTAACGGGCGAGCAGGCGGAGCGGCGCTCGCAGCTCGCCGGGCTCGCGGCGCAGCGAACCGATGCGCTGAAGGAAGCTCGCCGCCACGGAAGCCTCGCCAAGGGCGCGAGCGCTCCCGAGCGCGAGCGCCACATCGAGGCAAAGCGGGCAGCCGAGGCGCGTGCTGCCAAGCTTCGCGGCTCGGAGGCGGAGCTTCGCGAGCAGATCGAGGCGCAGGGTCCGCGGGAGGCCGAGGCAAGGTCGTTCGTCTCTCAGTCAGACCAGCTCGAGCGCACCTCCGGCGAGCGCTTCTCGGCCCAACAGGTCGCCCAGGCTAAGGAGGGGATCCGCCGCGCGGCCGATAAGCCCGTTGGCGACTCAGCCCACGCCTGGCGGGTGGGGATGAGCCCTAAGCGCTACGCGTCGCTCTCAGGGCGAGAGCGCGAGACGGCTAGGGCGGAGGTCCAGCGCCAGCTCCGCGCCGACGGCATCGCCTTCGGGGCGGTCTCAGATCGCCCAGCCGGCCTCGTCAGGGCTCGGAACCGCTCGAAGATGCGGCGCCAGCTGCGCTCTCAGCCCGGCGGCAGGCGCCAGCTCCACGAGGCGCGGTCGCACGCAGCGAGCCGGCGGCGGCGGTCTTCGCGGAGGGGAATCTCGCGATGAGCGCCAGGAGCCGTGTCTTGGTCGCCGTTGCCACGGCTTCGGTTCTCGCTGGTTTCGCGGCACTATTGAGAGGCGGCGACCAGGAGGCCGCGCCCGCGCAATCGGCGGACGTCGCTGAGCGGCCGTCGCGGGTGGAGCTCGAACGCCAGGCGGCCGCAAAGATTGAGCGCGCCGAGGAGGTCAAGCGCGTTGTCGAGGCCAAGGCGGAGGACCCGGATGGGGAACCCGGGCCCTCCGAGCGCGATCTGGCGGCACTCGCGAAGCTTGGGGCCGACGCGAAGCCGGTGGCACGACGCTTCTTCGGCGCCTTCGCCGCCTACGAGGTGGGAGCGGGAGACTCTGAGGAGCTAGCGGTCTTGCGGGCGACGGCGAGTCCGGCGCTCGTCGACGAGCTGCTCTCAACGCCGCCACGGGTGCCGCTGGGAGCGGCCGCCCCGGAGGCGGCGAGGCTGGGCAAGGTCGAGTTCGTCCCCGGCAACGTCGAGCGCGGGCGGACCGTGGGCGCCGAACTGGTCGGCGAGCTGCGACGCGGCGGCGAGGCGGAGCCAATCGCGATCGAGCTGAGGCTCAGCGCAGGCGAGTGGCTGGTACTGAGATTGGGACGATGAGGGCGTCGGGGCGGCTCGGGGTCGCGACGGCGATCGGGCGGAGAGGACAAAAGGGGGCCGCCGGGCGCTTCGCGGCCGCCCTTGGCGGCTTGCTCGCGCTGGTGATCGTGGTCGCCTCGATGGGCGCGGCTGGGACCCCGCTTGCCGAGGGCGCCTGCGGCGCGGGCGAGGCGAGCGGAGGGGTTAGAGGCGTGCCGAAGGAGTACGTGACCTTCTACCTCGAGGCGTCGGAGCACTACAAGCTGGGAGAGAGGGGCCCGGCGATCCTGGCCGGGATACACGACGTCGAGACAGACTTCGGACGCTTGGTCGCCGACGGTGTGGAGTCAGGTGAGAACTTCGCGGGCGCCGGCGGGCCGATGCAGTTTCTTCAGGCAACTTGGGACGCCTACGGCGTCGACGGCAACGGCGACGGGGAGGCCGACCGCTATGAGCCCGCCGACGCGATCTTCGGCGCCGCCAACTACCTGCGGAAGTCCGGGGCGCCGGGGGACTGGTACCGGGCGATCTTCGCCTACAACCACGCTGACTGGTACGTCGACAAGGTCCTCGACGCCGCCAAGCGCTACGGCGACGTGGGCTCGGTCGCCGATGCGACGTGCGAGGCGCCCACGGGAGCGGCGAACCTCCGTGAGTCGGTTCGCCTCTACGAGCCGCGCGAGTTCAAGGCGTTGCCGAAGCGCCTGATGGCACCCGGCTATGCAGCCCAAGAGGTCGACGCGCGAATCTGGCCCGGAGCGGTTTGGATCCTCGAGACCTACGGCCTCAGGGTCACCGCGGCTCGCGAGTCAGGGCACGCGACCCACGGCGACGGCACCGCGCTCGACATGGTCCCGGCGGGCGATCTGGGCTCGCAGGCGGCCTGGGACCGCTCCGCGCTTCGCCTCGCCGAAGACCTCGGCTGGAGCCGGGGCTGCGGGCGCTCAGGAACGCGTCCTGCCTGCGATCTCGTCCCGGCGATCCAGTTCGTCGGCTACGAGGGCTATCCCTCGCACGGAAGCCCCGCAACGTGTGGTGGCGGCTGTCCTGCCCACATCCACGTCTCTTGGGTGAGCTCATCGTTCGGCTCCGGTCCGCTGTCGGCACCAGCGGCATGGGTCCTCGTGTTCCCGGCGCCCGGAGGTTTCTCATGACCTAGGCCCACCAGCGCGGACCCGGGGGTCATTGGCCTTTCGCTTTCGCGTTTATAGCGGCGGCGGAGCGCCGCAGTTCTTCGCTTCGCAAAGTCCAACGACCCCGGCCCGTGTGCCGGGAGACCAGGAGGTCTAGATGAACTCCGTAAACCTGATCGGCAACCTGACGAGGGACCCGGAGATCCGGCGCACCGAGTCGGGCACGTCGATCGCGAACATGCGCCTCGCCATCAACGGCAAGCGCGATGGCGATGTCACCTACATCGATGTGGTGGCCTTCGACAAGCAGGCCGAGGCCTGCGCGAAGCATCTCGCCAAGGGCCGCAAGGTTGGCGTCTCCGGCCGCCTCTCCTACTCGGAGTGGGAGGCCGACGACGGGAGCAAACGCTCCAAGCACGAGGTGATCGGCCGGGTCGAGTTCCTCGACCGCCCGAGTCAGAACGGGAGCGGATCGAGCCAGCCATCGACTGACGAACCCGTCCCCGTTGGTGCGGGCGCGGTCGCCGACGAGGAGATTCCCTTCTGAGGAATCTCCGGTCAGAAGGGACGCCGGGCTTCGGCCCGGCGCCCCTTTGTTAGTGAAAGGACGGGTCAGGTCGAGACAGACGAAGCGATCGGAAAGGTCAAGAAATCAAAGGCTCGGTGGCGCCCAGGGCTCGGTGGTTTCTCGTCGTGTCTCACCCTCGGCCGGTGGGGGTGAGAGAAGCGGTCGGCCGCCTCGGTCTCGATTCCGGTTGTCCGCCTGGAGCGTGGCAGCGGCCAGCGTTCGCTTCAAGGCACCGCTTCCGCGGGCCTCGCCTTCGGCACCCTCGCTTCGGCTCGGGTTCTGCTCCGCCTGATCCGACTGCTTTTCCGCTCGGGCGTCAACCCGAACCGATGCCAAGGAGGCACGAGATGACCGCAAACACTCTCCCCAGTCCGACCGCGAACGGCACCGCGGTCGAGCTCGGACGCTACGAAACGGACCTCCGTGAGGAGCGGATACTTCTCGGCCGTCGCGAGGACGGCGAGGTCTGCGTGTATGACGCGCCGCTCGGCGGGGCGAGCGAGCGCACGTACCGGGTCGAGGCGGGCTTCGAGTCGAAGGCGGAGCTGGCGATGCTGGTTCGCGACTACCTGCGTCAAGCGCGGCTGTTCGGCTCGTGCCCGATGGGCCCGAGGGCGGTTGGCATCATTGCCGAGGCGTCTAAGGAGGCGGTCGCGTGAGGGACAAATCGCGGAGAGCATCCATCGGGCGGAAGCGTGGCTGGTTGCTGGCCCGATCTCGTCGCGCTTAGCTCGGGGGCGGCGTCGATGCGCAGGGCCTAAAAATTAAGGATGAGTTCGGCTGCTGAGGGGCCTTCTGGAGCCACTGGCCGACGCTCAAGCCACTGCTTACGGTGGCTCGTGTTCTTCCAGGCTTTAAGAAGCCAGCCCTCGTCGTGAATGGTGAGGTGCAACTCAGCGGAGCATCTCGCGCCGTTCTCGGAGGTACCGCGTCCGCGTCCGCGGCAGCCGCCTCCGAAGCCTCCCTGGCCATCCGGGTGAAGTGAGACCAGCGCTCCACAGAAGAGACAGTGAATTCGACTAAATGGTGAGCGCACAAAGGCAAGATAAGGCGTCCCAATGCGCGTACCTGCGTCCGATAAACCTCATCGCATACATCTGTAGAAAGACAGCCATCATGGAATCGTCGCCCGACCCTCGAGGAGTCGGCTTGCTAAAGACGGGTCGCCGTAGGGTCTGGGCCGTCATGTTTGATCCGACGATGAAGTTGCTCGACGAACTCCGCGAACTCGCCAATGCAATTCAGGAAATAGAAGAGCGCCGAGCTGCGGATGCGGATGGGCGACGCGAAAAGTCCTTAGTCCTTGAAGCCCGTGGCCTCCGTCGTCAGCGCCGGCAACTGGTCTTGACCGTTGTAGCTCGTGGAGCTTCAACAACGACGGCCGCAGAGGCGGCGCAGCTGACACCGCAAGCCATCAGGAATCTCTCCGCTCGCCACATCGCGCCGTGACGAGGCGCTCTCAGGTCATGAGCGAAACTCGCCGCCGCACTGGCCCCAGACGCCGCGATCGTCGCGCTTGGCGGCGGCACGAGCGCTGCGATATGGCTTTACGCGCTTGAACGGCTCGTCGCCGAAGACGTAGAGATCGGCCCAGCCGCGGGCGACCTGGGTCCGGTTTACATCCTCGCCGCCGCGCTCGACGTAGCGAAGCAGCCGCCCGAAACGGTCGCGGTTGTCTTGCGTCGGGTCTGAGATCAGGCGCACCGTGGCGCCTTCCGGGAGAAGGTCACGCGCCGAGGCTGAGGCCTCAGGGCCGCCGCACTCCTCGCCGCCGAAGACCTCCGGGGTGTCGATTCCCACCAGGCGAACGTCTTCTGTTTTGCCTTTGAGGTTGACCCGGACCGTGTCGCCATCGACGACTCTGATCACGCGGGCGCGGTCGCGCTTGGTGCCAGGTTCGTTGCTGCCGCCGTTGTTCCCACCGTTGCCTCCGCCCCCGTTGTCGCAGGGACAGGGATTCGACTCGCAGGCGATACCGTCGCCGTCGGCGTCCAGCCCATGCGGGTCGGAGCCGGGGTTGTGGGATTCGAAGAAGTCTTGCGCCCGGGCTTGGTTACTGAAATCCGAGCAGTCGCGGTCGCCGCCCTTGGCCGCGGCTGGCGCCTCAGCGCCGGAAGTGTCCGCAACGGCGAGCGACAGGGCGCATGCGGAAAGCAGGATCAGGAGGGGGTGTCTCATTGCGTTGGCGCTCGTCGGCGCTTTCAGACTAAGCGGTCTGGCGGCGAGGTGGCGCCGGTCCCTGATCCATGCCACTCGCTTCGAAAGGCTTCCGCGCGGTCGTCCCTTCCTCACCGATTGTGGCACGGCTTCGCCGTGCTTTTTCGGGCTCGTCAGAGACCCCACACGGAAGGCCAAGAAGATGCAACGACACGAGATCCTTGAAATCGCGGCGCTGGAGCTCCACGCCGCCGGCGTAGGCCGCCAGCAACTGGCCGACGAGAGCCGCGACGCCGACGAGGCGAAGGTGCTCGCCGAGGAAGCGTCGGCGCTCTTCGACGCCTCGGCGGCAGCGTCGGTCCTCGGCGCGGAGCTGGTCGCGGACGCGGTGCGGGTGGCCTGAGGCCATCCGTGCTGCGGCCGACCGCAAGGTGTCCTATAGATGAGGGATCGAAGCGGCTGCGCGATGCGTGCTGGGCTGGGTTGACCGATTTCGGCGTTCCCAGCCCCGCTGGCCGGGCCGTTCGTCGTGCGCGGCGCCGAGTGTCATCTGAGGCGCATCGACGTAAAAACGGGGTGCTGCGGAGTTGCCTCGACGCCATCGCTTCGCGAGTAGGTGTGACCGCGGTCCGGTTCTGTCTCGATTCGGCCTCAGTTAGCGCGACTGTGGCACACCTTCGGTGTGCGTTTGGCCGCGCATGGCCGATCGAGACGAGCGTCGCACCGAGACCACCCGCCAAGCGCGAAACGGAGCGTGGGTCGAATGGCTCGCTCGCGAAAAGCACGCCCGCCTGCGGTTCGTCGCGAGGCGAAAGGGCATCGCCGAGCAGGACCTCGAGGACGTCGTCCAAGAGGCGCTCGCCAACGTGATGCGCTCGTTCAAGGGACCAGACGCCGAGGCATCGGTCCTCGACTACGCCTGCAGGGCGGTCGAGAACACGGCGCTCAAGGCGCACCGCCGCCGCCAGCGAAAGGAGTCGCACAACATCGCGATCGGCGATGAGCGACCGGGACCGTCGGAAGATCGCCAGACCGTGCGCGCGATCTTTGATCCGTCCGAGAGCGACCCGCTTGAGCAAGCGATCGCCTCACAGGCAGCCTCGGAGCATCGCCAGAAGCTCGAGAGCCTGCCCGAAGAGCAGCGGCTCGCTCTGATCCTCTCGGCGGCGGGATTCGGCCTCGCCGAGATCGCCGCGCGGCTCGGGCTCAGCGTCCGCGCCACCCGCAAGCGGATCGAGAAGGGCAACCGAGCCCTTCGCGAGGACGAGCAATGAATCGGCGCCGGGAGGGGGCAGATTCCGTCTCTGCGGGGTTTGAGTCAGCATGGCCCACATGAGCGCCATCGATAGCGGCGATTCCTGCCCATGCACCTACTCGGAGGCGTTGGTGGCGCTGCTTGCGCTGGTCGACCGTGAGGTCGAGCTGAGCGTCAGAGCCGAATCCTCGCCGACGCGGCAGCTGGTCTTCGCCAGCGGGCCGCTCAGAGCGGGTCCCGAGCTCGGGTCGGAGCCCGACGCTTTGATCCCGGTCTCCGTCGGCGAGGTCGAGTTCGCACTCAAGAGTGCCTGGATCGAGCGCGCCTGGCGGGACGGCTCAGACACGTCCCTGGCACTCCTCTTCCGCGGCGGCGTTCTGTTCGAGCTCGATCTGGTGCGAGAGCCGGCGTAGCGGCTCAAGCGAGTTCCTCTCGGCCCGAGGCGGCCATGTCTTCCTGAGCGCCTTTGGCGAGACAAAACGGGGTCGGCTCCGACTTAGTAGTGAGGATGGTTGTCCAGACCCCACAACTCTCGCTCACCCAAGGATCGCTAGAGCCCTCAGCGATCAGGCTTGGGAGTTTCGCCGCTCGCGATTGGGAGATCGTCACCTGGGTCGCCCGGATCGGAGCGGTGACGATCGAGCAGATCCGAACTCGCTTCCAACTCGGGCGCACGGTCGGCTATCGCCGCGTCGCCGCCTGCGCCGAGGCGGGCCTGCTGGAGCGGGTGGACCTCCTGCGTGGGCAGCCCGCTCTGATCCGGGCGACCAGGCGAGGGCTTCGATTCAGCGGCACCGGCCTCGGGGTGGCGCAAGCGCCGCCTGAGCTCGTCGGGCACTGGATCACCTGCGCCGATGTGGCGTTGCTGCTCGAGGCGGAGTTCGGCTGGGGGGCGATCCGGTCCGAGCGTGAGATTCGGGCGCTTGAGCGAGGGTTGGGTCGCCCGCTTGCGAGCGCGTCGCTCGGCGATTCCGGCGAGGGCGAGCGCTTTCACCGCGCCGATCTTGCGGTTGTGCGAGACGATTCGGTGGTCGCAGTCGAGGTCGAGCTGACGCCGAAGGCGCCGCGGCGGCTTGAGCAGATCGTTCGTGCCTGGCGTAGGGCGCGCGCAATCGAGTCGATCCGCTACTACGTGCCGCAAGGAGCAACGAGTCGAGCAGTCGAGCGTGCGATCGCGTCGGTTCACGCTGGCGAACGAGTTCAATTGCATTCACTGACTCCAGCAACAGGGCTACGGGGAGGGCGATGAGCGAGCATCTACGAAACGCTGCATTCGTCCTGCAGGCGATCCTCAATCAGCGGGGTGGCGAGCACACGTACGTCGTCGTGGTCCAGAAACGGGAGAGGAAAGATTCCACCCGCTTCACCCCCTCGACGCATCGGAACGGTCACAGAACTTCCGAACTTAAGTACGCGCACCCGCTCGTCAGGCGGCAACCGCTTTCCTCGGCCAGCGGGAAGGACAACGACCGAATGAAGGAGCCCGCGTAGGAGTGCGTTCCGCTCGTGGCCATTCAGGTGCGTCCAGATTTCAGCCGAGTTCTCGAGCCTGGGGAGCGTAGAGGAGCGGACCATCGCTGTCTGGAGTTCTTCTTGGGCTTCGACGACTACTGCTCGCTTCCTTCGCGCAGCGCGGTTGAATGCGTCGGCGCCGACATCGTCTGGACTAACTGCGTCCAGGTATGCATCTAGTTCACGCTCAGCGTTTCCGAGCTTCCGCCGCGCGCGAACAAGAGTTCCGTCTGATGTCTCTGCGATCTCTAGACGAGCGAGTTCATGAAGCACGATCGGAATCACATAGTTGTCGACGCGCGTCTCCTTGATCGCCGCAGGTCTCGGACAACGCTTACCCGAATGAGAGCCCGGACAGATATATGTCGGGCCTCCCTTGGAACCTCCCCGCGTCATCACATGACCGCAGGATTGGCATCGGATGATGCCTGCAAGAAGGGCAGGGGCTCGATGCTTGCGAGGCGACCGGATCTGGCTGTTCAGACGGTCTTCTGCAACCGCGAAAATGTCCTCATCGATGATGGGGGGATGAGCTTTCGGGTTGACATGTTGGCCCACTTGAAGTTCGCCGAGGTAGACGCGATTCTTGAGGAGGTACCGCGCTCCGCTTGGAGTCATCCCAAGCGAATGCGAGATCTTTCGGATGGACGCGCCCGCTACGAACTCGCGGAATGCACGCCGGACAGCAACAGCGTTCTCATCGGGTACGAGCTGTCGCGAATTTGGATCCTTGCTGTAGCCCCGCGGAGTCTGTCGGCGCTGCCAGACGCCGGCAGCAGTGGCCCATTCGCGGAGACGCTCGAACCGCTCCGCGTGCTCCTCTCGTTCGGCCGTATTGATCGCCGACTTAATACGGCGGACCATCCGACCACTGACAGTCTTTGTGTCAAGCCCATCGAGGGCAAGCAGAACCTCACCGCCAGCGGCCTCGACTCGACGCCAAACGGCTTCTTCCTCCTCGACGTTTCGGAAGAGTCGGGACTGATACGCGACGATGATTCCAGCGTACGTTCCTGCCTCTACACCCTCGACTGCCAGGCGCAGAGAGGGACGCTTCTCGAGGGGCAGGCCACCCGACACGTCGAGCTCAGGGGGGAGGATCTTCAAGCGGTCGTCTGGCGGTGTTGCGGCCTCAATGGCCGAAACTTGCTCACGGTCCGTATGCACGTTTGCTGCGCCGGAGACGCGAGATCCCATGTGGCTTACACGCACGATTCCAGCCCAGAGCCTCATAGGACAACTATAGCATTAAGGAAGGCCGTAGCACTACGGCTACGCGGCAGGCCCCGCGCCTTGCTCGGACGCAGGCGACAACCTGAGCGCGACCGGCGACCGGGGACCGGACGGCTCGACTGCCGAGGCTGGGCTACCTGAGTTCGTTCCGGCCCGCTTCCGAGAGGCGATCTCAAAGGCGTCAGCGCGCTGGAACGTTCCGGTCAGTGTCCTCGCGGCGCAGCTCCTGGCGGAGTCCAACTTCAACCCGCTCGCCGTCTCACCCGTGGGCGCGAGCGGCATCGCGCAGTTCATGCCGGGGACCGCCGCGGCCTACGGCCTCGGCGACCCCTTCGACCCGGACGCCGCGATCAACACCCAGGCTCATCTGATGTCAGACCTCTTGAAGCAGTTCGGCGACGTCTCGCTCGCCCTCGCCGCCTACAACGCCGGCCCCGCGCCGGTCTCGGCGTGCTCGTGCGTGCCGCCGTATCCCGAGACACAGGCCTACGTCGCGCGAATCCTCGGTCTCATGGGTGGGGTGGGAGCGATTGCGCCACCGGCACTGGAGGTGCGGTTGGTGGGGTAGCTATGCCGGTGCCAGTCATTAGGCTCCCTTTCGTGGATCTCCCGATGACGATTTCAGGCGTCGACGGTATGCAGGAGCTCGTCGGCAAGACGATCGGTCCGACCGAGTGGCGCGACGTCACCCAGGCGGACATCGATACCTTCGCCGATCTCTCGGGCGACGATCAGTGGATCCACGTCGACGTCGACCGCGCGAAGTCCGAGAGTCCGTTCGGGACGACGATCGCCCACGGCAACCTGACGCTCGCGATGATCGACGGCTTCCGCATCGAGCTCATCAAGGTCGAGGGCGTGAAGCTCGGCGTGAACATGGGCTGGAACAAGGTGCGCTTCCCGGCGCCGGTCCCGGCGGGCACGCGTGTCCGTGCGACGGCCGAGTTCGTCTCGGTGGACGAGCTCGACGGCGGCTGGTACCAGTCCGTCACGAAGTTCACCCTCGAGGGTGAGGGCCAGGAGAAGCCTGTCTGTGTTGCCGAGTCCGTCGGGCGCGCCCTCGCGGGCTGACCCGCCGCGACCTACTCGACGGTCAGGTCGCCCTCCATGCCGCCGTCGCGGTGGCCCGCGACCGAGCAGTAGAAGGTGTAGTCGCCCGGTTCGAGCTCGACCGTGGCGGTCGTCGTGTCTTCTGTGATCACGTCCGTGCCGCCCAGATCGCCGTCTGGGCCCTCGATCTGCACGTCGTGCCCGAGCGCAGCCGGGTTGTCGAACTCGATCGTGACCGAGCCGGCTTCCGCTTCCGCTGAGGTCTGCTCGTAGGCAAAGCTGCCGTCGGGAACCGCGGAGATCGCAACGGAGCTGCCGCTGCCTGAACTCGACTCGGTCGTCTCGGAGCTGCTCGCAGAATCGTCTGATGAGGACTCCTCGTCATCGCCGCAGGCGATCAGACCGAAGGGGGCGATGGCGGTGACCGCCAGGGCGATCGAAAGCTTCTTTCTCACGAGCGGTGCCTTTCTCTGAGGGACGCTCAGCATAACCTTGAACACGTGGCCGAGATAGAGATCACGCAGGAGCTCGAGCCAGCTAAGGGCGCGTCGATTTCCGAGCAGCGGCGGGGGCTTCCGGACGAGCCGGGCGTCTACATCTTCCGCAACTCAGACGGCAAGGTCCTCTACGTCGGCAAGGCACGGTCAGTGCGCAAGCGGGTCGGCGGTCACTTCTCCGGCAAGACCCGGACCCGCGCGATGACCGAGCAGGCGGCGTCGATCGAGTTCCTCGTCACCAACACGGAGGCAGACGCGCTCCTGGCCGAGCAGCAGTTCATCAAGCGCCACCGGCCGACCTACAACATCCGCCTGCGCGACGACAAGTCCTACCCCTACATCGCGATCTCGCTCGATGAAGAGTTTCCGCGCGTCTACTTCACGCGGGAGCGACACCGCTCGGCGCGCCTCTACTTTGGCCCGTATTCGAACGCAAAGCGGACGCGGGAGACACTCGAGATCCTCGGCAAGCTCTTCCAGTACCGCACCTGCGACGGACCCGAGCCCGGCCGCCGCTCGGGAGTCCCGTGCCTCGACTACTACATCAAGCGCTGCCAGGCGCCCTGCGTCGGCTACATCGACCGCGAGGAGTATCGCCGGAACATCGATGCGATCTCTAGCTTTCTCTCAGGTCGTTACCGCGACGTCGAGCGCGACTTGGCTCGCAAGATGGAGGAGGCGTCGCAGGAGGAGGAGTTCGAGCGAGCCGCTGTCTACCGGGACCGCCTCGAAGCCGTGCGCTCGCTCATGGAGCGCCGCAGCGTCGCGGGAGAGAGCATGGACAACGCGGACGTGATCGCGGTCGCGACCGAGGACGACACGGCGAACGCACAGGTTTTCCAGGTTCGCGACGGCATCCTCGCCGAACGCCAGAGCTTCTACATGACGAACGCCGCCGATCGCGACGAGGGCGAGGTCATCGAGGAGTTCGTCGCCCAGTACTACTCGGCAGCGCCGTCGATTCCGCGCCTAGTGATCGTGGGTGACGCCGTCCGGGAGCGGACCGGCGTCCTCGCCGACGCGCTCGCCATCCGGCGCGGTGGCACGGTTGAGGTCCGCGCATCCGAGCGGGGAGAGTTCCGCCGCGTCCGCGAGCTCGCCGAACGGAACGCCAGGCTCGCGCTAAAGCAGGACAAGCTCCGCTCCGAGCGCCGCCGCTCCCAGCGGGTTGACGCAGTCTCCGCGCTCCAGGAGGCGCTGCGCATGGACAACCTGCCCATCCGCATCGAGGGCTTCGACATCTCGAACATCGGCGGCGAGCACACGGTCGCTTCTATGGTCGTCTTCGAGGGCGGCGCACCGAAGAAGTCCGACTATCGCCGATTTCGCATCCGCGGCGATCGCACGAGCGGCCCGGACGACTTTGCCTCGATGAACGAGGTCATTTCGCGCCGGGTATCTCGCCTGGTCGACGCGAACGACCGCTCGCCCCATGACGCCGAGCGGGACTCGAGCTTCGCGTCGATCCCTGACTTGATCATGATCGACGGAGGTAAGGGTCAGCTCGCAGCGGGGATGAAGGCGATCGGCACGCTCACCGACCGCGGCGTTACCGTGATCAGCCTGGCCAAGCGGCTCGAGGAGATCTACGTGCCGGGACGTTCGGCGCCGCTTGAGATCGAGCCCGACTCGCCGGCGTCACATTTGCTTCAGCGCGTGCGCGACGAGGCGCACCGCTTCGCCATTGACTTCCACCGCAACCGCCGCGATAAAGCCATGACCCGTTCGCTTCTCGACGAGCTCCGAGGCGTCGGGCCCGCGCGAAAACGAGCGCTCATGAGACACTTCGGATCGCCGGAGCGGATCGTCGCCGCCACGCGTGCCGAGATCGAGGCGGTGCCCGGCATTCCCGGCAAGATCGCCCGCGACATACACCGCCAGCTCAACAAGTCCGGATGAGACCGCAGCCCGAGCTATTTCCCGACCCCGTCAAGCTGTGGGTCATCACCGGTTATTCGGGCGCCGGTAAGTCGGAGGCGATCGCCGCTTTCGAGGACTCGGGCTTCTTCTGCGTCGACAATCTGCCGCCGCGAATGATCGGCGCTCTCGGCGAGCTTTTCCGCCACGAAGGCTCAGGCGTGCGCCACGCTGCGGTCGTGACCGACGTGCGCGGCCGCGAGTACTTCGACGACCTTCAGGCGGTGCTGACCGAGCTAGACCACGACGGTCTCGACCTGAACGTCCTGTTCCTAGAGGCAGGCGAGGACACGCTTGTGGATCGGTTCAAGGAGACGAGGCGGCGGCACCCACTGGCACCGGACGGCCGCATCGTCGATGGCATCCGCGCCGAGCGTGAAGTTCTCGGGCCACTCCGCGAAGCGGCTGACGTGGTGGTGGACACATCAGATCTGACCGGCGCGATGCTCCGCCGTCGCATCGCCGGCGACCTCCTCGGGCCGAAGGACGACCGCAGGCGCCTCGCGCTCACGCTGCTCACGTTCGGGTTCAAGAACGGCCCCCCGCGCGACGCCGACCTGATGTTCGACGTGCGTTTCCTCCCGAACCCGCACTACCGGGAGGACCTCCGCCCGCTCACGGGAATGGACGCCGCCGTCGTCGAGCACGTCGAAGCAGGGGAGCTCGCTACCGAGTTCTACCAGCGCGTGCTGGGCCTCCTCGACTTCCTCCTGCCGGCCTACGTCGCTGAGGGCAAGAGCCACCTGACGATCGCGATCGGGTGCACGGGAGGCCGTCACCGCTCGATCACGGTCGCCAACCGGATCGCCCGACATCTCGCCGGTCGCGACGAGATCGCGGTGCGCGTGGTGCATCGCGACACGCGGGTGGACTAGCGCGCGGGACCGATTCACCACAATGGGCGCCGTGAGTGTCGCCATTGAGATCAAAGGCCTCAAGAAGTCCTACGGGGACTTCGAAGCCGTGCGCGGTATCGACCTCTCGGTCTCAGAGGGCGAGGTGTTCGCCTTCCTCGGGCCCAACGGCGCGGGCAAGACCACCACGGTCGAGATCCTCGAGGGCTACCGAGAGCGGACGGCGGGCGAGGTGGAAGTGCTCGGGATCGATCCGACTCGCGGTAACCGCTCGTGGCGGGAGCGGATCGGCATCGTCCTTCAGGACTGCCGGATGGAGCCGCTCCTGACCGTCCGCGAGACCCTCAGCCTGTACGCGGGCTATTACGACGCCCCGCGTGACGTCGAGGAGACGATCGGGCTGGTCGGCCTGGAGGGCAAAGCCGACGATCGGGCCGGAAGGCTCTCGGGTGGCCAGCAGCGCCGGCTCGACGTGGCGGTCGCGCTGATCGGCGACGCGGAGCTTCTCTTTCTCGATGAGCCGACAACGGGCTTCGACCCGTCCGCCCGCCGGCAGGCCTGGGATGTCATCGCCAGCCTCCGCGACCTCGGCAAGACGGTGTTCCTCACGACCCATTACATGGACGAGGCGCAGTTCCTCGCCGACCGTGTGGCGATCATCCGCGACGGCCGGATTGTCGCCGAGGGAAAGCCCTCAGAGCTGGGCGGACGAGCGGAGGCGGCCTCCAAGATCACGTTCCTGTGGCCCGAGGGGAAGGAGCTTCCCTCTCACGCCGGGAAGGTGAGCCGCGGCAAGGGGTTCGTGGAGATCACCACGACCGAACCGACCCGGGCGTTGCGGGACTTGACGACATGGGCGATGGACCAGGAAACGGAGCTAACAGGGCTTTCCGTCTCGCAGCCCTCGCTCGAGGACGTGTTCTTAGAGCTCACCTCGGAAGCAGACGACGCGTGAGCATGTTCGCGCTCGCCTGGCATCAGTTCCGCTACGACCAGCGCGTTTTCTGGCGCGACCCTGCCGCGGTGTTCTTCACGGTCCTCCTGCCGCTGATCTTTCTCTTCATCTTCTCGTCGATCTTCGGCTCGGACACGATCGAGGAGCGAGGTGGGATCACCGTCTCGACCTACTACGTGCCGGGGATCATGACCCTCGCGATCGTCTCTGCCGCACTTGTGAGCGTCGCCATCGGCCTGGTCGAGGCGCGTGAGTCGGGAAGGCTGAAGCGCGTGCGCTCGACGCCGCTTCCCGCCTGGGGATTCGTGGCGGGTCGCGTGGGCAACGCGATGGTGACCTCGATCCTGATGGTGGTCATCGTCACCGCGATCGGCAAGCTCGTCTACGGCGTCGAGGTGCCGGACAACACAATTCCGGCGCTCTTGGTGACCCTGGTCGTCGGAACCTTTGCCTTCGCTTCGCTCGGCTTTGCGCTGACCGCCCTGATCCCGTCCGAGACCGCGGCGCCACCGATCACCAACGTCGCGGTCCTGCCCCTCTATTTCCTGTCCGGAGTGTTTATCCCGGAAACGGAGATTCCCAAGGGCGTCCTCGACTTCTCATCGTTCTTTCCCATTCGCCATTTCTTCGAGGCGTTCCTGACCGCCTTCGACCCGAACACGACCGGCGCGGGCTTCGAATGGGGCCATCTGGGCATCGTCGCGCTCTGGGGAGCGGTCGGACTCGGGCTCGCCGTCCGCTTCTTCCGGTGGGCCCCCAACCGGTAGCCCGTGGTCGGTTGAGCGCCCAATAG
>Ga0136618_10000118_pt1 | contig 21100 bp, 25 predicted proteins | sample AntDrymUQ3302106_2_FD_104805 | JGI IMG/M metagenome (GOLD analysis project Ga0136618, IMG submission 104805) | Polar desert sand microbial communities from Dry Valleys, Antarctica - metaG UQ330 (21.06) | ecosystem: Environmental > Terrestrial > Soil > Desert | place: Antarctica: Dry Valley... | reverse complement strand
TAAAAAGAGCCGGCGCGGCGATTGAAGCGGCGACTGCTCTTTTTGACTGAGCAGTAAGTTTGAAAACATCATCAAAGGTATCCATCAGATACGAGCATTCCACCGACCAACTGAACGGTTACAAATTTATTTCTTTACAGCGAGAAAAGTACTGATTTGACGTTCACATTTTTTCCGTAAATTTTCCTAAGGTCTTTAAAGCTGTGTCAAACCTATCCGACCATTGATGTCCGCAATTTAGACGGAAGCAGTGACTGTATTGTTCAGTCGAAGAAAAAAGCCGCCCCGGACTGATGCTGATACCTTTTGCCAATGCTTTTTTATGCAGTACAAGCGTGTCGATAGACTTTGGAAGCTCGACCCATAAAACGCATCCGCCTGCCGGACGAGTAATTTTCGTTTCGGCAGGAAAGTATTTGGCAATACAAACGCTTGCCAGCTCGATATGTTCGGCAACGGCTGTTTTCATCGCTCGCAGATGCCGGTTGTATCTGTCGCTTTCGAGAAATTCGGCGATTGCCAGTTGAAGCAGTGTCGGCGTCGTCAAAGTATTTGTTCGTTTCAAAATTTCAACCCGCGATTTAAACTTCCCTGGTAAAGTCCAGCCGATGCGGTAGCCGGGCGCGATTGTTTTAGAGACCGAAGAACACAGCATCACCATTCCTTCCGAATCAAAAGCTTTTGCCGCTTTCGGACGCGCCGCGCCGAAATGCAAATCGCCGTAAATATCATCTTCTATTAAAGGAATTTCAGCTTTGGCGAGCAGGGCGACCAATCTTTTCTTTGTTTCGTCCGGCATTAGGCTGCCGAGCGGATTGCTGAAGTTCAAAACAAAAAGACACGCCTTTATCCGATGCTGCTTGATAGCTTTTGCAAGAGAGTCGAGACACACGCCGTCGCGCGGATCGGTGGCAATTTCGATGGCGCGCATACCTAAACTTTCAATCGTTTGCAGATTTCCGAAATAAGCCGGCGACTCGACGGCAATCGTATCGTCCGGTTTGGCAACCGCTCTCAGACACAAATTAATGGCTTCAGTCGCGCCGCAGGTAACGATGACATCCTCACTAACGACATTGACACCCGATTCAAACGAACGGCGGGCGATTTGACGACGCAGTTCGTCCATTCCTGCCGACGGGCTGTACGCGTTCGCCACAGAATTTGCGCGCGTGCTGACCGAAGCTAAAATTCGATTGAGTTTTTTTACGGGGAGAAGTTCGGGGGCGGGATTGACCGCGCCGTAAGGGACAATATTATGATTTGAAGGCAGCTCTAAAATACGAGCGGCAAGTTCGCTCAATGAAACATCGGTCGGCTTGGAAACAGGTGAACTAATTTTCGGTTCAGGCGGTAATTTAGAAATCGGGCGGACGTAGAAACCAGACTTCGGACGCGCCCGAATTAAATCCCGGTTTTCAAGCAGCATATAAGCCTGCCAGACAGTCGATAAACTGACGCTCTCCATCTTGCTCAGTTTGCGAACAGAAGGCATCCGGTCGCCGGGGCGAAGAACGCCTTCTTCGATTTGCCGAACGAATTTTTGGGCAATCTTCCCGTACAAAAAATCATTTTGCGAATCTGGAATATCTATCATAATTAACCTTAACTGCCGCTCAAAATAAAAAATTGTAATAAAACTGTTCCGGTCAAAATACACTGTAACTGCATCTGTTATGCTTGTCGATTTTGTATTAACCTCAAATTGTAATAAAAAATATTTGATACAAGCTTTTATCCGTAAATTGAAAAAATATGAACGACGAAAAACAACAGCAAATTCAAACTCTAGCTATTCACGCCGACCGCAAGTTGAACGGAACACGAGCCGTAACAGCACCGATTTGGCAAACGAGCACTTACGGTTACGCCTCCCCTGAAGAATTCGCCGCCGTTGCCGGTGAGGTCAATCCGTCGGAGTTTTACACGCGGTTCGGAAATCCGACACACGCGCAGGTTGCGGCTGTCATAGCCCGGCTTGAAGGCGGGGAAGCCGCGCTGGTTACTTCCACCGGAATGGGCGCAATTTTTGCCGTAATGATGAGTACGCTGAAATCTGGCGACCACGTTATCGCGCAACAAAATCATTATGCGGGAGCTTCGACGGTTTTACGCGAATGGCTTCCGCGCTACGGAATTGAGGTAACACAAGTTGATCAAACAAATGTCGAAGAATTTGCGGCTGCCGTTCGTCCGAACACGAAGCTGATTTATGTCGAAACGCCGAGTAACCCGCTGATGAAGCTGACGGATTTGCGCGAGATAGGGCGTATTGGTCAAAAGCGCAAAATCCTTACGGTCATAGACGGCACTTTTGCCACGCCGGCTAACCAGTCGCCGCTCGCCCTCGGCATTGACGTGGTTATTCATAGCGGCACCAAATACTTCGGCGGTCATAATGATTTAATGGCGGGCGTTATCGTCGGGACAAAACAGTTTATCGAGCAGGTCTGGCGATTTTCTCTCGTCGGCGGAAGCATTCTCAGCCCGTTTGACGGCTGGCTGCTTTTAAGAGGTCTGCGGACACTCGAACTGCGTGTCGAACGGCACAACAGTAACGCGCTTGCTGTCGGGCGTTTTCTTGAAAATCACCCGAAAATCGAGCGCGTTTATTATCCGGGACTCGAATCGCATCCGCAGCACGAGCTTGCAAAAAAGCAAATGCGCGGCTTTACCGGGATGCTATCGGTCGAGCTGCGCGGCGGCTTTGAAGCGGCGCAGAATTTCTGCAAAGCGCTCGAAATCGCCGTTTACGCGGGCAGCCTCGGCGGTGTTGACACGCTCGTCGTTCATCCGGCGGCAATGTGGAGTCACGAGCTGACCGAAGAACAGCGATTGGCGACGGGCATTAGCGATAGTTTAGTGCGAATCTCCGTCGGGCTGGAAGGCGAGCAGGATTTAATTGCCGATTTCGCGCAATCGCTCGAAAAACTCGGCGATTGAAAATACCACGGGCAAAAATGATTTTTAGAATATAAGAGACACGCTTGAAATTACTGTTCGGCTTTTTGTTTTGCTCTGAAGCGGCGAACTTTCGCCACATTGCCGCAGTCGTTCATAATGCACCATTGTCGGCTGCGATTACGGCTCGTATCCACAAACAGCCAGTTACACACCTCGTTTCCGCACCGGCGAATTCTCGTTAAATCTCCGTTTACGAGCAAGTCCGCCGCCGATTCGGAAATTTGCCAGAGCATTGCATCGAGCGCGCCCTCGCGGTTTATCCATTCAAAGACAAAGCCGTTTTTTACGGCTAACAATTTTTGATGGCGGCGGGCGATACTCAATTCGCGGTTCAGTTTTTCCAAATCTTCTGCTTCCGGCTGCCAGCCTTCCATCACCGATTTGAAAAGACGATAAATGCTTTCACGCAGATTCACGGCTCTTTTTAAAACCGCTTCTGCCGCGGTTGATTCACGCGCGGCAGCCTGCAAAAGTTTTTTCGCCTCTTTTTCGTTAATCAGCCTGCCTTTTATACTCCAGTCGATTAAATCAGCATAATTTTCCATCTTTTCCGAAGGGAAAGCGTCATAATAATCGCGTCCGCTTTTTTTATTCGGGTTGCTGATTCTGCCGTTGACGGTATTTACAAAATCAAGACTGATATTGCCGGCAATAAACTTAAATTTACTTGTATTTATATCTAAAGGCATAATTTTGCTCACCGCCCGCAACGATTATAAACTTTTTCTTTGTAACTCTCAAATGCAATTTGACAGGTTACACAAGCGTAAATTATTCTGTAACCAGCAAAAGTGCTTTTGAAAGTTACTTGAATTTATCGAATCCGAACGAATCAAAAAGTGAGTCAGACAACAATGATTGAAGTTTTACAGGCGAGCGAGCCTTTGCCGGAATTGGCTGAAAAACTGCAACTATTCGGGCAATTCGTCGGGAGTTGGGATGCCCGTGTCACTAATTACAATGCAGATGGCAGCACCCAAACTGTCGAAGCGGAGTGGCATTTTGGCTGGGTTCTGGAAGGTCGCGCGATTCAAGACGTTTGGATTGCGCCGAAACGCAGTTTGCGCGTCGCAGGAGAAAACACGTCCGGCGATTACGGCGCAACGCTCCGATTTTACGATGCGAAAATAAACGCTTGGCGCTCGACGTGGGTCGGACCGGTTAAAGGTAACGTCATCCCATTTATTGCCCGAAAAATCAAAGATGAAATCGTCTTGGAAGGAAAACTCGAAACGGGAAACGAAGTGAAATGGATTTTTTCTGAAATCGAGAAGGAATCGTTTCGTTGGCGTTTCATTGAATCAAACGATGGTTGGAAAAGCGAAAGTAGAGTGCAGGAAATGTTTTGTCGCCGGACGAAATGAGTTCAGCTTAGAATAAGGAGAATACCGTGTCTGAAATCAAAGAAATCATTAACGAATTAAAAAATATCCACGACGGGAACGCCTGGCACGGCTCGTCGCTTAAAGATGCATTGGACGGAATAAAAGCCGAACAAGCCGCAATGCGCCCTTTAAAACAAGCCCACAGTATTTGGGAAATCGCTGTGCATATTGAAGGTTGGGAGGACGTTTTCCTCCGCCGTTTGAAAGGGCAGCAAATTAGCGAGCCTGAAACGGGTGATTTTCCGGTTCCTGCTGAACAGAGCGGAACGACTTGGAAGAAGACGCTGGAGAAATTGGAAAAAACGCACCGCGAATTACTAAATGTCGTTGAAAAATTCCCCGATTCGATTTTAGAAACGAAAATCGCGGGTAGAGATTATTCGTATCGCTTTTTGTTGCGTGAGACGGTCAATCATAAGGTTTATCACTCGGGACAAATCGCACTGCTAAGAAAGGCTTTCTTATAAAAAACAAGCAGACCGAGATGATTGCAAAAATCTGACGCGGCATAAGCCGTTAGGAGAAAGCGGATGAGTATTGGTGGCGGCGCAACACGCGCACGTTTTTCATAAAAATGTCGTATTTGTTTCGACGCAGTTTGTGAGACGAAGCGTTTAATATATGCAATTACAAGACACGGTTTCATTTACTCGTCCGGGCGTGATTCGAGGCATACAAAAAAGTTTGCCGATGGCAGTCGGCGTCATTCCGTTCGGCTTGGTTTTCGGCGTGATGGCGCGGCAGAGTGGACTGGATTTGAGCGCGGCGGGTTTAATGAGCGCCGCCGTTTTCGCCGGAGCCGCGCAATTTGTCGCGCTCGGACTCTGGCACGAGCCGCTACCGATTTTAACGATTGCTTTGACTACTTTTCTTGTGAATTTGCGACTCGTTTTGATGGGCGCGACATTGTATCCGTATTTCGGCAAATTGAGTTGGTGGAAATCTTACGGCTCCTTGCTGGTGATGTCGGACGGCGGTTGGGCGATGCAGTTGCAGGAATTTGAAGACGGCAGGCGAGACGCGGCATTTCTTCTCGGCAACGGCATCGCGCAGTATTTCGCCTGGGTTGGTTCGACCGTTTTGGGGTTCGTCCTCGGCACGGCAATTAGTCAGCCTGAAAAATGGGGACTGACTTTTATCGTTCCGGCGAGTTTTCTGGCGCTTCTGGTCGGAATGTGGCGCGGTAAAAAGGACTTTTTACCTTGCATCACGGCGGCGCTTGTCGCTGTTTTGGTGAGCCGAATCATCGGGGGCAACTGGTACATTTTATTCGGCGGCTTGGCGGGAAGTTTGACCGGCGCATTCTTTAATCGTCAGGAGATGACCGTTGAGTAACGAAATAATTCTGACCATCGGTTTGATGGCGGCAGCAACAATTATCACAAGGCTCGGCGGTTTGTGGTTGATGGGTAAAGTGAAAATGTCGCCGTTTGTCGAAAGATGGTTTAAGAATTTGCCGGGCGCGCTTTTGACGGCGATTGTCGCTCCGACCATTTTGAGCGGCGGTTTGGCTGAACAGATTGCCGCCGTAGTTGTCGTTTTGACGATGATTAAAACAAAGAGTCTGCTGCTGGCGATGAGCGTCGGCGTCGGCGCAGTATTTCTGATTAAAAATTTATTCGCATAACATAAAAGGAAACCAAGATGATTGCAAGAATCTGGCACGGCACGACCGAACTCGCTAAAGCGGACGAGTATATAGATTATTTGAACAAGACAGGCATTCCCGATTACCGCGCGACGAAAGGAAATAGCGGAGCTTATATTCTGCGGAAAATCGAGGGTGACACAGCGCATTTTTATACTTTAACGTTTTGGGATTCGTTCGACTCGATTAAAGAATTTGCCAGTGAGGATTACGAAAAAGCCAGATATTACCCGGAAGACGAAAAGTTTTTGCTTGAATTCGAGCGGACGGTTCGGCATTTCGAGGTTTTTGGTTAAAGGTTATGAATTCCGGTAATATTTACGACTGCCTTCTTGCCAACACAGTATCTAACGTGAGGGGTGAAACCGCTGCTAAGAAAGCTGACGAAATTTAATCCTTCATTCAAACGAGCCTTTGCAAAACCGTAAATAATTTTTCGACATCTCTTTCATCGTTGTAAAGATACGGAGCAATCCTGAGCGCGTCGCCGCGGATGCCGACGTAAATTTGTTCTCTCGCTAATTGCTCACCGAGCTGGTCGGGCACGCCGTTCGGCAGCCGAATTCCAATAAAGTGACCAACTCTATCTTGCGGCAGCGAAACGAAACAGCCCAACTTTTCCGCCTTTTCCGCAATCGAATTCGTCAGCACAGTTAGCGTTTGCTGAATTTTCCCGACTTGCCATTCGTTGATTTGGCGGAGCGCGGCAATCGCCATCGGAACTAACACAAAATTGGAAAATTCGCCCATATCGAATCGTCTTGCGCCCGCCTCATACTCATCCGTGTAATCAATTAAGCGCGAAAAATTTTCGCTTCCCAGCCGATTGAGCCACGAGTTTTCAATCGGCTTTCCCGTTTCCTGCCATTTCGGGGCGACATACATAAAACAAAGCGAGTAAGGACAAAGCAGCCATTTGTAACCGGTTGCAACCAGAAAATCAGGCTGCACTTTCGTGATGTCGAGCGGATACGCGCCTAATGATTGACTTGCATCGACGACGAACGCCGCGCCAACGGAACGCGCCTTCTCGCCTACCTTTTCAAGGTCAACCAAACTTCCGTCAGTCCAATGACAATTCGGCACCGATACGACGGCAGTATTTTCATTAATCGCCTTGAGAATTGCCTGCGTCCAAGTTCCGCCGTCGTTGCTTCTTTGGACAAGATTGATGCTCGCGCCGCGCTCCTTGGCAAGCTCTTTCCATGCGTAGTAATTTGAGGGAAACTCACTGTGTAGTAAAACGATTGATTGCCCGCGCTCAACCCGAACATTTGCGGCGGCGACGGCAATTTCGTAACTAACCGCAGGAATAATGGCAACTGACTGCTTTTCTGTGCCGATGATTTTCGCGGCAAGTTCCCGCAAAGTTTTTGCGTTCGTAAACCAATCTTCCGTAGTAATGCGCCAGGGCGCGGCTTTCGTTTTAACAGACTCGAATCCGGCGGCTGTTACAGAACGCAACTGGGGCGAAATAGAAGCACAGTTTAAGTAGGTAATATCCTCGTGAATCTCGAACAAATCTCGTTGCGAAGAAAGCATAGTTTCTTTAGTGTTGATAATTTCGTTCATATTCTGACTACTATCTTCTATTTATTATCGGCGGATATTTCGGGCTTCTCTGTATCTTTTCTGCAAAAGATTTATCCGATTTACTTATAAATCCTCGCATCTCAAATGCTTCCTTCTTTTTCAACCACTAAAATTCGTGCTTCTCCAAGCGGGTGCGCAACGTGCTGGCAGCCGATTTCCGCAAAGAAAACATCTCCCGTTTCAAGGCGGATTCTTTTTTCTATGCCTTTTTCGCGGTAGCGCATTTCTACCGCGCCGTCTAGAACGGCAAAAACTTCTTCGCCGTCGTTGGTATGCCATTTATAGGGTTGGTCAGTCCAATGCAGGCGCGTCGTAACGCCGTTCATATTGGCAATATCAACCGCGTCCCAAGCCTTCTTTGCCGTAAAATCCTTGCTTTTGACTATTCTCATTTTGTTTCTGAATTTATTTGATTTTCTTCCTAATCAGTTTATTGTGATTGCGTCATTTTCTTATCGAAACACAATAGCAAATTTCGCTGTCCGGCTTACTTTATTCGGTTTGATAAAAATTAGTAACCTGCTATTTTGAAATTGACGGTTACAAACATATACATTAATCTAAATTTTCTGTCGGCTAAATCAGATGTTCTAAAATTTCAATTTATTCTGCTGAAATAAGTCTATTGGAGCCTGAGTTATACGCAAGTGCCAGTTAAAGACATTTTTAATAGACCAATTTTTATTCGTATCGCGTGAGGAAAAAGGACTTGTATTGGCAGAATCTGTCCAGGGATTTACGTGAGAAACCGACGACAAATGCAAAATAATCTACCGACTAATTAAAGAAAATGAAACTATAATAAGAGTTTTTGAATTAAATTTTTGTTGAGAAAACAATGACAGTCTTTTTTTTAATTTTTATATTTTGGGGTTTATTATTCGGGGCGGCGAAATTTGGATTAAATCCAATCAAGACGGTCAAAGATAACGCGCGAATTGCGACCGGGCTGACCTTTATTTTCACTGGTACAACGCATTTTCTGATGCCCGGCAAATTTATGGAAATGATGCCGCCGTTTATCCCCGCGCCGCATTTGATGATTTACGCGAGCGGAATTTTTGAAATTATGGGCGGCATCGGTTTGATAGTTCCGGCGACAAAACGCCCGGCTGCATACGGTTTAGCCGCATTACTAATTGCCGTTTTCCCGGCGAATATTTATGTCGCACTCAGTAACGTGCAGCTTGGCGGTTTTATGAATTACTCGTTTTATCAATGGTTGCGACTGCCGCTGCAAATAGTGTTGATTGGTTGGACTTTGTGGTTTGCGAGTAAAAGAACGACAAAGGAGCAAATTATATAAATGCGGAAATACGACTTCGGAAATTTACGGAGAATATATCTGGAAACTCGACGCGGATTGTGAACCCGTTAGCGGAAAGCAACGAATGTATTATTGAATTTCGGTAAAAATCTGCAACATTTCTTAACTTAAAACGGACTAGCTTTTTTGTCGGAAAGTGGCTATTGCGAAAAAAACTATTGCTTATAAAATCAAAATATAACCGGCAATCGTAAATCAAAATTGATAAAAGCGGTTTGGGTGGAATTTTGAGAGATACTAATGAAGCAATATTTAATTGATACCTTTCAATTTAACGATTGGGCAAACAAGCTGACTTTGGAAGCAATGCAAAAAATGTCCGATAGCAAAGAATCCGTCAATCTGTTCAGCCATATCATTCGGGCGCAGGACAAATGGATGCGGCGCATTGAGCAAGACCCGGCTGAGATTGAAATTAAATGGTTCGATACCCCTTATCCAGCCGATGAACTGAGCGCGCGATGGGACGCGAGCTTGAACGATTGGCTGAAATTTTTGTCCGGTTTGAAAGGTGAAGATTTAAACGGGCAAATTCGTTTTGCTCCGATGGCGGATGAACCCGAAGGCGTAAACCAGTTGCGCGATGTAGTGCTGCAATTGAATTACCACTCTATCCTGCACCGGGCGCAGATTTGTTTGCGCCTTCACGACCAAAAAATCGAGCCGCCGTACGTCGATTATATTTATTATGTGCAGGAAAAGTAATGATTCGTACGTGAGTTTTGAAAGCGACTGCCGCATGCAAAAAGATTGCGCGCGGCAAAGATATTAGTTTTGTTGTCTGATTATGTATAACGCCCGACAAATTGTTGATCCATTGACATTTGATATAGATGCTTGTCAATATGTCTTTATAAATTATGGACAACCGACAATTTCAAAAAATAGCAAAGGCTCTTGCCGATCCGCGGCGGTTCGAGATTTTTCAAACGATTACCAAAGAAAGCAGCGACGGATTGTGCTGCGGGCAGGTGTGCGAAAAAATGCCGGTGGCGCAGGCAACTGTCTCACACCATTTGAAGGAATTGACCGAAGCCGGTTTGCTCGAGCAGCGCAGCGAAGGGCAATTTAGATTTTGGTCAATCAAAACCGATGTGATGAACGAGTATATTGCCGAATTGCAAATTCGCTTACAGTTGTCAGGATAAAGAGAAAAACAATAAAAACGAAACTTTTAATATATTGTATATAGACATTTATAGATATGTAAAAATATCTAAATAGGGAGCAAAACAAATGAAGGCGAGAGAAGATAAAAAATCGAATGAATTAGGGGAAATGAAAAGAGTTTCGAGGCGCGACGCGCTAAAAATTTTCGGCGGCACTGGTCTTGGAATGTTTCTAACAACTCTGGCAAATCCTGTTTCGATTGCCGGACAAACAAAAGAAAAAAGTCTAATTGTAAATTCGGCTCAAAACATAAATTTGCAGGGGAATGGATTTTACCGTTTTAAGGTCGGCGAGCTTGAATGTTTTGTGATCAGCGACGGAGATATAAAAGCGCCGCTCCCGATGTTTGCTGCAAATGTTTCCAAAACTCAAGCCGAAAACGCTCTGCGCGATTATCTTTTGGCAACTGATCGTCTCGCACTGCATGTCAACACGCTTTTAGTCAGAAGCGGCAGCAAAACTGTTTTGATAGATACCGGAGCAGGCGCAAATTTAGGTCCGACGACCGGACAATTGATTACAAATCTGGCGCGCGCCGGTTTTGCGCCTGAAGACATAACGGATGTGGTTTTCACACACGCGCACGGCGATCACGCGGGCGGCAACACGGACGCGACCGGCAAAATCGTCTTTCCGAACGCGCTTTTTCATTTTTCGCAAAACGAATGGGAAACATGGACGGCGAAAAACGTTAGCTTGGGACAAACCAAAGTTGACGAGAAGACGCGCAAATTCTATATCGAACTCACGCAAAAAAATCTGCTTCCGCTCAAAGATCGCATTCGGCTTTTTAAGCCGGGCGCGGAAATCATAACCGGCGTTTCTTCTGTCGCGGCAGTCGGTCACACGCCCGGACACACCGCTTATTTAATCGCTTCGGGCAGCGAGTCTGTCCTGCACGCCGGAGACTTCGCGCATCATTACGCGTTTCAAATCGCCCATCCCGAATGGTTCACGGCGGTTGATTTCGATCCGCACCAAGCCGTCGCCACCAGAAAAAAACTGCTTGACCGCGCCGCAGCGGATCGGACGTTGATTGTCGGCTCGCACATGCCGTTTCCCGGATTGGGTCATATTCGCGCCCGCAATAATAGGCGCACCAGTTTTGAATGGATTCCGGTCGAATGGCAATGGCAGGCATAAGGTTTAGTGAGAAGGATTCGAGATTGTTATTTGATTTCCAAAGGTGGAAGAAGAAGCAGGAGGAAAGTATTTGTGCGAAGTTTAATCGGGTTACTATTGATTTTGACTATTTCTGTCGCGGCGAAAGTATCATCAAAAAATCCGGCGATGAAAAAGCGGATTGATGCCGTCATTGACAGTGCCTTAAGGGAAGAAAAAATCGTCGGGGCGACAATGATTGTCGCGCAAAATAGGAAAATCGTTTACCGCCGTACCGCCGGTTTTAATGACCGAGAAGCGAAAAAGCCTTTGCGCCAAACAGATGTTTTCAGATTGGCTTCGATGACAAAACTGATTGTTTCCGTCGCCGCTCTCGCTTTAATTGACGAAGGCAAATTGAATTTGGATGATCCGGTCACAAAATACCTGCCTGAATTCCGCCCGAAACTCACCGACGGGCGCGAACCTCTTATTACCATCCGCCACCTGCTAACGCACACCGCCGGGCTGCACACCGCCGGGCTGCATACCGTAGACCAGGAACAGCCCGACGGTGCTTATCACCGCCTGAAGGTGTCTGACGGGATGAATAACATCGGCATCACCTTGGAAGAAAACCTGCGCCGAATTGCCGCCGCACCGCTTCTGTTTGAGCCGGGAACCGCCTGTAATTACTCGCTGGCAACAGATGTATTAGGAGCGGTTGTGGCAAAAGCGGGCGGGGTATCTCTGCCGGAAGTCGTCAAACAAAAAGTTACCGTGCCGTTAAAGATGAAGGACACGGCTTTTTTCGCTCATAATCCCGCTCGCCTTGTCACTCCTTATGGAGATGGCAACCCGCGTCCAGTGCAAATGACCGAACCGTTCGCTTTACCTTTCGGCAACAGTCAAATTGTTTATTCGCCCCGCCGAGCAACCGACCCGACGGCGTTTCCTTCCGGCGGCGCGGGAATGGTTGGCACAATTGACGATTATTTTCGCCTTCTGGAAGTTCTGCGAACGGACGGCGCGCCAATCTTAAAACCTGAAACGGCGCGCCTTATTGCCGAAAATGCAATTGGCGACATTCCCGTTAATACCGTCCCAAATCCCGAAGCCTGGGGCTGGAGTCTCGGCGCTTCTTTATTAAAAGACCCGATTGCCGCGAACACGCCGCAGAGTGCCGGAACATGGGCTTGGGGCGGAATCTACGGACACAGTTATTTCGTTGACCCGCAGGAAAAACTAACGGTGATTTGTTTAACCAACACAGCCGTCGCCGGAATGACCGGAGAGTTTCCGACGGCTTTGGTCAATGCGGTTTACGGTAAATGACAATGAAAAATTGAGAGAAGATTTGCCGATTGTTTTTCCCGATAGATTAAGAAGTCAGATGCCTGCGACTTCGCCGGTTAAGACAAACGAAAAATATTTTCGTTCGGGCAAAGAACAGCCCTTGTAATTTTAGACGAGAACTAAATAGAAGGAGACCTAAATTATGCCTGACACAAATACATTTTATGAAATATGGACGCCGCGACTGTTGAGCGTTTTGCGAATCATCGTCGCATTTCTTTTCATCTTTCACGGAGCACAAAAACTCTTTGGCTATCCGCCCGCTTCGCCTCCGATGGAAGGTCCGCTGCCTCCGCTGATGCTGGCGGCGGGCATACTGGAAGTATGCGGCGCTTTGTTGATTTTGTGCGGTTTATTTACGCGCCCCGTGGCTTTTATCCTATCGGGTCAAATGGCAATCGCCTATTTTATGGTGCATCAGCCGCAAACTTTCCTGCCGTTTCAAAATGGCGGCGAACTGGCTGTGCTTTATAGTTTTATTTTTTTGTTTTTCTCTGTTGCCTGCGGCGGGGAATGGAGTTTAGACCGATTGTTTTGGGAACCAGTGAAGAACAGCCAAATGTTTTTGAAGAAAATCCGTTGTCAATTTTGAAATTGGAAAACGGTTTAGTTAACGCGAAGGATTTATCTCGGCTTTAGGGCAAAAGATTAAAAATGCGCCAAATTTTCGTCAACCAAAACAATTGTTGTTATGAAGACAGTAAAGAAAACAATCGTTCTCGAAATCGGGAAATCAAGGAAAATCAAGGAACCGAAAAAACTAGGAAGATTCGGTCAAAAACAAAGAGGTTTGAAATGCAGGGAAATGAAATTACAAAAACAAGCGCGAACCGCAGCTCGGTTTTATTGATTGCGGCATTTGCGGCGGTTTATATATTTTGGGGTTCGACATACCTGGCGATTAAATATGCGATTGAAACTCTACCGACTTTTCTGATGGCGGGCGCGCGATTCTTGTCGGCAGGTTCGATTCTGCTCGTTTGGGCGCGGTTTTCCAAAGATTACGAAGCGCCGAAGCTTGCGCATTGGCGAACGAGCATTATTGTCGGCACGCTTTTGCTCGTTGGCGGAAACGGCTGCGTGGTTTTTGCCGAACATTATATTTCATCGAGTCTGGCGGCACTACTGGTTGCCACCGAGCCTTTCTGGATTGTGCTTTTAAGCTGGCTGTGGCTGAAAGGCTCGCGCCCGAATTGGAAAGTTGCGCTCGGTCTAGCGGTCGGATTTTTCGGTGTGTGGCTTTTAATCAACGGACAAACGGCTAACGCCGCGAAAGCAGATACCGGCTCGATGCAGCTTTTCGGCACGATTGCCCTCCTTGCTGCGGCTCTTTCGTGGGCAACAGGCTCGCTTTACGGGCTTCGCGCGCCGGTTCCGAAATCTTCGCTGTTGACGGCGGGAATGCAGATGTTTTCGGGCGGATTGATTTTGTTACTCGTCAGTTTATTGACGGGCGAATGGTCGAGGTTTAACGTTTCTGGAGTATCAAACAATTCGTGGTTCGGACTCGTTTATTTAATCGTTTTCGGTTCGCTCGTCGGCTTTACCGCTTACAGTTGGCTGCTGAAAAACGCGCAGCCGGCGATGGTTGCAACTTATGCATATGTTAATCCGATTATTGCCGTCTTCCTCGGCTGGTTAATTGCGGGCGAATCTTTCACCGGACAAATGCTGGTTGGCGCGGGCGTAATTATCGGTTCGGTTGCGTTGATTACTTCTAAAAGCGAAAGCAAAGAAACGCAGGATTTGAAAATTGAAACAGGCAATTTGCCAAAATTTTCAACAACCGCCTCGTTGAACACAGACATTTAAATTAATAAATATATGAAAACGGAAAATCAATCAAATTCACTGGATTCGGCAGAGACGCGACACGAAATAAGATTAATCGAACAAGTGCTGACGGATGCGGCAAGGTTTCAGAACCGGAAGGATTACGAAGGATTCACCCAACTGTTCACGCAGGATGCCGTTATCGTCAATATCAAGGGAATGCGGATTTTCGGCAAAGATGAATTGTATCAATTTATGAAATCGGCTATGAAAAGTTTCTTAGCCGACATCACGGTTAAAAATGAAGTCGTAAACACAACATTCCTGCGTTCGGACGTGGCTGTCGTTAGCGTCGTTCAGCACATAGTAAAAAAAGTAAATCAGGTGGAGGAAAACTTAAAAGGAAGCGCGACGTTTGTGATGGTAAAGGAACAGGGAAATTGGTTGATAGCACTTGGGCAAAACACGATAGCGGAAGAATCAAAATAATCGACTTCAAACGAAAATCAGGGAGAAATACAAAATGACTAAACTTGATGACAGCTTAAAAATTGGAAATCTGGAACTGAAAAACAGAATTATTATGGCTCCGATGACCAGAAGCCGCGCCGACGATGCGGGCGTTCAAACAGAAATTGTGACGAAATATTACCGGCAGCGCGCATCCGCCGGTTTGATTATCACCGAAGCGACAAATGTATCGGCGATGGCGAAAGGTTACGTTCGCACGCCGGGGATTTATACGGATGAGCAAATTGAAAGCTGGAGTAAGGTCGCCAGCGCTGTTCACGCACGCGGCGGCAAAATTTTTATGCAAATTTTCCATACGGGGCGCATCTCGCTGCCGGATTTTCTGCCGGATAATGCACAGCCTGTTGCGCCTTCTACCGTTAAAGCAAACGGGAAAAATCAAACCGATGACGGACCAAAAGATTTTGTTGAGCCGCGCGAAATGACGGTGGAAGAAATCAAACAAACAGTCAAGGATTTTGCCAATGCTGCTAAAAACGCAATTGCCGCAGGCTTTGACGGAGTTGAACTGCACGCGGCAAACGGCTATCTGGTTCATCAATTTCTGGGGACAAACACGAATCTTCGCACCGACGAATACGGCGGCTCGTTTGAAAACCGCACTCGCTTTTTGTTTGAACTCGTGGATGCAATTTCCGATGTAATCGGCTCGCAGCGGCTCGGCGTAAAAATTTCGCCGACCGTTCCTTTTAACGATATGCAGGAGGCGGACGCCGAAGGATTTTACCCGTTCGTCGTGCGGGAATTAAACAAAAAGAAACTGGCGTATCTGCACGTCGGTTTTGAAGAGACACCGACCGACGAAATCAACTGGCACGAAAAATTGCGCTCGATTTACAACAGCATTTATTTTGCCAACGGCGGTTTTACCAAAGAGTCGGGCGAAAAACTTCTGGCTGAAAATAAAGCCGACGCAATTGCCTACGGAAAATTGTTTATCGCCAATCCAGATTTGCCTGAAAGATTCAGAGAAAACGCGCCGCTCAATGCATTAGATGATTCATCTTTTTATGCGACGGGCGAAAAAGGTTACACCGATTATCCGGCGCTTGAACAAGCAGTTGCGGTTAATGAAAACGCTTAAAGATTTGAAAAAGTTGAGAAATTAAATATGAAAGTTTTTTTAACGGGCGCCACCGGCTTTGTGGGTTCGGTTGTCGCTGAAAAATTGCTAGGAAAAGGTCACGAAGTTTCGAGTCTGGCGCGAAACGAAGCGTCGGAAGCGAAATTAATTGAAAAGGGAATAACAGCCTTCGGCGGCGATTTGACCGATGCTGAATTATTAAAACGCGGCGCGAGCGAAGTTGATGCGGTCATTCATACCGCCTTTAGCCACGATTTTCCCGATTATAACGACGCGGTAAAACTTGACCGGGCGGTTATTGCCGCGTTTGCCGGAGCGTTGGCGCAGACGAACAAACCTTTTATCGTTACGTCGAGTTCGGCAATTTTGGGCGATACAGGCGGCAGCAAAGCGGATGAAGATTTTCCGTTTAACCGAAATTCTCTGCGGCTTTTGCGCGGCGAAGCCGAGCGCGATGTTTTGCAATTGTCGCAAAAAGGCATCCGCGCCGTTGTTTTGCGCTTGCCGCTGTTCGGCTACGGACGCGGCGGAAGCTCGTTTGTGCCTTTTATGATCGAACAGGCGAAAAATGCGGGCGCGGCAAATTACATTGAATCGGGGGCGGAGAAAGTTTCGGCGGTTCACGTCGAAGATGCTGCCGATTTATACGTCCTCGCGCTTGAAACAAGCACGGCGAAAGGTCTCTACAACGTCGCGGCGGAAACGGTGTCGCTCAAAGATTTGAACGAAGCGATTGCGCGGCTTTTGGAAATCGAAGCCAAAAGCATTTCAAGGGAAGAAGCGCGGAAACAATTCGGCGCGATGTTCGACTTTCTGTCAATCAATAATCAGCTTTCCGCCGACAAAGCGCGGCGCGAACTCGTTTGGAAACCGTCAGCGGCAACCATTTTGGACGACATCGAAAACGGTTCTTATCGAAATAAAAAATAAAGCAGGGAAAAACAAAAATGAATAAAAAGAAAGTTTGGTTTATTACGGGCAGTTCGACGGGTTTCGGACGCGAATTGGCGGAAGCAGTCTTAGCACAAGGTTATACAGTTGCGGTAACGGCGCGCAAGCCCGAAGTATTGCGCGATTTGGTTGAAAAGTATCCAAACAGCGTCATTGCATTGAAATTGGATGTCACGAAACCGGACGAAGTTCGGCACGCCGTCGCCGAAGCCGTCAAAAAGTTTGGAACTATTGATGTGGTAGTCAACAATGCCGGTTACGGTTTGATCGGCGCGATTGAAGAAGCGAGCGACGCTCAGATTCGGCAACAATTTGAGACGAATGTTTTCGGCGCGTTGGATGTTATGCGGGCAGTTTTGCCGCAGATGCGCGAGCAGAAGAGCGGTCATCTTTTAAATATCTCGGCGGTCAACGGATTTGTCGGATTTCCGTTTACGGGTTTTTTAACGGCGACTAAATTTGCGCTTGAAGCATTTTCGGAAAGCTTGTCAAAAGAAGTCGAGCCTTACGGAATCAAGGTAACGATTGTCGAGCCGGGCTTGTTTCGCACCGATCTTATCAAGCGTTCGCTGGTTGTCGGCGAAAATCGGATGGTTGAAACCTATCCCTCAACTTTTATCGATTGGTTGCGTGAAATGGACGGCAAACAGCCGGGCGACCCGCGCAAGGCGGCGCAGGCGATGATAAAAGTCGTCGAATCGAAAAATCCGCCGCTGCGCCTTCCGCTGGGCGAAGATGCGATTTTGGCAATCGAAGCCGAACTGGAAAATGTGCGAAATGATATTGCGCCCTGGCGACAAGTCGGAATTGACACTGCTTTTGAAGGAATGAAAGCCGAATCAATCGGCGGATAAGAAGAATGGAAAAAAAAATGAAAACAATTGAAGTTTTAATTATCAATGCTTTCGTTGACGGCGACGAAGGCGGCAATCCGGCGGGAGTCGTTCTCGATGCCGAACGATTTACGCAGGACGAAAAACTACAAATCGCGGCGCAGGTCGGCGTGTCGGAAACGGCTTTTGTTTCGCCTTCGGAGTCGGCGGATTTCAAACTCGAATTTTTTACGCCGACAAAGCAAATCGCCGATTGCGGTCACGCCACGGTTGCGACATTTTCATATTTGGCGCAACAGCAAATTGTTACCAAGCAGCACAGCTCGAAAGAAACAATTGACGGCAGGCGCGAGATTTATTTGAAGGACAATTTAGTGTTTATGGAACAAACCGCCCCGAAGTATAAATCTCTGGTCGCAACAGACGTTTCGCTCGGAGACATTCTTAGTTCGTTAGGCATAAATGAAGATGATTTATCAAAAGACGCCGAACCTTTGATAGTCAACACGGGCGTTAATTTTTTGGTCATCGGCTTAAAAGGAGGAAACGAACTGCAAAAGATTGAGCCAAACTTTGAGGCGATTGAAAAAATCAGTCAGGAACTGGATTTAGTCGGCTATTACGTTTTTTCGCCCCACACTCATAATACGGGACGCGACGCCGGTGCGCGAATGTTTGCGCCTTTTTACGGAATCAAAGAAGAAGCCGCAACCGGAATGGGAGCCGGAACGCTTGCCGCTTACCTGTTCGACCATTTCGGCTTAAAGAAGGAAAAGCTAGTAATTGAGCAAGGTTATTATATGAATCCGCCTTCGCCGAGCGAGATTCGCGCCGAAATCGAAACTGAAAACGGCGCGATAAAAAGCCTGCGCGTCGGCGGTCGAGCCAAAGTGTCGAGCCGAATGCAAATAAATTTAAGTTAAAAGAGAAATCTTTTATATGACTAAATCCGTTCATTCTATTTATACACTTCGCTTTGCTTTGGTTTGTTTGAGTTCGCTTCTATTTTCGGCAAGTTATAATATGCTGATCCCTGAACTGCCAGCTTATTTAAGCGGTCTGGGAGGAGCGGAATATAAAGGATTGATCATAGCTTTATTTACGCTGACGGCAGGATTCTCGCGCCCGTTCAGCGGCAGGCTGACCGACACGTTAGGTCGCGTTCCCGTGATGGCGGCAGGCTCGATAGTTTGTTTCGTCTGCGGTTTTCTTTACCCGATGTTGGGAACCGTGGCGGGTTTCCTGTTTTTAAGATTACTGCACGGCTTTTCCACCGGATTTAAACCGACGGCGACAGCGGCTTATGTTGCCGATATTGTCCCAAGGGAGCGTTGGGGCGAAGCACTCGGGCTTCACGGTCTATGTTACAGCACCGGAATGGCGATAGGTCCGGCGATAGGCAGTTCCATCGCGCTGCACTATTCGCTCAATGCCTTGTTTTATGCCTCTTCGGTGTTTGCACTTTTGTCTATCGTTATTTTAATGAATATGAAGGAAACGCTCGAAGTCAGGCAGCCGTTTAGTTTATCCATTCTTAGAATTTCAAGAAAAGATATAATCGCGCTCGAAGTATTGCCGGCAGCCGTCGTGACATTTTTGTCATACGTTTCCCACGGCGTAATTTTAACTTTAATACCGGATTGGAGCCAACATTTAGGAATAGTTAACAAAGGATTATTCTTCGTAATCTACACCGTCGCGTCATTAATAATTCGTTTTGCTGCTGGCAAGGCATCCGACAAATACGGGCGCATTCGCGTAATTAATTTAGGTCTTGTCATATTGGTTGTATCTTTAATCATTGTTGGGTATATCGATACATTTGCCGGCTTAATGCTTGGCTCGGTTGTTTACGGCATAGCCGTAGGAATTTTATCACCGGCATTAAACGCCTGGACTGTGGATATGAGTCATTCAGACCATCGAGGCAAAGCCATTGCTACTATGTATATTGCTTTAGAAGCCGGTATCGGTCTGGGCGCTTTGTTTGCAGGATGGTTTTATCAGGACTCAATCGCCAAAATACCAATGATTATGTATGTATCAGCCGGTATAACCATTATTGCGCTGATATATATGTTCTTTAGATCAAAGGTCAATGACGAATTGAGAAGCGAGATTAAAAAAACATACTGCTCGCCGTAAAATATATTGCCGCGAACACAAAGCTCCCGGCGTCGGGTTAAATTAGAAAAAAAACTAAATATTATGATTATTAAACTTGCCGAGGGAAGCCTTAAAACAAAATTCGGAGAGTATCACGAAATTCTATTTTATGACGGGCAAAAAGAATCTATTGCTTTAATTTTAGGAGATGTAGAAGGCGCGGAAGCAGTGCTATGCCGGGTGCATTCTTCGTGTATCGCCGCGCATAATTTTAATAGTATCGAGTGCGATTGCAGAGAACAAATGGAAATTTCTCAACGGCTTATCGAAAAAGAGGGAAGCGGAGTAATCGTCTGGTTAGACCAGGAAGGCAAAGCCAACGGGCATTTTGCGTTATTAAAAAGCAAGGAACATAAAAAATCGGGCTTATCGCAAGAGGCGGCTTACGAAGCGGTAGGCTTTAAGAAAGACGCGAGAGATTTTAGGAAAGCGGCGGAAATATTAAATGAAATCGGCGTTAAATCAATCCGTATGTTAACCGACAATCCCCAAAAGACAGAAACTCTCAACCGGCACGGAATTAATATTGTCGCAACTAAACCGTTAATAATTGAACCGTGAGAAAACAGTAGGGTGAAAAATCCCTTGAAGATAAAATTGAAACTGATTTAATTTGCTTTTCCTTCGATTCTTAAATTCTCAACAGCAATCCTTACTTCTTCGGCTAGTTGAGATGGACATCCCCAGTAATCGAAAATACCGCCGCGTTGGCTATTCTGCCCGCATATAACAAAAACCCCTGTCCCCAGTTCCTCTTTCAAGTGTGTAGCCAGCCAGCCGACAAATCCGCTGTTATCCGAATCTTCAGGGAAATGAAAACCAAAGATGAAAAATAACTCCTTTGATGCGTCTTGAGAAGGAACCAGCTGACTCCACAACTCATTGTCGCGGACGAGCGCCAGCGCCTCCGTCCTAATCCGGCGCGAAAAATCTGTGGTAGCAAACTCCTCAAAGAAATACGTGCCTTCAAAAACTGTAAGTTGTGCATTTGCAATAACTTTGAGCAATCTGTTTTTTGTTTGTTCAGGCGTTTCCTGGCTAATATACATTTGAGTCCTCCTTATGCGGGATTGCTACCAATTTCCTCAAAGACGTTAGTTCCCGCTCCTTCACGCGAGTCCCATTTGAAATGCTCGATCAATTGAATTCTCCCGTCCTTGACCCGGTTAATTTCACATGTTGAATATCCGCTGTCGAGACGTCCGGCGTTATCCACTT
>Ga0136618_10000117_pt1 | contig 21125 bp, 19 predicted proteins | sample AntDrymUQ3302106_2_FD_104805 | JGI IMG/M metagenome (GOLD analysis project Ga0136618, IMG submission 104805) | Polar desert sand microbial communities from Dry Valleys, Antarctica - metaG UQ330 (21.06) | ecosystem: Environmental > Terrestrial > Soil > Desert | place: Antarctica: Dry Valley... | reverse complement strand
GACGCCAAGTACGCCGCGCTGGTAAGCCTCGGTCATGAGAGCCGGCGCGAGCCTTGGGATGCGCCCTGGGGACATCGCTACGCGACGCTGCTCGACCCCGATGGCAACGGAGTCGACCTGTACGCCGACCTGCCCGAGACGCCGGCGGAGGCAACAGCAGCCTGACGCCGTGGAAATGGCTCCATCACCGCACAGCGAGGTGGCCCTAGACAGCGGCGCTGATCGGACGCTTCGATACACTCGCTGCGGAGACGCCGTCGGCCCGTCTTGAGTACTGCCACCGTCCGATCGGGGAAGATGAAGCACGCGCATCGACTTGCGGGAGCCGGCTTGGTGATCTTGGTCAGCTGCGCATCCGCGGTCGCACCCTCGCCCTCACCGGTCGCACCAGCGCCGTCACCGGCGGCTCGATCTGCCGCTCCGTCCCCCGCCAGCCAGCCTCCGTCGCCGGCCTCATCCGATCCAGGACCGGGCGCTTCGGGGTCGACCGCGCCACTCGAGGCCCCCCTGTTCGGGCTCGGCTCGCTCTCGACGTACGCCGAGGAGTACCGCATCACCTTCACCGCTGATGGTCAGACGGCCTACTTCGCGCGCGGCGCCAGCTTCTTCCCACCCTCAGCCGGTCGAGGCATTCAACGGAAACATCTGGGAGTTCAAACCGGCCGTCAGCGCGGACGGGGAGGTCGTCGTGTTCACCTCGATCGGCCGCATCGGCGGGGAAGGGTTGGGTGATCTCTTCGTGGCGACGCGAACCACGGCGAGTGGTCAGCCGAAAAGCCCTTGCCCATCAACACTCCCGCTGACGAGTACCACGCGAGCTTCTCGCCGGACGGCGTGACCCTCTATTTCGTACGACGCCAAGGCAACGGCGATCTTCACGAGGTCGCCTGGTCTAACCCTTAGGCGGTCCGGCCTCGATCCGTTCGCGGAGGCGGTCCGGGTCGCCCATCGCGTCCCACAGGCCCTCCAGCCACCAGGTCGCTCCGGCATCGGCAAGTGGCCGGACCTGGCCCGCGGCGGCCGCAGGGTCGTCGGCCGGCGTCTCACCCTCCAGGATGATGTCGAACGGTGCGCCGTCGGGCAGTCGGTCGGCCAGCCAGGTGCGCATCTCGCGGATGTCGTCGGGTGTCAGTGGTGCGCCGAAGGATCCGTCCGGTCCCTGTTTGGAGGGCATCAACCCGTCGTAGCGAGCGGCGCGCTCCATCGACCTCTCCCGCGGCCATGCGCCAACGACCCAGATGGGGATTCGGGGCCGCTGCACGGGTGGCGGAAGGAACGTCATCTCTTCGAAGCGATAGTGCTTGCCCTCGTAGCCGAACGGCTCGCCGCTCCACAGGCCGGTCAGGATCTCCAGGCCCTCATCGAGGCGCTCTGCACGCGTCCGCCGGTCGACCGGCTCGCCCACCTTGCCGAAGCCACCGTCGTCGGTCGCTCCCAGGCCGACGGGGAGGACCAGGCGCCCGCCGGAGAGGTGGTCGACGGTCACGGTCTCCCGGGCCAGCTTCCACGGCCGGCGGCGGGCGACCGGCGTGATGATGGCGCCGATCGTGACTCGCTCTGTGCGCAGCGCGATGGCAGCCAGAGTCGCCCACGGGTCGGACACAGGGATGCTGGGCCCCACGTTGATCCCGTCCCAGGTGAACGCGCCGTCCCAACCCGCGGTCTCCGCCGCCACGGCGAGGTCAACGATCGTCTCCACTTCTCCGCTGGGAATCACGAAGCCGTATCTCATCGCCGGACCATGATGGCCCCATCGTGTCCCCGACGGGACTCGACCTTCCCGATCCTCTTTCACCGCCAGCTACGTGACGCCGCTCGGCGGGCCGGCCGGCCCCAGGCCGATCTCGTCCGCCAAGCTTTGGAGCGGTATCTCGCCGGCGAGTCCGCGGCCGAGCCACGCTCGATCGGGGCCGGTCAGGACGACGGACTGACGGGTCGGGCGAGTGAGGAGTGGCTGAGGGCGAACTGGCCTTGGAGGTGATCACCCTCGACAGCTCAGGACTCTTCACGCTGCTGAACCGCCGCGATCCCGACCACCAGCGGGCCAAGTCCGCACTTCTGGGTGGGGGAGTTCCCTATCTCGTGCCGGCCGGGATCCTCGCGGAGATCGCCTATCTCCTCGAGCAGCGGATGCCCGCCGCCGTGGATCCCTTCCTTGCGGATGTCGAGGACGGCGCCTTCGTGCTGGACTGTGGGGACGAGGACATGCCACGCGTCCGGGAGCTGATGGCACGCTACGACGACCCGTCGCTGGGCTTTGCCGACGCTGCTGTGATCGCCTGCGCGGAGCGCAGCGGTGGCCGCGTTCTGACCTTCGATGTGCGTGACTTCGGGGTCGTGGCCCGAGAAGGGACGATCCAGGTCCTGCCCGAATAGCCGCGTCCCTAGAGATCTAGCGTGAAGCGGATGTTGTCCCACTCCGTCGCCAGGCCGTAGATGCCCGCCGCGATGAGCAGCACGCCGGCCACGCGCTCAAGCGTGTCGTGGCGGTTCAGGACCCATCGAACGAGTGCCTGGCCGCGGGCCGCGGCGAGCAGCGAGAGCCCGACCAGGGGCAGCCCGAAGCCCAGCCCGAAGACGAAGAATCGCCCGACTTGGGCGACCGTGTCGGCGGCACCGGTGGAGATGGCCAGCAGCGCGAACAGGAACGGGCCGGCGCAGGGCAGCGCGACGGGCCCGAGCATGGCGCCGTAGACGAAGGCCTGGCCGTAGGGATTCCTGACCAGCGGGATGCGGGCGCTGGGCATCTTCTCGAAGGGATTCCTCCCGAGCAGCAGCAGGACGCCCAGCCCGATGACCGCCAGGTAGACGATGGGGATGACCAGCAGCAGGAAGGGTCCGGTCGCCAAGCTGAGCAGCCGCAGGACGAAGCCCACGATGACCATCGTGGTCAGCACGCCGGCCAGCACGAGCAGGCCCAGCAGTCCTGCCGCGCGCCGTCCGGCGATGGCGCCGCTGTTCGAGGCGAGATAGGCGATGAAGCCGGGATAGAGCGGCAGCAGGCAGGGACTGGCCGCGCTGAAGAGGCCGGCCGTGAAGAGCAGCGCCAGCTCGGGCACGGCCTACGCGCCGTGCTGCTGCGCGAGCTCCTGGATGCGCGCCAGACTCTTGTGCCCGAACTCGGTGAGGGTCACCGTGCCGTCCGTGCCGATGACGATGACCGGCGAGGACGGAGGGCTGAGCACCTGTGCGCCGAACGCATCGGCCAGCTCACGGGAAAGGTCCGTGCCGGCCATGGCATAGACGAATGGGAAGTCGTTCTCGTCGGCGTAGCGTGCCAGCATCTCCGGGGTCTCGTTGGGGTCGACATCGAGGGCGATCCAGGTCACGCGCGAGGCGTCCAGGCCCGTCAGCGCCTCGCGGGCGGTCTCCTGTTGAGCACGGCAACTGGGGCACCAGACGGCCATCGGCTCGACGAAGACGACGCGGTCGCCCTGCTCGCCGATCGTGAACGACTCGCCGCTGCGCACGTCGGTCAGCGCGCTGGTGGCCCAGGCGGGAGCGGCGGCCACCGGGTCCGACGCTTGGGCGGAGCCGGACGGGGAGGCGGTCGGGCCGGAGGGACTCGTCACCGGGGCGCCGCCCGACGGGGAGGAGGTCGCGTCACCTGGGCCGGCAGGTATCGCCGGAGCGGACGCGCCGGGCCCTGGGTCGGTCGCGGCCGGATCCGCCGGCGCTGTTCCTTGCTCGCCAGCGCCAGCGCACGCAGCGACCAGCGCGGCGCTGAGGAGCAGGGCGATGGCGGGTCGGAGCATGTATCGCGGCACGGGGATCACCTTTCTTCAGGGGCCGGCTGGACGTACCGGTAGTTACGCTCGCTCGGCGTCAGCGGTTCGCAGTGCCCGAGGTCTGCCGGCACCCAACCGTCGGCGGAGCGTGGCGTCGTCGAGCTGGCACAGCCGCGAGGCCAGACTCCAGCGGCGACTCGCGCTCAAGCGCAGGGATGGCGGCGTCGATCACGTCATCCCGCTGCTCGCGGACACGCGCTCGAACCGCGCTCTGGTTCGGGAATGGGCTGACACGTTCCGTGGCGACTTTCCGATCGATGCGCACGGCGCTGGAGGTGCTGTGTGTGGGCCGAGATGCCTTCGAGCAACCTGCCGATGAGGGACTTGGCCGCCATCGGTGAGGATCCACTCACGCGGATCCAGGATGGCGTCGCGGCCGGCACCCGGCGTCGCGGCCGGCACCTGGTCGATCTGTCACGATCACCGAACAGGGAGGCGGCATCAGCGCTCTGGTGAGCTCGCTTCAACGATCGGCGGCCTCTGTGAAGGACCGTGGGCAGTCGTCGAAGGGGGCGCCGAGCGTGGGCTGCCGCCGTTCACCAGCACGAGCGAGCAGCCCGAGGTCCGTGGCTGACGCCGATCGCCGCGGAGCCGGTCGCTGAGACCTCCGCTGTTCGGTCATCGTGACGATCGGTGGCCTTAGCTCGGGGACCCGCTCAGCGGACCGCCGATCCCGCACCTTCATCCATGTGGGTGGGGACTGCGAGGCCCTTCAGCCAGGTCGTGATCAGCGAGGGCCCGCCCTTGGTCAGGATGGATTCGGGGTGGAACTGGATGCCCTCCACGGGATGCCGGCGGTGCCGCACGCCCATCACCAGGCCGTCGGGCGACCAGGCGGTCAGCTCCAGCTCGTCGGGCAGCGAGGAGCGCTCGATGGCGAGCGAGTGGTAGCGGGCGGCGCTCAAGGGCGACGGCGCTCCGTCGAAGATGCCGCCCCCCTCATGCAGGACCGGCGAACCCTTGCCGTGCACCGGCTCCACCCGCACGACGTCGCCGCCGTAGGCCACACCGATGGCCTGGTGCCCCAGGCAGACGCCCAGCGTAGGGATCGTCGGTCCGAGCTGGCGGATGAGCTCGACCGAGATGCCGGCCTGCTCCGGCCGTGACGGCCCGGGTGAGATGACGATCCCGGCAGGTGGCTCGGCGGCGATGGCCGCCACTGTGATCTCGTCGTTGCGCACGACGTCCACATCCACGCCCAGTGTCGCCAGCAGCTGGTACAGGTTCCAGGTGAACGAGTCGTAGTTGTCCAGGAGCAGGATGCGGGTCACTGGCTTACCTCGGCGTCCGCATCGATGCTCACCCCGGCTTCCGCATCGGTGCTCACCCCGGCTTCCGCCTCGGCCAGAGCCGCCAGCACGGCGCGGGCCTTGGCCGCCACCTCGGCGGACTCGCGCGCCGGGTCCGAGCCGGCCACGATGCCGGCGCCAGCGTGGACGAACGCCGTGCCGTCCCGGAGTACCACACTGCGGATCGTGATGGCCGCCTCCACATCGCTAGGGGAGAAGAACCCGATGGCGCCGCCGTACGGCCCGCGGCGCTCACCCTCAAGTTCCGCGATGGCCTGCATGGCACGGACCTTGGGAGCGCCGCTCAGCGTGCCGGCGGGGAACGTGGCGCGCACCGCGTCGAAGGCGTCCAACCCGTCGCGCAGCCGCCCGCGTACCTCCGACACGAGGTGCATGACGTGCGAGTAGCGCTCCACGGAATAGAGCAGCGGCCATTCCACGCTACCGGTCGCCGACACGCGGCCGACGTCGTTGCGGGCCAGATCGACCAGCATGGCGTGCTCGGCCAGCTCCTTCTCGTCGGCAAGCAGGTCCGCCTCCAGCTCGGCGTCATGCACCGGATCATCCGATCGTGGCCGCGTCCCGGCGATCGGCCGCGTGACGATCTCGCCGCCGCGTGCCCGCACCAGTAGCTCCGGCGACGCACCCAGGAGGGCACGCCCGGCGCCCAGGTCGATGAAGAAGAGGTGCGGTGACGGGTTGATCCGCCGCAGAGCGCGATAGACGGCCAGCGGCGCGGCGGCACAGGGCATCGTGAAGCGCCGCGCGAGGACCGCCTGGAGCATCTCGCCGGCATGGATGTCGGCGACAAGCGAGGCCACGCCGGCCTCGTACCAAGCCCCATCGGCCCGCGCCCCGGCCGGGGGAGGGGCGGCACCGCGATCACCGCGCAGCCGAACGGGGCGTTCGCCTTCGGCGGGTCGAGCCAGGAGCTCGGCCACGGCGGCCAGCCGGTCGTCCGCGTTCCCTTCGTCGACGGTCGCCAACGTCGCCGACTGGGCCAGGTGGTCGAAGACGATGACCACCTCGTGCAGGTGGAAGCAGGCCTCCGGAAGCCCGACCGGATCGGCTTCTGGGACCGGCAGGCGCTCCCAGCGGGCGGCGGCCTCGTAGGCCAGGTAGCCGACCCCCGCCGAGAGCGGGAAGGGGAACGCCGGGTCGCTGGGGATGTCGGGCAGCACGACGCGCAGGGCCTCCAGCGGGTCGTCCGCTTGGAAACGGTCGATCTCGCGCCCGTCAGCTCCGCGGACCACCGCCTCCGGTCCATCCACGGTGAGGGTGCGGCCGCGCACACCCACCATGGAGTAGCGCCCGTAGCGCGCGCCGCCCTCGACGCTCTCCAGGATGAACGCCAGTCGATCGCCCAGGCGCAGCGCGGCAGCGACCGGGGTGAGCGTGTCCGCGCTCCACTCGACGGCGACGACGCCGGTCCCCGCTCGGGCCGCGGCCGGCGCGATCACGCCTGCTCCCTGGTGCCAGCGGGTTCCAGTTTCGCGAGTAGGAGATCGACCGCCTCCAGATAGCCTCGCCAGCCCCGACCGATGACCTGCCCGGCCACGACGGGCTCCAGAACGGAGATGCGCCACGCCTCCCTGGCCCGGATGTCGCTGATGTGCACCTCGATGACCGGCCGCTCAGCGGCGACGATGGCGTCGTGCAGCGCGTAGCTGGTGTGCGCCAGCGCGCCGGGGTTCATGACCACGCCCTCATAGTCGCGCTGTTCGAGGCGGTCGATGAGCGCGCCTTCGTGGTTGGTCTGCAGGGCATCGACTTGTGCGCCCTGCGCCTCCGCATGCGCGCGGACGGCCTCGACCACCTCGGCCAGCGTGGTCGTACCGTAGATCTCCGGCTCGCGGTGGCCCAGGCGGCCGAGGTTGGGCCCGTTGAGCAGCAGGATCCTCATGGCATGTCCTTTCCGGGTGTGATGCGCCTCAGCGCTCGATCAAGCTCGGCGTCGGACACGTCATCGACCTCCACCACCCGCCCGACCGCCATGGGCACGATCCAGCGCTGCCGGCCCGCGTGGCGCTTCTTGTCGCCTTGCAGTGCCTGGCGGACGGCCCGCGAATCGAAGCGGCGGTGGAGAGCAAAGCCCAGCGTAGCGAGGAGGGCGTCGATGCGATCCGAGAGACCCGGCTCCGCGCCGCGTTCCTCCGCGATGGCAGCGACAGCGCGTATCCCGAGCGCCACCGCCGGACCGTGCGGCAGTCGATAGCCGCTCTCGATCTCCAGCGCGTGGCCCAGCGTGTGGCCCAGGTTGAGCGTCCGGCGCTCGCCCGATTCGTATGGGTCGCGCGCCACGATGCCCAGCTTGACGCGGACGGAGCGTTCCACGATGGCGTAGCGTGCAGCCTCGTTCGGATCGCGCGGGCGCAGGGCGGCGGTGCCTCGGTCCTCGATGAGCCGCCACAGCACAGGATCCCCGATGAGCGCAGCCTTCAGGGACTCGGCCATGCCGTCCAGGAGACGCGGCCGGGGGAGCGTGCGCAGCGAGGCGACGTCCGCTATGACCGCCACCGGCGGCCAGAAGGCACCCACCGCGTTCTTGGACCGTGCCAGGTCCACGGCCACCTTCCCGCCCAGGGCCGCATCCGCCTGGCCCAGCCAGGTGGTGGGCACGTGGATGAGCGGCGCTCCCCGGTGGTAGAGCGCCGCGGCGGTGCCGCCGAGATCCGTGGTCGTGCCGCCACCCACGCAGATCCAGGCGTCGCCACGTTCCGCGCCTAGGTCCGCCGCAGCTTCCAGCAGCCGCTCGACGGAGCGCAGCCGCTTGCCGCGCTCACCGCCGCGGACGGTGAGCAGCCGCTCCCTGGGGAGTGCGGCCATCAGGCCCGGCAATGCCGCGGCCGCACGTTCGTCGGCCACGACGACCGGGACGCCGGTAGATAGATCACTGAGGTTGCCGCTTATCGCGGGCTTATCCAGGTCGCGGCCCAGCAGGATGCGAGCATGGCTCGGTCCCATGGGATGGCCGCGTGGCTCCTGCGCGTCGAACAGACGGCGGGCTCGCTGCTGGCGGCGACCGTCGCTTTCGTCCAGGGCGGCCGCGACCAGGGCCGTGACCACGGGCACGCCGGCAGCGGCGTCCACAATTCGGTCCGCGGCCCGGTAGAACGGCTCCCGGTCCGCACGCAGCTTCGCCAGGGAGGCAGCGGCATCTCCGCTCAACAGTGGGCGCAGGACGGGGTCGGCGGAGAGCCGGGCGATGAGCTGGCCGTCGGGCGTGTCCAGCCAGATGACCGTAGCGCGCTCCCACAGCGCCCAGCGGGAGAGCGGCTCCAGCACGGCACCGCCACCGGTCGCGATGACGGCGTTCGGGATCGCGCAGGCCTCGCGCAGCGCCTCCGATTCGAGTGCTCGGAATGCCGCCTCCCCCCGCGTCTCGATGAGTTCCGCCGGATGCTGGCCGGTGCGCCGCCGCACCAGCTCGTCCAGGTCGACGAAGGGACGCCCGAGCCGCTCCGCTAGGCAGCGTCCGACCGCGCTCTTGCCGCTGCCGGGCAGCCCGACCAGGGCGATCGACTCAGACATCAGCGTCCCGCCCGATCTCGTGGAGCAGCGCGGCGCGCATCGCGGCGACCGGCGCCGGCACGCCCAGCCACAGCTCCAGGCTGCGCCGGCCCTGGCCCAGCAGGATGCCCGCCCCGCCGGCGGCCCGCGCACCCGCCGAGCGCGCCGCGCGGACCAGTCGCGTCGGGCTGGGCCGGTAGACCAGGTCCAGGACGGCCAAGTCGGAGCGCAGAGATGAGGCAGGGACGGGCGTGCCCGAGTCCTCCAGCCCGATGGGGGTCGCATTGACCACCAGGTCGGCGTTCTTCAGCAGCTCCAGCAGGCGATCCCAGGACCCATCGCCGCGCTGGACCATCTCGACTTGCTCGCTCCCGCTCCGCTCCAGCGCGTGGACGGCCGAGCGCGCGGCCCCGCCGGCACCCAGCACCAACGCTCGCCGCGCTCCGCCGGGACAGAGCTGCCCGATGGCCTCGACCAGCGCGGGCAGATCCGTGTCGTGACCGACCAGCCGCCGGCCGTCGCGCACCACGGTGTTGACCGAGCCGCTTCCCTCCGCCTCGGCCGATCGAGCGTCGACGAGCGCGGCCACGGTCCTCTTGTGGGGGGTCGTGACGTTGGCGCCGCCGACGCCTTCTTCGCGGAGCGCCGCCACGCCCGCGGCGAGCTCCGTCGCGGGCAGATCATGCAGGTCGTAGGTGTGCGGCAGTCCCAGCGCGGCGAAGGCGGCGCGCATCATGGCCGGCGAAGCCGAGTATCCGATGCCGTGGCCCAGCAGGCTGAAGGCAAGCCCGCTCACCGGGGCACGGTCGCTCACTCGAATCCCGCCGCATCAGCTACCCGCGGCCGGACCGAACGCGCCCGTCGCCGCCGCACGGCTGACCGCAGGTCGCCGATCGTGTCGCCGCCGAAGCTCGTCAACAGCGCATCAGCCAGCACGAGGGCGACCATCGCCTCACCGACGATCGCGGCACGCGGCAGGATGGCCACGTCGCTCCGTTCGATGTGGGCCCGGCCGGATCGGCCCGTGTGAAGGTCCACGGCGTCGAGAGGCTTGCGCAGCGTCGCCACGGGCTTGACGGCCGCTCGCACCACCACCGGCTCGCCGTTGGTCATGCCGCCCTCGGTCCCGCCCGCTCGGTTGGTGCGGCGGTCCCAGCCCGCCTGTCCTTCGCCGGCGTCGACCTCGTCGTGGACCTGGCTGCCACGCCGCGACACGACGCCGAAGCCCATGCCGATCTCCACGCCCTTCACCGCCTGGATGCCCATCACCGCCCCGGCCAGCGCCGAGTCGATGCGGGTGTCCCACTCCGCGGAAGAGCCCATGCCGATGGGCAGCCCCTCGACCACGACCACGAAGCTGCCACCGATCGAGTCGCCGGCCGCCGCAACCGTGTCGATCTCCCCCTGCATGGCCTTCTCGGCAGCTGGGTCCGGGCAGCGAAGGGGAGTCGGCCGAGCCAGGTCGTGCCTCCACCAATCGGAGGCGACCTTCGTGAGCGGATCTTCTGCGTCGGCAAAGGCGCGGATGGGGCCGAGCTGGTCGACGAAGCTCCAGATCCGCACGCCGGCCTGCGCCAGCAGTTGGCGGCACACGGCGCCGGCGGCCACCCGCGGTGCCGTCGAGCGGGCCGAGGCACGCTCCAGCACGTCGCGGATGTCACCCGTGTCGTACTTGATGGCACCGGCTAGGTCGGCGTGGCCGGGTCGAGCCAGGGTGACCGGCTTGGGCCGCTTGGCGCTACCGCCGGATTCCACGGCCATGCGGTCGCGCCAGTTCTCCCAGTCGCGGTTGGGGATGCTGAAGGCCAGCGGCGAGCCGAGCGTCCGGCCGAACCGCAGCCCGGCCGTCCACAGGACGCGGTCGCGCTCGATGAGCATCCGACGCCCGCTGCCGTAGCCGTGCTGGCGGCGCGCCAGGTCGCGATTCACGCCTCGGCTCGATATGCGAAGTCCGGCCGGCAGACCCTCCAGGATGCCGCTCATGCCCGGGCCGTGGGACTCGCCCGAGGTCAGCAGCCGCAGCCGCCTCATCGCACAGGCCCTGCGGCGGCCGTGACCGGGCCGGAGATCGATTCAAGGTCGTTCCAGAAGCCGGGATACGACACGTCGACGCAATCGGGCAGGTCGATGGTCGCCTCGCCGCTCAGACCGGTGAGCGCTGCTACCGCGAAGGCGATCCCGATCCGATGATCGCCGCCGGTCGTGACCGCGAGGGGGAGGGGTCGAGAGCCGCGATGACCGGTCACTCGCCAACCGTCGGGCAGCTCTTCGGCGTCCACGCCCAGCGCCACGAGATGCCGCACCACCTGGGCGATGCGGTCGGACTCCTTGATGCGCAGCTCCTTGGCGTCGCGAAGCTCGCTCACGCCGTTCGCGGCGGCCATGGCCACGGCGATGAGCGGCAACTCATCGATGAGCGAGGCCACCGGAGGACCTCCCAGGCTGATCGGCCTCAGGCCGGCGGCACTCCGCACGACCAGGTCACCGACCGGCTCCGGGGAGGACGGCGAAGGTGCGCCTGCCGGCTCGTCCGACACGACCTGGATATCCGCACCCATCTCGCGGAGCACGTCCACGATGGCCATCCGGGTGGGATTGATCGAGACACCCGGGAGCCGCAGCTCCGCGTCGGTGTGGAGCGTGGCGGCGACCAGCCAAGCGGCGGCCGAGGAGACGTCGCCCGGCACAGAGAGGGAGCGAGCACGCATGCCGGCCGGCCCCTCGATGGTCGTCCGCGTGCCCTCGCGACGGACGGGCGCGTCCAACCAAGCCAGGAGGCGCTCGGTGTGGTCACGTGTCTCCGCCGGCGTGTCGATCGTGGTCGTGCCGTCGGCAGCCAGTGCCGCGAGCGTGATCGCGCCGAGGACCTGCGCGCTGGCGATCGGCAGGTCGTGATGAAGCGCCCGCAGCGGCCGGCGGCCGAGCACTCGCAGGGGCGCGTGCCCGTCGAGCGTGACCAGCTCTGCACCCATGGCACGCAGCGGGCCCGCGACCCGCTCCATCGGTCGCGACGAGAGCGAGCCATCCCCGACGAGCTCGGTCGCCGTGGCACCGGATCGGCCGGCCAACGCCCCGCACAGCAGGCGCATGGTGGTCCCTGAGTTTCCGCAGTCGATGCGCTCGCGAGCACCCGCCGGCAACTGCGCCGCTCCCGGTCGGCCTGCACCCCGGACCGTCACCAGCGCCGATCCGTCCCGCTCTTGGACCGCGGCCACGGCGCCAAGGAGGCGCAGAGCCTCCACGGTGCTCAGCACATCCGCGCCGGGACGGCTCAAGGTGACTTCCGCCGACCCGCTGGCCATCGCGTTGAAGAGGAGTGCGCGATGGGCGATCGACTTGTCCGACGGCAACCGGATCTCTCCCCGGAGGGAGCCAGCGGCCGCCACCAGGCGCGGATCCGCGCCGGTAGACATCACGCGGCCGATCCCGGCCCCGCCGCCGCGACCTGTGTCCCAGCCGTCTTCTCGGCTGCGGCAGACGAGCGACGTTGCGCCGAGCGCGACGCGCGCAGGATCGACCCGAAGACCATCTCGCGCTCCTGCGCGCTGAGCACGCTGCCCTCGGAAGCCGCGGCTCGCTCCAGAAGCGCTCGTTCCCTCGCCACGTCGTGTCCGTGCTCGCCGCTGGAGCGTGTCTGCTGCACCGCGACCGCCAGGTGCGCGCGCTCCTCCAGGAGTGCCGCCAGTCGGGCGTCGACGTCGTCGATGCGGTCCCGCAGCCGCTCCAGCTCCACCGGCGCTGCCACGCTGGGCGGCGCGACGGCCGCCACCGGCTCGCGCAGATACTCCAGCCGCCGCAGGTCGTCCATCAGGTCCCCGAACTCGGGGAAGGAGAGCGACTGGTCGGCGTCGGAGCGTGCGCGAGGCGGATCGGGGTGCACCTCGATGATCAGCCCGTCCGCGCCCACCGCAGCGGCGGCCAGGGCCATCGGTCGGACCAGGGAGCGGTGGCCGGTGCCGTGCGAGGGGTCGATGACGATGGGCAGGTGGGTCAGCTCGCGCAGGACGGGCACCGCGGTGAGGTCGAGCGTGTTGCGCGTGGACGGCTCGAAGGTGCGGATGCCGCGCTCGCACAGGATCACGTTGGGATTGCCCGAGGAGAGGATGTACTCGGCGGCCATCAGCCATTCCTCGATGGTCGCGCCGAAGCCGCGCTTCAGCAGCACGGGCCGGCGGCTCTGCCCGACCGCCCGCAGCAGCACGAAGTTGTGCATGTTGCGGCTGCCCACCTGGAGCATGTCCACGTGCTGATCGAAGATCTCGACCTGGCTGGGGTCGGTCACCTCCGACACGACCGGCAGTCCTGTCCCGGCGCCCGCCTCGGCCAGCAGCTCGAGCCCCTCGATGCCAAGTCCCTGGAACTGGTAGGGCGATGTGCGCGGCTTGAAGGCGCCGCCGCGCAGCACGCTGGCTCCTTCTCGGAGGACCCATCGGGCGGTGGCTGAGACCTGCTCGCGCGACTCGACCGAGCAGGGGCCGGCCATCACGCGCAGCGGGGCACCGGCTCCGATCTCGACCGACCCGACCTTCACCCGTGTCCGGTCGGGATGGTGCTCACGGGAGGCCAGCTTGTACGGCTTGGAGACGCGGATGACCTGTTCCACGCCGGGCAGCGAGTGGATGTGCTCCACGCGCTCCACGTCGGGTCCCACCACTCCGATCACGGTCCGCTCCTCCCCGACGCTCAGGAACGCCTCGAGGGAGTGCTCCTCGATGGTCTTCTTGACCTCGTCGATCTCCTGGCCGGTCGCGCCGGTCCTCATCACCACGATCATCGGTCGCCTCGTCCTGTGTCCCGTCCTGGGCCTTGTCGGGTCGCCTCGGGTAAACAAAAACGCAGGGGTCCTGCGACCTCCTGCGTTCAGCGGGCATGAGTGCCTCTGCTGCCGAGCCTTGCTCGGCGGCCTCGTGCCCGCTAGGTGTAGTACCAGAAGAACGTTGTCATCAGGCGCGGACGATAGGGGCTCGCGGCGCGCCTGTCAACGCAAGGTTCCGGGGTCGAGGCACACGAAAGCGAGTCACCGTGGGTGGGTGGCCAGGAAGCGAAGGATGAGGAAGGTCGCTGGGATGATGATGCTGGCCAATAGCAGCAGCGCCAAAAAGAACGGCCGCTCCCAGAAGTAGGCGTCGACGTTCTCGGCCCGCGTCAGGAGCTTCGAAGGTACGCGATCGGGATACAACAACACCAAGCTCATCCCCAAGGACACAACTCCCGGGATGATGAATCTGGGGTCGCCCAGAAGGATCGGCACGGCTATTCCCAGAACGCCGAGCACAACGCCCATGCGCAGGAACCGCCTGTACCAGCCACTCGGACGGCGCTCGTCGCCCTGTTCCCTCACGGTCAATGCGGCCGTTCTCGCCTTGCTTGGTGCTGTGCCTCAAGCGCGAGAGCCATCGCTTCCTCCTCGGAGAGCAGATCGCCCGCCCTTTCACTCGCGGCCTGCGCGGTAGAGAGGACGGTCCGGCCGCCGTCGACGCGCCAGACGGCACCGGTGACGTAGCCCGCGTCTGGCGACAGGAGGAAACGCACGACGGAGGCGACCTCAGCTGCCGTGCCCATCCGGCCAAGCGGCACATCTGGCCGATCTGCCGGCGGGAAGGCCGCCATGTCGAAGTCGGTGTCGATGGCGCCCGGCGCGACGACGTTGACGCGGACCCCGTCCGGAGCGCCGATGACGGCGAGCGATCGTGCCAGTCCCTCCAGGCCCGCCTTGGCGGCCGCGTAGCCGGGTGATCGAAGCGAGCCCTCTGACGCTCCGACGATGCTGCCGATGAAGATGATCGAGCCGCGCGCAGTCCGCAGAGCTGGCATGGCCAGTCGTACGGCCTCGTATGGCGCCGTCAGATCGACACGGAGCGTCTCGGCCCAGTGCGCCACATCGTCCCAGGGTCCACTGGGCGGTACGCCGGCGGCGCAGACAAGGCCGTCGAGTCGACCAGCCGTGCCGGTCGCCCGTTCCATCGCCCGCGCCAGCACCTGGCTATCCGCCGCATCGCCGACCTCCAGATCGACTCCCTCTGGCGCCTCGTCGCGGACATCGACTCCGACCACGCGCCAGCCGTCCGCCAGCAGCGCCTCCGCGATCGCCCGCCCGATACCCGCGGCGACTCCCGTGACCAGTGCACTCCGAGGCACATCCATCGCGCCATCCTAGCCACCCGGCAAGCGGCCCCGCCTCGCGGTGTAGATTCGCTCGATGGAACAGACCTCGGGCCGCAACGGCGGCGTCTACCTGGTCTCGGCTGCGCGGACGCCCATCGGCAAGTTCGGCGGCAGCCTCGCCGACACGCCGGCCACGACGCTGGGCGGCATCGCCATCCGTGCCGCCGTGGAACGGGCTGGCATCCCGAGCGACGCGGTCGAGGAAGTGATCATGGGCCAGGTCATCCAGGCCGGTGCCGGTCAGGCTCCCGCCCGGATCGCGGCGCTCAACGCCGGCCTCGCCGACTCGACCAGCGCCACGACCATCAACAAGGTCTGCGGCTCCGGACTGAAGGCCATCATGTTCGCCGCTGCGCAGATCCGCGCCGGGGATCTGGACATCGCGGTGGCGGGCGGCATGGAGAACATGGACCAGGGCCCTTATCTGCTGCCCAAGGCGCGCTTCGGATACCGGCTGGGCAACGGCGAGATCGTCGACGCGACCGTGGTCGACGGCCTGTGGTGCGCCACGGAGGCGGTGCACATGGGCACACACGCCGAGCGTGTCGCTGGTAAGAGCCGGGTAAGCCGCGAGGATCAGGATACGTTCGCGTTCGAGAGCCATCAGAAGGCCATCGCCGCCATCGACGCGGGCCGCTTCACGGAGGAGATCGTCCCAGTGCCGGTCCGCCGCGGAAAGGAGGAGTCACTCTTCGACACCGACGAAGGGCCCCGAAGGGACTCGACCGCGGACGCCCTCGGTCGCCTGAAGCCGGCCTTCGCCCTGCCCGAGCCGGATGACGAGGAAGGACCGCTCACGGCATCGGTCACGGCCGGCAACGCGCCGGGCATCACGGACGGAGCCGCTGCTACTGTCGTGGCCAGCGAGCGTGCCGTGGAGCGGTTCGGGCTGACGCCGCTGGCCCGCGTCATCGGCTACAGCCAAGCCGACCTGGCCCCGCGCTGGCTCTTCCTGGCGCCCATCAGGGGTGTGCAGAAGCTCCTCGCGCGGATCGAGATGCCCATCGAGGCCTTCGACCTCATCGAGATCAACGAGGCCTTCGCGGCCCAGGTGCTGGCCGACGGGCGGGAGCTCGGCTTCGACTGGTCCAAGGTCAACGTGAACGGCGGCGCCATCGCTCTCGGGCACCCCATCGGCGCTAGCGGGGCACGCATCGTGGCCACGTTGCTTCACGAGCTGCGGCGACGGGAGGGCCGCTACGGCCTAGCGACGCTCTGCCTGGGCGGCGGCGGCGCGGTGGCCATGGCCTTCGAGCGCGTCTGATGACCGTAGCCATCGTGACCGACTCGGCCTCGGATCTGACCGCGGAGCTGGCGGCCGAGCATGGCGTCACGGTCGTGCCCCTGGTCGTGACCTTCGGTACAGAGAGCTTCCTGAGTGGCGTCGAGCTGTCCATGGAGGACTTCTACCGGCGACTCACCGCGCCGGACGCCCCCTTTCCCAAGACCGCCGCGTGCAGCCCGGGCGACTTCGCAGCGGCATTCCGCGCGGCTCTCGAGGAGGGCCACGAGGCGGTCGTCTGCATCACCGTCGGCTCCAAGCTGTCGGGCACCATGAAGTCCGCCGAGATCGCCCGCGAGGGGATGCCCGCCGCCGTGATCTATCTGGTGGACAGCGGCACGGCCAGCATGCAGCTCGGGATGTTGGCGCTGCTGGCGGCGGAGATGTCTCGCAGCGGGGCCACCGCGCAGCACATCGTGGACGAGCTGCTCCGTCGCCTGCCCTCGTCTCGGCTGTACGTCGCGCTGGACACGCTGGAGTACCTGAAGCGCGGCGGTCGCATCAGTGGGGCGCAGGCCGCCATCGGCTCGGTGCTCTCGGTCAAGCCCATCATCACCATCACGGATGGCGTCGTGGAGACCGCCGACAAGCCCCGCACGCGGGGCCGGGCGCGGCAGCGCGTCATCGAGCTGCTGGCCTCGGAACCGGCTGAGCGGGCGTGGGTGCTGCACTCCCAGGCCGCGGACATCGAGTCGTTCGCCGATGAGCTGGCCGAAGCCCTCGGGCTCCCCCGTGAGGAGGTCCGCATCAGCTTGATCGGACCGTCCGTGGCGCCGCACGTGGGCCCCGGGGCGTACGGTGCGGCGGTGCTCCAGCGCATCGGTTAGTGATCGCGCTGGTGTAGATGAACGGGCCGACCGCCATGGGGTCGGTGTACACTTCGGCCGATTCGACGCTCTCAGCGAGCCAGCTTGCCCACGCTTGTTTCCGGGCCGGCGCTCGCGCACGGAGGATGGCGCCCCGATGACCACGGAGCAGGCCGCCCATGCTATCAACGCCTGGCAGGTGGCGCAGCAGCAGTTCGACCTGGCCGCGGAGAAGCTGAACCTCGACCCGGGCCTACGTCGCGTCCTGCGGGAGCCGCGACGGGAGCTGACGGTCCACTTCCCGGTAAAGATGGACGACGGAAGCGTGCAGGTCTTCACGGGCTATCGAGTCCAGCACAACCTGGGTCGAGGCCCCGCCAAGGGCGGTCTTCGCTATCACCAGGACGTGACGCTGGACGAGGTCAAGGCCCTGGCCATGTGGATGACCTGGAAGTGCGCCGTGGTGGGCATCCCCTACGGCGGCGGCAAGGGCGGCGTGGTGGTCGACCCCAAGAAGCTCTCCCAGCGGGAGGTGGAAGGGTTGACCCGTCGATTCGCCACGGAGATCAGCGTGCTCATCGGCCCGGAGAAGGACATCCCGGCGCCGGACGTGAACACCAACGCCCAGACCATGGCCTGGATCATGGACACGTATTCCATGCACGTCGGGTACACCGTGCCCGGCGTGGTCACCGGCAAGCCCATCAGCCTGGGCGGGTCAGAGGGACGCAATGAGGCCACCGCCCGCGGCGCGGTCTTCACCATCATGGAGGCCGCAGCGCGCCTGGGCATGGACCTGGCGCAGTCCAGCGTGGCCATCCAGGGCTTTGGTAACGCCGGCTCGATCGCCGCTACGCTCATCGCGGAGCAGGGTGTCAAGGTGGTCGCCGTCTCGGATTCCGTTGGCGCCATCCACGCCCCGAACGGCTTGGACGTGGCGCGGGTCATCGGCTGGAAGTCGGAGCACGGCACGGTCAAGGGCTTTCCGGGCGCGGAGGCGATGACCAACCAGGAGTTGCTCGAGGTCGAGTGCGACATCCTCATCCCGGCGGCCCTGGAGAACCAGATCACGGCCGCCAACGCGCCACGCATCAAGGCCCGGGTCATCGCCGAGGCCGCCAACGGCCCCACCACGCCGGAGGCCGACGCCATCCTCTACGACCGCGGCGTCTTCATGATCCCCGACATCCTGTGCAACGCCGGCGGCGTCACGGTCTCCTATTTCGAGTGGGTGCAGGACCTGAACCGCGACCACTGGAGCGAGGAAGCGGTCAACCGCAAGCTCAAGGAGATCATGGTCAAGGCCTTCGCCGAGACGCTGGCGTTGTCCGAGACACAGAGCGTCAACATGCGCACCGGCGCATACCTGCTGGCCGTGGACCGCGTCGCCTCAGCGACTTCCCTGCGCGGCCTTTACCCATAGGGCGAGTGGCCGCGGGCCAGTAGCGGGCGCACTTCCACCAAGTATCACCCGGGGTGCTGGTATCGGGACGAGGGGCCGGTTCCTCCACCACATAGCACCGGGGGTGATGATATGTGCCGCTGCTCCGCCTGAGCGTCCGAATCGCAGTCATCCTGACCAGGGTCCACGCTCGATCACGGCGCGCGGCAGCGCTGGTTGCGCTCTCAGGACGGTGGATCCCTGCTTTCCATCACCCCACGTCATAGGTGGTGAGGATCATGCGGAGGATCGGGTCAGGCTTTGCCGATGGCCGAGAGGTACTCCGGAAAGCCGATGTCTTCGGGCGAGCGTCCGGCCAGGCTGAGCAGTGTGGCCGCGTCGGCTTGCTGTTGCGTGGCGTGCGTGAAGATGTGCATCAGGTACTGCCAGAGCGGCCGGCGGTCGCCCGTGAAGGCGGACGGCACCTCCCCGGCGAGCTGCTCGTCGGTCAACGACTGGAGCCACGCGCGCATCTCGGCCTCGTCGCGCCGCCAGTGCTCGCGGAGCCGAAGAGCTGGATCATCTCGCGCTTGCGCATGGAAGACCTCCTGTCACGGTCCCAGCGTGGACGCCGATGCCTTGGTACGCCAGAGGTGCGAACTGACCCTCGGACTTACCGATGGCTGTCCTTTTCCGTCCACAACTCCCGATCGGCGGTGCGCTGGCTCGGCACATGTTCTACCGGACCGCCGAACGTCGCGAAAGCAGTCCACAGGCGTGTCGGGTCGGGATCCGACGGTCCGTTCGCTCGTCACGCGGTCCAAACGATGAGCCGGCCCACCCCAGGCGCGCGTCGGTCGGTGAAAGGGCCGGTGCTACCATCCGCGGGCCATGCTGGACCATGAAGAGCAGTTCCTGTTCAAGGAGGAGATCCTCCATCTGGCCAACGCCACGGGGGAGCCCGGCGTGCTGGACAACGTCGAGGATCTTCTGACCGACGTCATCACCAGCCCCCGCTTCGACTCGGAGGTCTTCACGCTGGAGCGCTCGCTCCAGGTGATGCTCGGCGCCCGGGCTGGGACGACGCTGGTGGGCCTGCTCACGGTCACTCCGGAGGTCTTCGACCAGGTCGCTGAGGTGGCCATAGCTCCGGAGGTGCACGAGCGACTCGTCGCCTGGCGCGCGCGCTTCGGCCTGGCCATCGACAACGCGCTCAACTTCCTCAACAACCCAGACGGCATCCAGGGCCACGACTTCTCCACCCAGGTGGCCCATATCGACGACCGCCGCGTCCTCCAGGGCCGGCTTACCCTCGTCCGCTACAACAACGAGCCGCAGTTCTTCCTGGCCGACGCGGCCGTGTTCTACGGCCTGATCGCCGATGTGCTCGACCGGCTCGGTCCGCACAGCGATGCCGAGACCGTGGATCCCGAGACGCTCTCACGGATCAAGGACGCCATCGCCCAGCTGGAACGCCGACAGCTCGCCCGCGACCGCTCCTAGTCTCAGTCGGCGGGCGCCGTCCGTCCGGCCGGCGCCGCGGCGTCGAGCCTGGTTTCCACCGCTTATCACGGCGGGTGATGGTATCTGGCGTCCGGGCTGCGATTCCCACCGCTCATCACGCAGGGTGATGGTATGTGCCGACCCGCACGGCAGCCCGCGGCATGAGATGCCTTGTGATCAGTCGGAGTGTGGCCGTCCCCTCGGCTACCGCCTCGGCCACGCTGATCTATCTGCCAAGGTCACCCCAGGGATCACCTGGCGCGCTGCTGACGCGGTGGGACCCGGTGGAAAGCTACCTACCATCACGGCGGGTGATAGGTGGCGGGAATGAGCTCAGATCGATCGGGCAGGCGCGACTACGGTGCCCGAGTCGGGATCCAAGCGGCAACACGGCCGGCGCTACGCTGACACAGCAGCGCCCCGCGCTACGCTGACGGGGATGCGTCAGCTCTATCTCGCCGCCACCGGCATGAACCGCGGCAAGACGACCGTCTCGCTGGGGCTTCTCGCCGCGCTCATCGACCGTGGCCTGGGCACCGGCTTCATCAAGCCGGTCGGCCAGCGCTATGCCGTGGTCGAGGGTGTCCCGGCCGACGAGGACGCGATCCTCATGAAGGCCGTCTTCGGCCTGCCCGATCCCCTCGCGGTGATGAGCCCGGTCCACATCCCGCGCGGCTTCACCAAGAGTTACATCAGCGGCAGCGTCACGGAGGATCTGCCGGCACGTATCAGGCAGGCACACGCCGAAGCCGCCCGGGAGCGCGACGTGCTGCTCATCGAGGGCACCGGCCACGCCGGCGTCGGCGCCGTCATCGACCTCTCCAATGCCGGCGTGGCGCGCATGCTGGGTGCCCCGGCGGTCATCGTCTCGGAGGCCGGCGTGGGCCGGCCCATCGACGAGATCGTCCTCAACCACGCGCTCTTCACCAGGCACGGCGTCGAGGTCGTGGGCGCGGTCATCAACAAGGTCGACGCCGATGCCCACCCCAGCCTGCCGGACGTCCTGCGCACGGGCCTCGCTCGCCACGGCATCGAGCTGCTGGGCATGCTGCCCTACCGGCCGCTCCTCTCCAACCCCACGCTTTCCATGCTTGTGGAGCAGATGCCCGGCGAGGTGCTGCACGCCGGCGCTGACCTGGACCGCGTGATCGACCATGTGGCCATCGGTGCCATGCAGCCACGGCACCTGCTGGAGCGGATCGGGCCGGGCAGCTTGCTCATCGTGCCCGGCGACCGCGAGGACGTCATCCAGGCCACGGTCGCGGCCAACCGGACGGCGCGTACCCTGCGCACCGACCCGGGGCTGTTCGACCGGCTGCGCAACCGGTCACGGTTCGGCCGGCGCGCCGACGATCCTGGACGCACAGAGCTGGCGGGCATGCTCTTCACGGGGGGCTACCG
>Ga0136618_10000116_pt1 | contig 21179 bp, 16 predicted proteins | sample AntDrymUQ3302106_2_FD_104805 | JGI IMG/M metagenome (GOLD analysis project Ga0136618, IMG submission 104805) | Polar desert sand microbial communities from Dry Valleys, Antarctica - metaG UQ330 (21.06) | ecosystem: Environmental > Terrestrial > Soil > Desert | place: Antarctica: Dry Valley... | reverse complement strand
TCGTTACGTCCAAATCCGTTCCGACAATTCTGATATTATTTTCACCGACCGATTCGATCAATATATTCGACAAAACCGGAATCGTGCTTTTCTTTTCGACAATGCCTTGAACAAATCCGAGTTCATCTTTGAGAACACTCTGCTTGATTACAAATTCCATTTTATTACTCCTGAAAATATTTTTTTATTATACCTAAAGTTTTACTTTTGCTACTCGCCGCCTTTTACTATTTCTAATACTTTAAAATATATGTTTTTAAATAGTAGTAGTAGTAGAGCCTGTGGAAATGTGGAAAACCGACTTTACTAAAGCAATAATTAAACTTATATTTCCACAGGACTTGTGGAAAACTTGTGGAAAACTTATCAGCCTGTGGAAAATTTAGACGAAACTATACTTTTTCCTCAATTTCCACAGGCTGATTTTTCACCAGCCTGTGGAAATGTGGAAAACTTTTACTAAGTATTGAGAATAGACGCAATACTTAAACACATTACTTATTCTTCTTGTGGAAAACTTCCACCAAAAACTACGCTAAATCAGTGCTAACTAACTGCAAAGACTATCTATAATCTCGCTGACAACCCTGTGGAAATTTCTATCGTCCTTAATTACCGAATTAATTTTATCTACCGAATGAATTACAGTCGTATGATGTTTGCCTCCAAACTCACGTCCGATTTCCGGGAAACTATGCTTTGTCAGACGTTTACAAAGATACATCGCAACCTGTCGCGGAACGGCTATTTGACGAGAATTATTTTTCGATTTTATTTCCTCGACCGACAATTTATAGTGCGACGCAACCGTTCTAGCGATTCTTTCCATTGACAAACCTTCCGGTTGATCGTTATCAACAATATTTCGCATCGCGTCCTGCGCCAGCATTTTGGAAATCGGCATTCCGCGCAGCGAAGAAATAGCGACGAGCCGCACGAGCGAACCTTCGAGTTCGCGGATGTTGCTTCGCACTTTTCCGGCAATAAAAAACGCTATTTCATCCGGCAAACTGATGCCGTCTAAATCAGCTTTACGTTTTAGAATCGCAACCTTTGTTTCCAAATCAGGCGGTTCGATGTCGGCAATCAAGCCCCATTCAAATCTCGAATGCAGTCTTTCTTCCAAAGTCGGGATTTCGCGCGGCGGACAATCCGACGTGATAACAATTTGTTTCTGGTCGTTATGCAGCGCGTTAAATGTATGGAAAAATTCTTCCTGCGTTCGCTCCTTACCAGCCATAAACTGCACGTCGTCCATTAAAAGCACGTCAATCGAACGATATTTTTCGCGGAAAGTCTGCGTTTTGTCGTAACGAATCGCGTTGATCAATTCGTTCATAAATTTTTCGGACGTGATATAAGCGACGCGCAGATGACGGTTTCTTTCCTTTATCGAATGACCGATGGCGTGCATCAAATGAGTTTTCCCTAAACCGACGCCGCCATAGATAAATAAAGGATTGTAGGTTTTTCCGGGAGTTTCCGCCGCGCCTAATGAAGCGGCGTGGGCGAATTCATTACACGAACCGACAACAAAGGTTTTAAAGGTGTATTTCTGATTAAGCGAATTTTCAATCGGTTCGATGTCAACAAAGTTCGGCGAACTGTTTTTCAACAAAACTTCGGGTTTTGGTTTATCTATATAATTAAAGCCGTTTGTTTTAGGCGCATTTGAAAAATTTCTTTGCTTTTCAAAAAAGAATTCCGTTTCGTCGTCCGCGAAATTTTCTCCATTTATATCTGAATCTTCAACTTCCCAATCCAGACGATAATTCGTTAGATTCAATTCCTTCAATGTTTGGTTAATAACTTCGGAATAATAAGTGCTGACCCAATCTTTTGTTACTTGTCCGGCGCGCAAATGGAGAATTTTTTCCTGTTCGTCGCAGCCGTCAAACTGAATCGGGCGAAACCAGGAATCAAAAATTTGTTTATTCAGACGTTTTTCTACGGATTGAAGAATGTTATTCCAAACACTTTTGGTTTCCATCGAAGTTTCCATACTTTTTCTCCCAAAATTTTTGTTAAGTTAGTGGTAAAACTTTTAAGCAGATTTCTCTAAATTTTGCCTTTAAGCATTCTTAAATTTTTACTTTTACATTTCTTAACAAACCATTTTGTTTTGGCGGTCTTAGCGATATTTTTATTCTAAAATAGAAAGTTTTCCACAGAGATTTCCACAGGCTTGTGGAAAGTTGCTTAAAAGTTAAAGTAGAACTTTAACTCTATTATTTTCAATAAGTTACGGGAAAAATTAATGTGGAAAACGGGAGCAAGACTAACATAAAAAAAAGTGGAATGCAAGAAGAAATCCACAGGTTTCGGAAAAAAACATTTTATCGTCGGGAAGTCTTTTTTTGACATCAACTTGGCAGGATTTTAGTTTGTGTTAGACTGGTTTGGCTTAGATTTTTAAGAGGAAATTATGCGGAGAAAAAAAAGAAAAATCGCGGAATTGAAAGAAAATAATTCTAATGAAGACGTATTACTTAAACAAATAAAAAATGCTTCAGAGGGTTTATATTATACCAGCGAAACCGATGCTGAGATTGTGCCTTTCGGCGGCAAATATGCGAAAGCCGTGACCAAAGAAGAAATACTGCGGCAGACGGAAAATTCGCCCGATAAACCGATTGAAGAAAGAAATTTTGCCGATATATTTGAAAGGCTGACAAAGATGCAAGATTGGTTCGGCGAAGAAGAAACGCAGACCGCTGTAAGATTAGCCGGGTTAAAAGAGTTGTTAGAGAGAAATTTAAAGGAGTTGAAGGTTTTTAAAATTGGCAGAATTGAGTTGGATGTTTATTTTGTCGGGCTTAATACAGAAGGTGTTTTAATGGGAATCAAAACGAAAGCCGTTGAAACTTAAAACTTAAAAATAAAAAAGCAAGGACTTTTTATATCCTTGCTCTCAAAAAATTCGTTATAACTTTTAGTTTTTTTATTTTTCCTTGATGGAACTGGCGCCCGAAGTCTTTTTTGTCAAATTCTTTGGGCTTCCCGAATAAATTATACTGCTCGCGCCGGAGGCGTCGGTTTTCAATTCGTTTACCGCAAAAACGCTGACCTTGCTCGCGCCGCTGGCATCAATCGAAGCATTTTCGGTTTTTAGATTCTCGGCATCAATTTTACTTGCGCCGCTGACATCTATTGTCAAATTTTCCGTTTCGCCCGCGACGGTAATTTTTGACGCGCCGCTCGAATCAATCTGTAAATTTTCATTGCTCAAATTGGCGAGAGAAACTTTCGATACGCCGGAAACTTCCAGATTTTCGATGTTTGGAGCAGAGATTCGGACGCGAATCGTATTTTTGGTGTTAATTCCTTCTTCCGTTCCGAGTCTTAAAATACCGCCGCTGACTTCGGTCTTAATCAAAGGAAGAAGATTATCGTCAGCCTCGACTTCAACGCTAAAATCTTTTTGCGCGATTACTTCGACCTGAAAAACTCCGCCAACCTCAATTCCTTGAAAATCAACTACATCGCGTTTTTCGCTTATTACATTGCCCGAACCGGATACGCTGCTATTAATCGAAAAATTGAAAAATCTTGCGGTCGTTTTCTCGAAAGAAAACATATTTGCAAAGATTACACCAATTGCTAACGCCAATATAAAAAATATTAAACCAACTTTTTTCATTTAATTCCTCCGTAAAATTTCAAATAATCGTAAAGGTAACGAAGAACTTTTGCGGCAAGTTCCCAATTTTTTGTTGTTGAACGAATAAATTAAAGCTAAGATATTAAAATTAAAACAAATGCCGAATTTTCCTATCGCGTGAAAAAGTAAAACTGAATTGCCTGTGCAATTCCAATCAGCAGACCAAATAACGCGCCGAAAAGTTCGATTGTCCGCAGATGTTCTTTGGCGACCGACATTACTAACGCTTCAAGTTTTTCGACCGGATAATTGTTAATTTTCTCGCGCACGACACTACCGATGTCGAATTCTTTAATTGCTTGAGGAAGTTTCTCACGCGCCGCCGAAATAATCGTTTCGGTCAGAGAAAGACTTGCTTCGCGCATTTTCGTTTCGGAAATATGGTCGGAGAGTTTTCCGATAGGCGCGGATAAAATTCGTTCGATTTGGTGCGACAGAACGGCGTTGATAATATTTGAGGTTTCTTCGCGCGACAGAATACCGAGCAAGTTTTTGGAAAGCATTCTTTTGAGTTTCGCTTCCGATTCCGGGTGAATCGTCTGTAAAATCGCGTCAATGCTGTGCGGGCGAAGTTTTTGCAGAGTATCGGTTAAATATGCCGAGATTGATTTCAACATTTCTTCGCCTTGCAAAAGTGATAAAACGCGCTTCGAGATTTGATTTTTGAATCGGTCAAGTTGTTCGGGCGCAATTTTCCCGATAATTTCCGGCAGCGGTCTTGCAAGCGCATTATCAATCGTCGAATTCAAAAAATTCTTCGCTTCCTGGGCGAAAAAGTCGCCGCGCAAAGTTTCCTCGATGCGTTTCGGAACTTTTTCATTGACCAAATCATCAACTTCACTGAGCAAATTTTCGCGCGATACAAAAATCTTTTTAAAGAACGGCAATTGCTCGTAATAACCGTGAACTTCGCGTTTGATAAGCGTGGAAATTTGATTGCGCGTCCGTTCGGCAGTCGCAATTTGCGCCAATTGATGAACAATCGGCTCGATTTGTCCGATCGCTTTTTCCTTTAAAAGCGCGACTGCATCGTCGGTAAACATCTGTCCGAGCGGAGTTTGAGTATTTGCCAAATCGTCAATTCGACGATTAATAAAATCTTTAATTTTGAGTGCAAATGAAGGTTCCTGAATAGCGGAACGAATCCGCGTTTCGAGAAATCCGAGAATTTTATTAAAAGTTTCCTCGTCAACGACCTGCGAAACGCGCCGCGATAAAACTTCGTCCACACGCCGCTCGACAAATCCCTGAATCGTCTGCAAAGTTTCCTCGCTTTGCAAAACGCTTTCGATATATTCGGCGATTTTTAATTGCAGCGAAGAAATCGCATCTAAAACAGGTTCGCGGATGCCTGCGGGTAAGGCTTCGATCAGCGACGGGTAATCGTTTGATAAAAGTTCCACCGTGTATGAATCAATCACAGCTTGAACTTTTCGGCGTAAAAAGTCTTTTTTGAAAAGTTCGTCGGTGATTGTTTCCTGCGAAACGAGTTCTTCACCGACGGCTTTGCCGATGGCTTCCGCCAGACGCGCGCGGTGGCGCGGAATCATTCCCTGCGGAAAAATTGTAATGCCGAGCAGCTTGAAAGGATTGCGCGGGCGAAAAAGCATCCGCACGGCTAACCACGCACCTGCGTAACCGTGTAAAGTCGCACCGAAAATGAATAAGAAAATTTGAAACCGAATATCTGAAAATATTGGTTGTAAAATCTGTCTAATTGATTCAAAAATCTGCCAAAAGAAATCCATAATTTATCCAAAATTATTATCGCAGATTGATACAATCGATGATTCTTTGATTTTTGTCAGTAGTTATTCCGTCTCAATCTGTAATTTCATTTTCTAAAAAACCTGAAAACCTTTCGATTTCAAACAAAAATCGGAAAAATCCTTCAGCCATTCGTAATTCGCGCTGTAGTTTTTCCATTGCTCGTCCTCGTCTTTATACAAAGTTTTGTCGTCGGGCGCATCCGTAATGCTCAAATCGGCAAAAATTCGTTTGTTCGGCTCTAACTGAGGTAATATTTCCGCGCGGATTTTTTCGCCGATGAGATGCGCTTCGTCTTTTTCCAGTTTTACGCCGGTGCCGTTGTAAGTCATCTGCTTGATTTTGCCTTCGCTCAAAATATCGAAACTCTTGATGACTTCGAGCGTCGCTTTCCAATTCCATACGTTCGCTTGAAACTCAAAATTTTCCGAACCCAAATCCAATAATGTAAAGCTCATAAATTTTCTCCAACAAAATGCTAAACGGGAAAGCCGATTTTAGTCAATATAGTTTTCAAAAAGTTTTTTATTCGGTGTGATTTGCCGGTATAATTAAAAACGGCAAATCTATGAACAAAGAAAAATATTTTAGTCGAATCGGTATCGAAAAAACCGACATTGCTCCGTCTTTGGAAAACTTAAAACTCCTGCAAAAGCAGCATCTTTTGCATGTTCCGTTTGAAAATCTGAATATTCATTGGAAAAGAGCGATTGTTTTAGACACGAAAGCGATTTCGCAAAAGATTTTGGAGGAAAACAGAGGCGGTTTTTGTTACGAATTAAACGGACTGTTTTTCAAATTGCTCGAAGAAATCGGTTTCCGAAGCAAAATGATTTCGGCGCGAGTCAGCGACGGCAAAGGCGAATTCGGCGCGGAGTTTGACCATCTGGCGATTTTGACTGAGATTGACGGCGAAGAATATCTGGTTGACGTCGGTTTCGGAAGTTTTACCGCCGAGCCTCTTAAATTTATTTTAGATGCGGAGCAAAAGGACGAAAATGGGGTGTTTTTGATTAAAAAATTTGACGGAAATTATTTTGAAGTGGTCAAGAAAGACGGCGATGAATGGAAAAGCGAATATATTTTTACAATATTACCGCGTGATTTAGCGGAATTTGCGGAAATGTGTCATTACCATCAAACTTCGCCCGAATCCCATTTTACACAAGGCAAAGTTTTTTCTCTGATGACGAAAGACGGGCGCAAAACTTTAACTGACAGTAAATTTATCGAAACAAAAGGCGGGCAAAAAAACGAACGTCTGATAAATTCGGTTGAAGAGTTTAATCAAATTTTAGAGCGTGAATTCGGACTCAAGCCCGGCATTTAATAATGGAAAGATTCTTCATTTTGCTTAATTAACTGATGTTACGCAAATTGAGAAAAATGACTGGAGCGCTGGGCGTCCCCGCTTGCCATGAGTGTCGCTTCGACGCGAAAAAACGCTCGCGTGATATTGAAGTTGAATTCTATCGAACGCTTTTTCGCGCTCCGCACTCATGGCAAGCGGGACGCTCGCGCTCCAGTCCGTTGAGTAACATCAGTAATTAATAAACATCTGCGTTAATCTACGTGCGTTTGTGGTTAATCTTTTCCCGACAGTTTATAATTTCGTTTTAAAAAGCTATGACAAAATCAATTTCATACCAGGACGCGGGCGTTTCGATTGACAACGCGAACTTAGCTTTGAAGAAAATCAAAAATTTCGCTAAATCAACATTTAACGAGCGAACTTTAACGGAAATCGGCAGTTTCGGCGGAATGTTTTCGGGCGCGTTTCCCGAAATGAGCGACCCCGTTCTCGTCGCTTCGGCAGACGGTGTCGGAACAAAACTCAAAATCGCTTTTGATACGGGAATTCATAACACAATCGGACAAGACCTCGTAAATCATTGCGTCAACGACATTCTCGTGCAAGGCGCGAAACCTTTATTTTTCCTCGATTATTTTGCGACCGGAAAACTTTCGCCCGAAATAACGGCTTCGGTCGTCGAAGGAATTTCAATTGCCTGCAAGGAAAATAATTGCGTTCTGCTCGGCGGCGAAACGGCGGAAATGCCCGGCTTTTATGCTGATGGCGAATATGATTTGGCAGGTTTTATCGTCGGCGTAGTTGATAAATCAAAAGTCATTGACGGCAAAAATATCGCGGCAGGCGATGTCATTCTCGGATTGCCGTCAAACGGTTTGCAGACAAACGGCTATTCGCTGGCGCGAAAATTATTTTTTGAAGTCGGCGGTTTTCAAGTTGATTCTTTCGTTGAAGAATTGGGCGAAACGGTCGGCGAAGCGTTGCTCAAAACGCATACGAGTTTCTTAAAACCTTTGGAAAAATTACTGGATTCAGGAAAAATCAAAGGCTTGGCGCACATCACCGGCGGCGGATTTCTCGAAAACATTCCGCGCATTCTACCCGAAAATGTTTCCGTCGAAATAAAACGCGGAACGTGGAGCGCGCCTTCCGTTTTCGGCTTGATGCAGAAACTCGGAAATGTCGCCGATTCGGAAATGTTCCGCACATTTAATATGGGCATCGGAATGATCGTGATTTGCGCCGCAGAAGACAAAGATTTTTTGAATAATAATTTGGGCGAATGTTTTGAGATTGGGCGAGTTGTCGGCGGGAAAAATAAAGTTGATATTTTGAGTTAGCAGAAAATGAATTCGCGCTTCGCCGTCGAACGGTTATGTTTTTCTTGTTTATCTCACAGCGAATAGCCGTTCTAGAGAAAAATTAGTTGATTTACAACTCTATCTATCTTAAAATTCCGAGTTGAATCTCCTGATTCCAAATTCTCCTTGCAGCAATATGTCAACAATAGAGAAAGAGATAGTTTTCGATGCCGATTTGTCCGAAGATTTCGACGATGAAATAATCGAAGAGTCGAATGAGGCGGCGAAGAGGCGTTCGCGTGTGCCGATTTACGTGACGGGCGGCATTATTTTAATCAGCGCGATAGTCGGTTTGGCGTGGTGGCTTTACGCGCGGCAGTTCGTGACGACCGACGACGCTTTTATCGAAGGCAATATCACGCTTGTCAGTTCAAAGATTTCGGCGCACGTCGCGCATCTGCACATCACGGAAAATCAATACGTCAAAAAAGGCGATTTGTTGATTGAATTTGACGCGCAGGAAGCCGATGCCAAACTCGCGCAGGCGAAAGCCGCATTGCAGACCACGCTTGCCGCTCTCGACAAGGCAAAAGCGAACGTCGCGTTGACGCGGGTGACGAGCCGAGCCGGTTTAAATCAGGCAAATTCCAATCTGCAAACCGCCCGCACCAGCATCGAGCAAACCAAATTCGCATCTTCCGCGAAACGAAACGCCGTCGAGCAATCACAAAACCAAAAAAATACCGCCGAAGCCAATCTCCGACAGGTTCAGGCGCAAATTCCGGCGGCGGAAGCGGCAATCGCCCAAGCCTTGGCGCAGGTTACCGCCGCGAAAAATAAATTGGAAGTCGCGCGGCTCGAACACGAACGCGATAAAACGCTTTCCGCCGCCGGAGACGTTTCCCGACAGCAACTGGATTTATCCGGCGCGGAACTGAGCGAGGCACAAGCCGGGCTTGTTTCGGCGGAAAAACAGGTGGAAATCGCCGAATCACGGCTCAACGCGCAGCGTCGTCAAGTCGAGGTCGAAGCCTCGCGTTTGAACGAAGCGAAGGTCAATATCGCCGCCGCCGAAAACGATTACCAGAAATCGGTCGCTGAAGGAAACGTCGTCGCTTCGCAAGCCGACGAATCAGCCGGACGGCTTCAGGAAGCCGAAGCTCTGCCGTCGTCACGCGCCGCCGTCGAACAGACGGAGGTCGAAGCGGCTGAGGCGCAAATCGCGCAGGCGCAAGCCGCTGTCAGTCAAGCCGAACTCCAGTTTGGATACACGAAAATTTACGCGCCGCAGGATGGTTTCGTATCGCGCAAATCGGTTCAGGAAGGACAACTCGTGCAGCCCGAACAAGGTTTGATGACAATCACGCAGGGAGGCATTTGGGTCGTCGCCAATTTCAAGGAAACGCAGCTCGAAAAAATGCAAATCGGGCAAAACGTGGATATTTTTGTTGACGCTTATCCGGGCGCGATGTTTCGCGGCACGATTGAAGGTTTTCAAGCCGGAACGGGTTCGCGTTTCAGCGTTTTACCTGCCGAAAACGCGAGCGGAAATTTCGTCAAAGTCGTGCAGAGAGTTCCCGTCAAAATCGTTTTCACGGAAGCGCCGGACGGCAAGAAGTATCTGCTCGTGCCGGGAATGTCGGTCGTGCCGCGCGTGAGAATCAGGTAAGTCGGTCAGAGAAGTTTTGCGGCTTTTTACTCTTGGTTCAGAGTCCACGCTTCAGCGTGTTTCCTTCGAGCGAAGCGCGGCGGAAATTCAAACTAAAGTTTGGACTCTGAACCAAGAGTAAAATCTTAAAAAACTGTTGCTTTCCCGCTTAAAATCAGCGATTCGATTGGATTTGCGTTCCAATCCAGCGAAATTCAAATGAAACCAAATTCCGCCGCCGAAACCTCGGAGAAACCGCCGCTTAATCCTTATTTGACTATTTTGATTTTGACGCTGGCGACTTTTATGGAGGTTCTGGATACGACCGTCGCCAACGTCGCTTTGCCGCGAATCGCCGGTGATTTGTCGGTTTCGCCGAACGAAGTTGTTTGGGTTTTGGGTTCGTATTTGGTGGCAAACGCCGCGATTCTCCCGATTAGCGGATGGCTCGCCACGTATTTCGGACGCAAGCGATATTATATGGCTTGCGTTTTGCTTTTCACCATCAGTTCGGTGCTGTGCGGATTGTCGTGGAATCTCGAATCTCTGATTTTCTTTCGCATCCTTCAAGGTTTGAGCGGCGGTGGACTCGCGCCGAGTGAACAGGCGATAATCGCCGATATTACGCCGCAGGCAAAACTCGGTCGCGCTTTTTCGATTTACGGATTCGGTCTGGCGGTCGCGCCCGTCATCGGTCCGACGCTCGGCGGATTTATCACCGATACTCTTAGCTGGCACTGGATTTTCTTTATCAATTTGCCGATTGGCATAATTTCCCTTATTTTGACCGGGCTTTTCGTGCAGGAATCGAAACAAGCCGAGCGTGTGCAAAAAGAATTTCGCAGAGAAGGCGGCACGGTGGATTGGGTCGGAATCGTTTTGTTCGTGACGGGCATCGCGGCTTTTCAAATTGTTTTGGAAAAAGGTCCGCAGGAAGGCTGGTTTGAATCCGATTTTGTTTTCGCCGCGGCGACGATTTCATTTTTCTCGATTCTCATCGGCGCAACCTGGGAATATTACCAGAAACAACCTGCCGTTGATATTTTAATGTTCAAAAATCCGGCGTTTGCCGGAGCTTGCGGATTGATTTTCACGATTGGTTTTGTGACGACCGGCTCGATTTTTATCGTTCCGTTTATGGCGCAGACGCTGCTCGGTTACACGGCGATGAACGCGGGAATGGTCGGACTTCCGGCAGCGATAGTCTTGATGATAATGATTCAAGTCGTCGGATTTTTGATTGATAAATTCGACATTCGCAAAATAGTTTTGTTCGGTTTGGTGGCGTCGGGGCTGGCGGTTTGGAATTTGTCCTCCTTTAATTTGCAGGTGGATTTTTACACAATCGCCTGGGCGCGGGCGTTTCAATCTTTAGGTCTGGCGTTTCTGGCAGTTTCCGTCAATACGGCGGCGTATTACGACATTAAGCCGGAGAAAAATAACAGCGCGTCGGCACTTTTGAATCTGGCGCGAAACGTCGGCGCAAGCGTCGGAATCGCGCTCACTTCGACGATTATCGTTTTGCAAACGCAGGTGCATATCAATAATCTCGGTTATCACGCGAGCGATTTTAATCCGAACTACGTTCAAGCGTTAGACACTCTGGCGACGGCTTTCAAACATCAGGGATTGACCATCGCGCAATCGGCGGGTTTAGCCCAAGGCGTGATTTGGGAGACGATTGTCCGGCAAGCCTCGATGAAGGCGATTCTCGACGCTTTTCAGTTTTATCTGATTTTATTCGTCTGCGTTCTGCCGCTCGTTTTTCTGCTCAAAAAGAAAAAACCGGACGCATCGGCAAGCGGTCATTAGTTTTTGAAATCGTCAAGGTGGCGGAAAATACTGGAATTTGAAAAAACAAATGAAAATCGGCATTTTAATTTCCGGGCGCGGTTCGAATATGACGGCGATTGCAGAAGCCGTCGGAAGCGGGCAAATTCCGAACTCTGAGGTCGCAGTCGTTATCAGCGATAAAACGAGCGCACAAGGCTTGGAAAAAGCGAACAAGCGTAATATTGAAACGCTTGTCATCACCAGAAACCGGCGCACACGCGAAGAACACGATTCGGAAATTATCGCCGAACTCAAAAGGCGGGATGTCGAATTGGTTTGTCTGGCGGGTTATATGCGTTTGCTGTCGAAGGAATTTGTAAAGGCGTTTCCGAATAAAATTATAAATATTCATCCGAGTTTGCTCCCCGCTTTTCCGGGTTTGGAAGCGCACCGACAGGCGATTGAATACGGCGTGAAAATTTCCGGCTGCACGGTTCATTTTGTTGACGAAGATTTAGACCACGGCGCGATTATTTTGCAGAAAGCGGTTGAAGTTTCGGACGAAGATACGGCGGAAAGTTTGTCTGCGAAAATTTTGGAACACGAACACGCGCTTTATGTCGAGGCTTTATCGAAAATTATTTCGGATAAATACAAAATTATTGAAAGACGCGTCGTTTTTGAAACTTAGAAAAGTTTTTTAATCACGCAGTGCATTATCTCACGAAGCCGCAATTTTGAATCTCGTTCTCTCAAACCCAAAGTGAAAACCAGGAAAAAAACGAACATTGGAAAAGCGCAGTTAATGATGAAAAATGATAAGATTTGGTGAAAAATATATTTTAGATTCATCGAATTTTCACTCGAATAGGCGGAAAAAGTTTCAAAGACTGCAAATCGAGTTCCGGCTTGTTTTGACATAGTTGCCAAATATGAATAAACTTTAAGTTTTCACTTTCAGTGAGAGGATGAACAGTAATTATGCCAAAGAGAACTTATCAACCAAACAATCGTCGCCGTGCCAAGAAACACGGCTTTCGGGCGCGAATGGCGACCAAGAACGGACGCGCCGTTATCAAACGCCGCCGCGCCAAAGGACGCAAAAGATTAACGGTTCACCATTATTAAACTTTTGTTTGCCGAAAGCGGCGCGGCTCAGAAAACCCGCCGAATTTCGCCGCGTTTACGAAAACGGCAAGCGTTTTGAAGGGCGTTTTATGACGGTGTTTATTCTGCCGTCGGAAACGTCGTTTCAGCGTTTCGGCGTGACGGCTTCAAAAAAAATGAGCAATAAGGCGCACGACCGTAATCGGGCGAAACGCCTGCTTCGTGAAGCATTTCGTTTGAGCGCAGCCGAACTCGCCCGATTGAATACAAAATTTGATTGGGTGATTAATGCGCGGCGAAGTCTTTTAAGGGTGAAACTCGCCGAACCGCTCGCGGAATTTCGGCAAATTATCGCAAAAGTAAAAATTTACGAATCGCAGAGAGGCGAAAATACGTCAAAGTAAAGTTTAGATGAAGTATTTAGTTTTAGATTTTTTGAAACTTTACAAGACGTTTCTTTCGCCTTTTTTGCCGCCTGCGTGCCGGTTTACGCCGACTTGTTCGGAATATGCGATGGAATCAGTAGAAAAATACGGCGCAATTCGCGGAACCTGGCTGGCAGCAAAACGTATCTTACGGTGTCAACCTTTTTGCAAAGGCGGATTTGACCCGGTGAAATGATTTTGGATTTTAGATTTTGGATTTTGGATTGATATTTATTTCCAAATATCTGTTTCTAAATATTTGATTTTGATGAATTAAGTAAATATACATTTGCAAATCCAAAATCTAAAATCCAAAATCCAAAATATAAATGATGGACAATTCTAAACAGAATAATCAAACACGTTTTTTGTTCGCCGCGCTGCTTTCGATGGGGGTTTTGTTTCTTTGGAGTTATCTTTTCGCTCCGCAAAAACCGCAAACCGATAATGCCAACACAGCGCAAGTCATCAACACGACAAACACGCCCGCGCCGGAAGTTCAGCCGATTCAGCTACCGCAAACCGCCCAATCAACGCCCGATAACACGCCGAACAGACAAATTACGATAAAATCGCCGCTTTATGAAGTGACACTCGATTCAAAAGGCGCATTGGCGACAAGTTGGATTTTACTGAAAGATAAATCTCCGCAGGGCGAAAGACAGCTCTACGGAGACGATTCGACTGAAAGCGAGCCAAAGCCGCTTCAATTGATTTCGCAGAAAGCCTTGGAAACTCGTGAAATTCCGTTTCGGCTGGCGGCGACCGGCAATCAAAACCTGAATGATTTGCTTAACAATCGTAATTATCAAATTTCGGCGGGCGAAGAAACGATTACGCTCAACGAAGGAGAGGAAAAACAAATTGATTTTAAGCTGAGTGAAAACAGCGTTGAAGTAACAAAAAGTTTTCTTTTCCGCGCCGACAGCTATGTTGCCGATTTAGGAGTTAAATTAACCCAAAACGGTCAACTTGTTCCCGATACAAAACTTTTAATCGGCGCAAGCATCGGCGACCACGCTATAAATAACCATAATTTTTATCATATCGAATCGGAAGCGGTTGCCTCGGTCGGCGGCGATGTTGTGCGGCATCAAGGTTATTATTCTTTTACTTTCGATGGAAATAATTCAAATCCGATTCAAGTTCCGGGAAATGTAGATTGGGCGGGAGTCGGGGACGCATATTTTGCAATGGCGGCGATTCCGGCGACGCCGACAAACGGACTCGAATTTCGCGCTTCAAAATACGAGGTTGACACAAAACCTTATTTCGACGGAATTTTCAGTTGGATTACGCGAAGCGAAAAAACCCGCGAAACGAGGCATTTGATTACGGCGTATATGCCGATTAACGCTGATGGTTCAGCGACGAAAATTTATACCGGAACAAAGGATTATTTTGCGCTTAACGCCTACAACGAGAGTTTGACAAAAAACGTCGGCAGACCGATTAATGTTGTAGATTTAATCAATTTCAGCAATTACGCAATAATCAGACCGATTACCAAATATCTTTCGATACCGATTCTTTACTCGCTGAGTTTCATCAATAATTTCACGCATAATTACGGCGTTGCAATTATCATATTCACATTTTTATTTTATTCCCTGCTGTTTCCGCTTCGCTGGTCGCAGTCGCGCTCGTTCAAAAAAGCGTCGGCAAATGCGCCGAAGATGAAGGAAATTCAGGATAAAATTAAGGATTTTCAGAAAAAAGGCATCCCGATGGACGACCCGCGAATGCGCGAATTGCAGATGGATCAATTGCGGATGACGAAAGCCGCTTTGCCGATTGGCGGTTGTCTGCCGATGCTTCTGCAATTCCCTTTGCTGATCGCGTTTTATACGGCGGTGACGGTTTCGCTGGCGATTCGTCAGGCATCGTTTTTGTGGCTTCCCGACCTTTCGGCGGGCGACCCATATCATTTTTTGGAGTTCGCCTTTGCCGCTTCGATGGTTCTTTCGATGAAATTTACACCGCAAGCCGCAGTAGTGACACCGGAGCAGCAAATGCAGCAGAAAATGATGACGTATTTTATGCCGGTAATGATGTTGTGGGTAATGTGGGCGGCGCCGGCGGGACTTTTGATTTACTGGTTTTTCGGAAACGTGGTCAGTTTCGGACAGCAAATGATTATCAACCGGATGAATAAAACAAATGAGCCGCCGAAAGAGGAAATTGTTGATTCACTGCCGAACAACGTGAAAAACGTGAAAAAGGTAAAACCGAAACTTTCAACATCTTAAGTTCAGAGTCCACGCTTTAGCGTCCTTGCGCCGAATTTACGCCAACTAAAGTTTGAACTTTACAGCAGAAATATGAACGAAAATTGCCAACGAGCCGAAACTTTTTTGACCGAACTTTTATCCGATTTGCGTTTTGATTTGCGCGTTTCTTCCGAGTGGACGGACGAAGGCTGTCTGCTCAATTTAAGCGGTGAAGACATTCCTATTCTGTTGGCGGAAAACGGCGAAGTGCTCGATGCTTTTGAAACTTTGCTGTTTCAAATTTACGGTCGGGAGCTTGACCGCGAACATCGTTTCACCTGCGATGCCGACGGATTTCGCCGGACGCGCAAAGCCGAACTTCAAGCAATGGCGCGTTTCGCTGCCGGTAATGTACGAAAAACTTCAAGACCTTTTACCTTCGGCATCTTGAATTCGACGGAACGCCGGGTGATTCATCTTACTTTGCAGAGTGAAATTGATTTAATTACGGAATCGGTCGGCGACGGTCGGGACAGGCGACTTCAGGTTCGATTAAAGTAGATTCCAGATTCCAGATTCCAGATTCCAAATTGGTTTTCTAATCTGGAATCTGGAATCTGGAATCTGGAATTTATGAAAGATACAATCGTCGCATTGATAACGCCTACGGGACGCAGCGGAATCGGAGTCATACGACTGAGCGGCGCAAATTCCCTGTTAATTGTCAGAAAACTCACAAAAGACGCAGAATTTATTCCGAAACCGCGTTTGGCTCATCTGAAAAAAATCTACGATCTTGAAACCGCTGAAATTTTAGACGAAACAATTGTCACTTACTTTAAAGCGCCAAATTCGTTTACCGGCGAAGACGTATTTGAAATCGCCTGTCACGGTTCGCCGGTTATTCTGCGCCAAATCATAGATTTTTGTCTGCGGCTCGATGCGCGAATGGCGGAAGCGGGCGAGTTTTCGCTTCGCGCTCTGGCAAACGGGCGAATGAATTTAAGTCAGGCGGAAGCGATTCGGGACTTGATTGACGCGCAGACGATTGCTTCGGCGCGTCAATCAATTCGCCAAATGCGCGGCGAATTTTCCAACGAACTTAAACCGTTAAAAGATGATTTGCTCGATGTTATTATCGTGTTGGAATCGGCGCTCGAATTTGTTGAAGACGATTTGCCTGATTTTCAGACGGAAAACATCACAACGAAACTCGCCGAAATTGCCGGAAGAGTCGGAAAAATGGCTTCGACTTTTCAAGCCGGAAAACTTCTTCGAGAAGGCTTAAAAGTCGCGCTCGTCGGACGACCGAATGTCGGCAAATCCAGCCTTTTCAACGCTTTGCTCGGACACGAAAGAGCTATTGTGACCTCTATCGCCGGAACGACGCGCGACCAACTGCACGAACGGCTCGTCATCAATAACATTCCCGTTTCATTGATTGATACGGCTGGACTTCGGGAAACTTCGGATACCGTCGAAAGCATCGGCGTTGAACGCTCGCGCCGCTTAATGGCTGATGCTGATTTAGTGATAGTTTTGCTGGACGGCTCGCAAAATTTGACCGGAGAAGACCGCGAAATTTTAGCTCAAACCGCCGAATATCCGTCGCTGATTGCCGGTAATAAATCGGACTTGGAAAGATTCGACACGAATTTGTTGGAGGAGTTAAATATTATCACCGACGGCAAACGAAAAGTTATTGAAATTTCAGCCGTCACCGGCGAAGGATTAGACGAACTTCAAAAGGCGATTATCGAGCCTTTTTCGCTCCAGGAAACTGAACAGACAGGTTTTCTTGTTTCCGATGCGCGTCATCACGATTTGCTTCTACGGACTGAACAGGAAATCGAAAATTCTCTTCTTTTTCTCAAACAAAAGATGAGCGAAGAAATAGTGTTAATCGGACTTCACAACGCGCTCCGATATTTAGGACAAATCACCGGCGAAACTACGACCGAAGATATGCTTACGCGAATCTTTTCGACATTTTGCATCGGCAAATAGATTCTACAAATTTTACTTTTATAAATCTCAAAATTTGGGTTTTACTTGGATGTTTTGGATTTTTTCTTGTCATTTAGCTTCTAGAGAACAATAATTCATTTTGGAGTATCACCACTTGCAGTTTGACCACAATTTATCCGACATCAAAAAAATATTGCCAAACAAACATATTTCTTATCAGCCAAACGAACGCGCAGCTTAGGTCAAGTTTATATATGGCTTCCTATATTGTGAAGTGTGGCTTATAGTATAATGGTTCATTACAATTTATCTGTATTTTTAAATTTTTTATTTCGCCAAAATTTCGGTTTTTGTTTTCATTAAAACTTTTTTGAGAAAATAATAGCGTTTGATTTATGGAGGTCTTTACATATGTTTCCAACTAATACCGATTTTGAAACACAGTTTACATTTGAAACTGAGGCAAATCCGATTGCTGATAATTCTCCTTTTCAAATTCTTTTATTGGGCGATTGGAGCGGCGGCGGCGCAAAACCAGATTTGTTACTGCGACGACCGATTGAAATTGATCGTGATAATTTTGAAGATGTAATGAATCGCCTTAAAGTTAATGTTGATCTGGACTTAGTTGATGACAAAACCAATTTAATTACTCTAAATTTCAATGAAATTGAAGATTTTCATCCTGACAAAATATTTAATTCTATTTCTCATTTTAGCCATTTACGCGAGCTTCGTCGGCGATTGTTAGATAAAAACAGCTTTGAAGTGGCTGCTCGTGAAGTTCGTTCAATGTTCAATCAAGCAAAAGCTAATAATTTATCGGAAGAAGTATCTCATTCCGTTTCAAATGTTTATCCGGTATCCGATTCAAAAGATTTGCTAGACCAAATTTTGTCTCAATCAAATGAAATTCCTTCTACCTTTTCTCCTCGTACTCATTCTGATGAAATTCAGGATTTGGTAGAACATACAATCAAACCTTTTTTAGTTAGAACAGATGAAAATGAACAGGCGAAACTCTTAAACGTAATTGACGAATCAACCAGCGAGTTAATGCGAAAAATATTAAGTCATTCTGATTTTCAAAATCTGGAATCAGCGTGGCTCGGTTTATATTTTTTGGTCAGACAAATTGAAACAAGCACAGAGTTAAAGATTTATATTTTTGATGTAACTAAGCACGAGATTTCCCATAACCTCCAATCTGTCAGTAGTTTAGCCGACTCTTTTCTTTACCGGACTTTGTTTTCTGAGGCTCGAGATGATTTGAACTCGTCGCCCTGGTCGCTGCTTGCCGGAAATTATTCATTCGATTGCAATATTGATGATATAGCCTTACTTATGCGCCTGTCCAAACTCTCGGCTTTTGCTAAAGCGCCGTTTATTTCATATATTTGCCCTGAAACATCAGATTTTTCGTCATCAACTGAATTGATTGATAGTGATAGTAAAAATTTATCTTTTGATACAAATGCTCAGAAACTCTGGACAACAATCCGTTCTTTACCTGAATCCGAATATCTTGGTTTGGCGACACCTCGCTATTTGGCGCGTTTACCGTATGGCTTTGATACTGTCCCGATTGATAGTTTCAATTTTGAAGAGTTTGATTTACCGACCGGATCTTGCGATTATCTTTGGTCTAATCCCTGTTTTATATGTGTTATTTTGATTGCTCAAACATTTAATAAATATGGTTGGGATATGGACAATATATCTTTTAAAGAATTAGACGGATTTCCGGTTCATATTTATCAAGACAACGGCGAAATAAAAACAAAACCTTCCGTTGAAGTTTTACTGACTTCAAATGAATACGAAAGTATTCTTGATTTTGGATTGATTCCTTTATTTTCATTTATTAACAGCGATCAAATTCGCGTGTTACGTTTTCAATCAATCGCTTTTCCATTAAAGCCTTTACGAGGAAAGTGGAATTTATAATCAGGATATTTCTAAATCTTGATATAATTTGAAAGTTGGATTTGTATATATGATTTTTGATGAAGAATTTGATGTAATTGTTATCGGTGCCGGTCACGCCGGTTGTGAGGCGGCGTCTGCATCTGCCCGCCTCGGCTCCGAAACTGCGCTTGTAACTATTAATCTTGATTTAATCGGACAAATGTCCTGCAATCCTGCAATTGGCGGTATTGCTAAAGGTCACATTGTGCGTGAAATTGATGCCCTTGGCGGTATTATGGGGCGTATTATTGATCGCACAGGTATTCAGTTTAGATTGTTAAATCGTTCCCGCGGACCTGCGGTTCAGTCACCTCGCGCTCAAGCCGACCGCAGTTTGTATAGAATCGAAATGCGCCGCGTCCTGGAAGCAACTTCTAATTTACATCTGCGGCAAGGTCTTGTTGTCGAGTTTATTGTTGTTAATAAAGAGGTTGTTGGAGTAGAAATGCAGGATGGTCGGATGCTCGGTGCTAAAGCAGTAGTTGTAGCCACCGGAACTTTCCTTAATGGAACTATTCACACCGGTCGGCGAACCTTCTCCGCCGGTCGAGCGGGGGAACCTGCTTCGATAGAACTTGCCCAAAGTTTGAGAAATTTAGGATTTCCGGTTGGACGCTTAAAGACCGGAACACCTCCAAGGCTCGATGGTCGAAGTATTGATTGGGATTGTTTTGAACCGCAGTATGCTGATGCAAATCCCGTCGCTTTTTCATTTTCTACCGAAAAAATTGAGCAAGACCAAATAAAATGTTTTATTGGTTATACGACAAATATTTTGCATAATAAAATTCGTTCTAATTTACATTTGTCCCCTCTCTATTCCGGTAAGATTAAAGGAATTGGTCCCCGATACTGTCCTTCTATCGAAGATAAAGTTGTCAAATTTGCCGATAAAGATAGACACCAGCTTTTTTTAGAACCTGAAGGTTTGAACACTAACGAAGTATATCTTAACGGATTTTCTACTTCTCTGCCCGGGGAACTTCAGAAGGATTTGCTTCAACTGATTCCCGGTTTTGAAAATGTAAAAATTATTCGCCCGGGATACGCAATCGAGTATGATTTTGTTGACCCGAAACAACTTAAAGCTACAATGGAAACTTCCAAAGTTAAAGGGCTGTTTTTTGCCGGACAAATTAATGGAACAACAGGTTATGAAGAAGCCGCCTGTCAAGGGCTTATGGCGGGTATTAATGCCTCTTTACAGGTTCAAGGCAGAAAGCCTTTTGTTTTGAAACGTGACGAATCTTATATAGGTGTTTTAACTGATGACTTAATTCAGCACGGAGTTGATGAACCTTACCGGATTTTTACATCTCGCGCTGAAGCCAGGCTTTTTCTCAGACATGATAATGCCGACCGCCGACTTTCCCCCAAAGGTAAAGAGCTAGGACTTTTAGGAGATTCTGAATGGGAAAGTTTTAATCAAAAACGAGACAAGATTTCCCTGCTTCGTTTTGCTCTTAATAATACAAAAATCAAACCATCTTCTGTTGAATTCCCTTCAGTTTTTAACTGTTAAATGCTACGTTTACTGATTCAATCTCTTTATCTCAATTATCATTAAGACAGGGTGTCAGTTCTGCACTTATTTTCAACCTTTTACCGAAAGATATACAACAACAAGTAAAATTAACGGATTTGGAAACTACTCTCGCTGATTTACTTTATCGCGGATATATTGATAATCAACAAACTGCCACCGAGCGAACTTATCATAATGATAATTTGAGAGTCCCGAATAATTTTGTATTTGGTAATATTAATGGTTTGTCTAATGAAATGGTCGAACGTTTAAGAAGAGCAAATCCGCAAAATTTTGGACAAATTAGGAAAATTCCCGGTTTGACTCCTTCGGCTTTATCTACTGTTTTGGTACATTTAAGTTCTGCGAAATCTTAACTATGTTTTAATTTTATAAATGTAGCACGTGGCACAAATTAATATTAATTTGTGCCACGTGCTACATTTAAGCAGGTAAGCAAAAGTTTTGTAATATAATGACAATATGAATGTGCCAAATAAATTTATCAAAACTT
>Ga0136618_10000115_pt1 | contig 21215 bp, 13 predicted proteins | sample AntDrymUQ3302106_2_FD_104805 | JGI IMG/M metagenome (GOLD analysis project Ga0136618, IMG submission 104805) | Polar desert sand microbial communities from Dry Valleys, Antarctica - metaG UQ330 (21.06) | ecosystem: Environmental > Terrestrial > Soil > Desert | place: Antarctica: Dry Valley... | reverse complement strand
CTGTGGAAGCGTCATTCAGCGGGGATGCGCTTCGGAGTAGCGTCACGTAGTCCGAAGCAAAGCCCGAAAGGGGACGTGACTGGTCCTTCGCGAACGGTGCCGATGCCGGCTGCGGAGGATGACGACAAAACATCGGACACGCTCGTAGTGGGCCTCGGCTGAACGCTCTGGACGGGGAGTTCGACTCTCCCCCATCTCCACCACAGACCTGCTCCGCGTGGGAGCACGACGGCGCCTAGCCGCCCCGTGTCGTGCCGGCTACGGAGCGGTGCCGGTCACCGCGCTACTGATTCTTGGCGTGGAGGCGCCGGTTGCGCGGATGTCGCTCGGCGGTGCGCTCGTTGCCTCGGCGGTAGTTGCCCGTGATGCGCGCCATCAGGGCCATCGCCGCCTCCGGGTCGGCCTGTTCGGCCGACTCCAGGAAGCGCTTGGCGCGCTCTCCGCGCAGCACGGTGGCCAACCGGCCGTGATGCGTGACGACGACCTCGCCACTCGATCGGTTTCGGTACGCGAAACCGCCGGGTCCGTCACGGCATGGGCGAGTCCCCTCGCCCTCCTCCGTCAGCCGACGACCACGATGGTCCCGTCAGGCGGGTCGCCGGGGGCGCGCCCCACCAGCGTGATCCCGTCGACGGAGATGTAGTTGGAATAGAACGTCTCGCGATGGATGACCTCGCCGGAGGCGTCACGAACGGTGCGTGTTATCCAGGAGCGGAAGCCCTCGGTCGGATACTCCGTTCGTGAACGGACGCCGGGCGCCAGGTCGTCGGTGTACTCGAGCGTGTCGCGCGCCGGCCGGCGGTCCTCGATGCGCGGCTCGGAGAACGTCACGGTCCGCCCGGTGGGCACCGTCCAGATCTCGAAACGGACCTTGCCGTAGCGGTTGATGCCCTTGATGAGCAGCGGATGCGACGTGTCGTTGCGGAAGCGCATCGACTGGACGGACCCAGAGGACGAGCGGAAGACCGTGGCATCCAACCCGACCGGGTAGCGGTCGATGTAGTACGAGTGATTGCGGCGTTCGCCCATCTCCAGGCCGGCCCGCAGCGCCGCGTTGAAGATGGTCGTGGAACAGGAGCAGATGCCGCCCCCGACAGCTCCCGTCGGCTGCGTCCGCCCGTTGATGATGATGCCGCCGGGCCCATAGCCCTCTGCGCGGCTGATCGTGCCGACCGCCTTCCAGAAGTCGAACTGGCGTCCGGGCGCCACGGACTGGCCGTGGATCTTGGTGGTCGGGACGGAGATGTTCTTGCCGAAGAAGTTGCTCTCGGCGACCGTGTAGCCCGTGGTCCAGGACGAGACGCGCTCGACCTGCGGCGCGGCGGCCTCGGCCTGCGCGGTGGTGTAGCGGGCGGCGACCGCGCTCATGACCACCTCGACCGGCGGCTCGGCGGCCCCGGGCGTCTCGGCAGCTTGTGCCCGCGCGTGGAGGGTGCTGACGATGCGTACTGCAGTCGCGGCGGTATCCAGGGCGCGTCCGTCGGTGCCGGGCACGGCGACCACCGATCCGCCCTCCACGAAGGCCAGGCCGGCCTCCACCGGGCGGACCGCCACTGCCTCCGCCAGCTCGGCCAAGGCAGCCTCCACAGCGGAGGCGGGCACCTCGACCGTGTAGCTGCCGTCGGCTTCGGGCCTGGCCTGGAGCCAGGCGCGCACGGTCTCGACCGGGATGGAGTGGCCAGTCGCGCCGTCGAGCAGTGCCACGGCCGATGCCCCCATCGCGTTGGCACGGTCCGCGGCCGCTTCGGCAGCCTCCGTGGCGCGAGTGGGCTCGCTGACCAGTGGCTCCACGCTGGCTCGCGTGGACCCCGTGGTGTTTCCCAGGCTCTGTAGAGCGTCGTGCGCGGCGGCTCGGAGAGCGGCTTCATCGACCTCCACGCCGGCGGTGGAGGGCTGAGCCACGTAACGGCCATCCCGGTTCCGGAGGCGCGCCTCGACGACCGGCCGCTCGATATCAGTCACGATCCCGGCCACGGCGTTATCCACAGCAGTGACGTCATAGGCGACGCTCACGTCGTACGACTCGCCTCGCAGCAGCGTCCGCAGATGTTCGCTGGCACGCTCCAGGGCGCCTCCGTCACGGCCCAGGATGGTCGCTGCGTCCAAGACGGGGTCCAGCCCGTAGCGGCGACCCAGGCTCGCATAGGTCAGGACCCGGACCTCTTCGCCCACCTCCAGCGTCAGCTCGCCGGCGGCCGGGTCGGGCAAGCCGGCCAGCAGTCGGTCTTGCGCCGCCTCACGATCCAGACCATCGAGCGCCACTCCACCCACGGTCACGCCGGGCAGGATGCGGCCATCGAGTGACCGCTCATAGGCCACGGCCCCACCCACGGCCACGGCGCCCAGCGCGAGCAGGGTGAGACCGAAGGCGGACAGGGCCAGGCGCCACCGTGAACGGCCACGGCGGACGGGCTCGAGTGTCGGTGTCTGCGAGGAAGTGGTCATCAGCAGCCCATCCTACGCCCCTTGACCCCGAACGCCCAGCCCTACGTTCGTACCGCGACGGAGGTCAATCGCGACGAAGGATCACCACCCGACGCTGGGGCTCCTCACCGATGGACTGCGTGGAGATCCTGCCGTTCGACTTGAGGGCGAGGTGGATCCAGCGTCGCTCCAGGGCCGGCATCGGCTCCAGCTGGAGCATGGCGCCGCTCTCCACGACCTTCTCAGCGGCGCGGTGGGCGATCTCCTGGAGCTGGCGCTCCCGGCGGCCGCGATAGTCCTCGACGTCGACCAGGACTCGCGTCCAACTGCCCATGCGCCGCGAGAGCATCAGGTTGAGCAGATGCTGAAGTGCCGAAAGCCGCTCGCCCTTGCGCCCGATGAGCGCTCCCAGGGCCTCCTTCTCGTCCCCTTCACCCGAGACGTCCAGCTTCGAGGTGTCACCGGCCAGGATCGATACGGTGGCCTGGTAGCCCATGTGGCGAAGCAGGGTCTCGAGGATGTCCTTGCCCGCGGCGAGAGCTTCCGGACTCGCCTCGGCGGCCTGGATCTCCTCACGTTCCTGGGAGAGGGAGGAGCGGGCGGAGGCCAGCTCATCGCGGTCGCTCTGCGAGAGGGACGATCCCCGTCGGTCTGCGGAGCCGGCGAGCCGCGGATCCGGTCCGCGTTCGCGCTGACCGCCCGATCTGGGGGCACCGCCCCGACCACCCGACGAAGGTCGTCCGGGCCCGGCGCTCGGCTGGCGGCTCTCAGGGGTCGCTTCGCGCCCTTCCGGGAACGGGCGCGGCTCCGGGACGCCGCCCGCGCTCGCCGGAGCGCCCTGACCGGAACGGCCACGGTCTCGGTCGCGTCCGCGGGATCGATCCCGATCGCCTCGATCGCCTCGATCGCCTCGATCCTCGCGCATCGGCGATGGGGGCGGCAGCGGCGTGGCGGCGGCCGCTTCGCGGCGTGGCGCCGCCCCACCCAGCGCGGCCCGAGGCGCCGCAAGGATGCGGGCAGGTTCCGCGCCCATGCCCAGCACGCCGCGGCTGCCGGGGGTCAGGATCTCGAAGTCGAGATCGTTGAGACCGGTCGCTCCGAAGGACTCGCGCGCGTTGCGCAGGGCCTCCTCGACGGTCTTGCCCGTGAACTCCTGGTACTCGCTCATCGGCGTCTCCCTCGCCGGCTGGTCCGTGTCTTGGACCGAGCTGGCCTGATGGTGCCAGCCGCTCTATCGGTCGGGCTCCGGCGGGTCGACGGCGACTCGGCTCCGGGACCGTTCTCGACGGGCGGCGTATAGGACGGAACGGGGAAGCGCGGCTGATGGTCCCGCGCGAAGCGGGGGGTCCAGCCGAACAGTGGGAAGAGACCGCCCCAGCCGGCGATCAGGTACTGCTGGACGATCGAGAAGATCGTGGTGGTGATCCAGTAGAGGAACAGGCCCGCCGGCAGGATCCAGCCGTAGAAGAGCGAGAAGAGCGGCAGGATCAGGAAGATCCGTTGCTGCATCCGGACCTGGGGGTCGTTGGTGGTGTTGACCGGGATCATCATCCGGGTCTGGATCAGCTGCAAAAAGGCGGAGATGAGAGCCAGCACGCTCAGGCCGAAGATCCCGGGGATGACCATGAAGAGGATCTCCGGGACATGGGCATCAAGGCCGCCCGCGGCCGGCGTGAGCCAGTCCAGCCAGGGGATGGTGGGGTCGATACAGGGGATCGTGGAGTTGCTGGCATCCTGGCAGGTCACGTTCAGCACGGGACTGCCGAAGAGCTGCAGCATGGAGCTGATGTCCGGCGCGGCCAGGCCCTGCTGGATGACCTGGTACATGGGGATCAAGAGGACCAGCTGGAGCAGGGCCGGCAGGCACCCCGCCGCGGGGTTGATGCCACGCTCGCGGTAGAGGCGCATCTGCTCTTCGCTGATCTTGGTGCGATTGCCCTTGTACTTCAGCTGGATGGCGCGCAGCTCGGGCTGGAGGATCTGCATCCGGCGCTGGGAGACGATCTGCTTGCGGAAGACGGGCACCAGCAAGAGGCGGAGCAGGATGGTCAGGACGATGATGGCGATGCCGATGTCGCCGAAGATGTTGTAGAGCAGGGCCATGAGCATGAAGATGGCCTGGAAGATCGGCGTGAAGATCCAGGCCACCAGGCTCAGCGGGTCGGAGGCGTTCAGGACGGCGGGGCAGAGATTGTTGGGCAGCGGGCTCTGGCCCGGCTGGGCGGTAGGCGCCGGGTTGGGCAGCGGACACGGTGCCCCTGACGATGATGCGTCACCGGACGGAGCCGGCGAGACGCCCACCGAAGGCGCCGGCGATGCTCCCAACGAGGGGTCGACGGCAAAGACCGGCGCGACGATGAGGACCAGGGCGACCAGCGCGAACAGCACGGCCAGCATCAGGTCGAGGCGGGCCAGCCCCCCTCCCGTCGAGCCCGTCGCACGGGCGGTCGACCTAGCGGACCGGATCATAGCCACCCGGGTTCCAGGGATGACAGCGAGCGATACGACGCAAGCCCAACCAACTGCCGCGGAACAGCCCGTAGCGAACGATCGCCTGTTCGGCGTAGTGGGAACAGGTAGGCTCGAAGCGACAGCTGGGCGGCAGCCAGGCGAAGACGATGCGGTAGAGGTGGATCAGACCCACCCCGAGCTTCCTCACGTCTTCCTCTTGCCTCCTTCGTCCTTGCTCATCCGCCCGAGCAGCCCCTCGAGGGCGTTCTTCAAGTCTGCGTAGCCTGCCTCTGCACTGGCCGGTCGGGCGATCACCAGGATGTCCCAACCGCCTGATGGGCGGTGGTCCGTCGCTCGGAGCGCCTCACGGAGCCGCCTGCGGAGCCTGTTGCGGATCACTGCGTTGCCGACCTTCCGACTCGTGGAGAACCCGAAACGCGTCCTCTCGAGATCGTTCCCTCGCCAGCGGATGATGAGCAACGGGTGAGCGCGGCTCCGGCCTGCCCGTTGCAGAGCGGTGAAGTCCCTCACCGATCGCAGCATCTCCAGCGGCTGGCTCGCTGGTGGTCCCTGCGGGGTGGTCAGGCGGAAAGCTTCTTGCGTCCCCTGGCGCGACGGGCAGCCAGGATGCGCCGACCCCCCTGGGTCTTCATCCGTGCACGGAATCCGTGCTCCTTGGCCCTATGTCGCTTCTTGGGCTGATAGGTTCGCTTGCTCATGATGGGCCTCGGGGGCTCCTCTTGGAAGAGTCCCTCGGCGCGGGGCCGGTGATCCGCTGCCGGGGAAGGAAAACGCGCCGGGCGCCGACTGGCGACACGGTCGCGAGCCTGCGCCGTGGCGCGCCACGTCCGGCCGATGATAGCCGATGGGCCAGTCGGGTGTCGAGCGAGGCGAGTCCGCCCAGGTGACACTCTTCCGGACCAAGACCAGGGAGGCGTCCGCATCTCATGACCGACAGCTCAGCCACGCACCCAGCACTGCCTCCGGGCAGTGCCACCATCCACGACTTCGCCAAGCTCGACATCCGCGTCGGGCGGGTGATCCAGGTGCTGCCCTTTCCCGAGGCGCGACGTCCGGCGTACCAGATGACCATCGACTTCGGACCGCTGGGGATCCTTCGTTCCTCGGCTCAGATCCCGCCCACCTACCCCGATCCGGCTGCGCTGGAGGGCCGGCTGGTCATCGGTGTGGTCAACTTCCCACCGCGTCGCATCGCCGGCTTCGAGAGCCAGGTGCTGGTCCTGGGAGCGCTGCCCGCCGATGGACGGATCCCCCTCCTGAGCGTGGACGAGGGAGCCTCGCCGGGGGATCCCATCGGCTGAGCACGGTGTCGCGACGGATACCCTGGGGGAGTATCCCGAAAAGCCGTTGCGGGCTGCCCGGAACCGCGCTAACGTATGCCGCCCGACACCCCGATGGGTATCGTGGGCGTCCCCAGCCGGAGCCTTCGGCGCTGGTGTCACCCAGCCTCCTGGCACCGAGATCGGGGGTCGCGGGGTCTGCGCTCCGAGTGGTCCAGAGGGCCCCGCGAGGCGCCGTGCTTGCTGTGGGATCCGTAGCTTGGGGCTGGCCGTATCGATGGACGCGAAGCAGGTCTGGCGCGCTGCCCTGGGCGAGTTGCAGGTGGCCCTCTCACCGGCGAACTTCGAGACCTGGCTCAAGGAGACGGCCCTGATCTCGGTGGACGACAGTCGCTTCCGGGTGGCCGTCCCCAACGGCTTCGCCAAGGACTGGCTGGAGACCCGCTACCGATCCCTGATCTGTCAGACCCTGGCCCGCGTCGTGGGTTACAGCGTCAACGTGGATTTCGAGGTGCGCGAGGGTCTCACCGCACCCGCCGCGGATGACGCGCCTCTTCAGGCGCCGGTGCGGCTGGAGCCCGGCCGGGTGGGAGGCGAGGGTGGCTCGGTCAGCCTCAACGCCCGGTACACCTTCCGCAACTTCATCGTCGGGTCGGCCAACCGCCTGGCCCACGCCGCCAGCCTGTCCGTGGCGGAGCGTCCCGGCCACGCCTACAACCCACTCTTCCTGTACGGCGGGGTGGGCCTCGGCAAGACGCACCTGATGCATGCCATCGGCAACGCGGTGATCGCCCGCTACCCGCGCAAGAAGGTGGTCTACGCCACCAGCGAGAAGTTCACCAACGAGTTCATCACCAGCATCCAGCAGGGCAAGATCGACGAGTTCCGAGCCCGCTATCGGCGCATCGACCTGCTGCTCATCGACGACATCCAGTTCATCGCCGACAAGGAGCGCACACAGGAGGAGTTCTTCCACACCTTCAATGCGATCCACGATGACGGCAAGCAGATCGTGCTCTCCAGTGATCGGCCACCCAAGCAGATAGTCACCCTGGAGGAGCGCCTGCGGAGCCGCTTCGAATGGGGCCTCATCGCCGATCTCACCGTCCCCGACCTGGAGACGCGCATCGCGATCCTGCGGGCCAAGGCGGAAGAGCAGTCGGTGCCCGTCTCGGCCGAGGCGCTGGAGTTCATCGCCCGGAAGGTGGCCTCCAACATCCGAGAGCTGGAGGGTGCCCTCATCCGCATCGTGGCCTACGCCAACATGAATGGGCGGCCGCTGACCGCCGACCTGGCGCAGGCCGTGCTCTCCAACGTGCTCTACCAACCCAAGCGCCAGGTGGTGACGCCCGAGCGCATCGCGCAGGCCGTCTCCGACTACTACGGCGTCGCGATGGAGCAGCTCAAGGGCCAGAAGCGGGACCGCGCGATCGTCATGCCCCGCCAGATCGCCATGTACCTGATGCGTGCCGAGACCGACGTGTCACTGCTGCGCATCGGGGCCGAGCTGGGCAACCGCGATCACTCGACCGTCCTCCACGCCTGCGACAAGATCGATCGGGAAAGTGCCCAGAACGAGGAGTTGCGCCGGGAGCTGGCCGCGGTGCGTGAGCTCATCTACTCCGACTGACGAAGGGCTCGCGTCTTGAGACCTCGCAGTGCCCAAGCGGCTGTGGACGCCGTGCTCGACCGCGCGGTGGACGACCGGTGGGCATCGGAGGCCTCTCTGGAAGGCATGTGGACGAGCGACCGGACCGTCCACCGCGGATGCACCGAGCGTCCCCGCCAGACGGGCCTTCATCCACCGGCCGGAGCGGCGTTCGGCGAACGTGCCGCCCGCGTGATCATCACGGATCGTCCGCACCGTCCACACCATGATGATGATGACGGGATGCGAAGATAGAGAACGATAGGAAGAACGCCGGGGGTCTGGCCTGTGGACCGACCATCCGGCCGAGCGAGGGAGCGGACGTCCGTGAAGCTATCGGTCATGCAGGAGAACCTGGCACGCGGCCTATCCGTGGTGAGCCGCGCCGTCAGCACCCGCTCCACCCTGCCCGTCCTGGCCAACGTCCTCCTGCGCACGGAGAATGCCGGGCTGAAGCTGACGGCCACCAACCTGGAGATAGGCATCACCTCCTGGGTGCCCGGCCGCATCGATACCGAGGGAGCCCTGACCGTACCGGCCCGACTCATCACTGACGTGGTCTCCGGCCTGCCCGCCGGCGAACGGGTCGACCTGGAGGTGGAGGGCACCACGCTGCGCCTGAAGGCCGGCCGCTACCAGACCCACCTGCGCGGTATCGACGCGGAAGAGTTCCCGGTCATCCCGGCGGCCGGTGACCGACCGACCACGCGCGTCTCCCAGCGCCTTCTGCGCCAGGCACTCTCCGAGGTCGCCTTCGCGGCCGCTTCGGACGAGTCGCGGCCCATCCTGACCGGCGTCCTGACCAAGCTCATCAGGGATCGCCTGACGCTGGCCGCGGCGGACAACTACCGTATCGCCGTCAAGGACCTGCCCATCCTGGATCCCGTCGAGGAGACCATCCTGGTCGTGCCCGCCAGGTCCTACCAGGAGCTCATGCGCATCCTGGCTGACACGGACGATCCCGTGGACATCATGCTAGCCGCCTCCAAGAGCCAGGTCCTCTTCCACGTGGAGGGCACGGAGCTCGTCTCACGGCTCATCGATGGCCAGTTCCCCAACTACCAGCAGGTCCTGCCCACCTCGCACACCTGCCGCGCCGTGGTCGAACGCGACGAGCTACTGAAGGCGGTGCGCCTCTCCGCGCTCATCGCCTCCTCGGCCGCCAATGTCGTGCGCCTCAAGGTAGGGGACGCGGCCAGCGGCGCCATCACCATCGCGGCCGCAGCGGACGTGGGCGATGCCGAGGGGGAGGTGGAGGCGGCCATCGAGGGCGACGCCGTGGCCATCGCCTTCAACGCTCGCTATCTCATCGAGGCGCTCCAGAACGTGGACGGCGACCAGCTCGCCCTGGAGTTCTCCGGGCCGCTCTCGCCGGGCGTCATCAAGCCGGTCGAGGATCCCGACTACGTCCACGTCATCATGCCCGTCCGCACCCCGTCCTGACGCCCGGCCGGGCGCTGCGACCCCTGCCGTGCGCGTCGAGCGTCTGAGCCTGACCGGCTTCCGTTCCTATCCGTCGCTGGACGTGGCGTTTCCGGCGGGACCGCAGGTCGTGGTCGGGCGAAACGCCGCGGGCAAGACGAACCTCCTGGAAGCGCTCGTGGTCCTGGCGCTGGGCCACTCACACCGCACCTCGACGGACCTCGAGATGATCCGTTGGGACGCGCCCTTCGCGCGGCTGGAGGCACGTGTCGGCTCAGGCGGACCCGGCACCGACGAGCTGGAGCTTGTGCTTGCCCGTCCGGGTACGGCAGCCAGCCGGAAGCGCATCAGGGTCAACGGGGTCCCGCGCCGTGCCAGCGCCCTCTCGGTGGCTCTGCGCGCCGTGGTCTTCGCGCCCGAGGACATGCTCCTGGTGGTGGGGTCACCCTCTCTCCGGCGCGCGCTGCTCGACACGCTGGTGGCCCAGCAGGTGCCCCAGGGTTCCGCCACGCTGAGCACCTACGCCCGCGCCCTGCAGCAGCGCAACACGCTCCTGCGCCGTATCCGCGAGGGCGAGGCCTCCCCCGACGAGCTGGGCTACTGGGACGCCGTGGTGGTGGAGCACGGCGGCCGGATCGTGACCTGGCGTCTGGCGGCTCTGGCGGCCCTGGCCGGACCGCTCGCGGCGGCGCACGCGGAGATCGCCCCTGGGGAAGGCAGCCTGAGCGTGCGCTATCAGACCAACGCGCCCATGGCCCCCGGGGAGAACGCCGAGGAGGCTCTGCGCCGCCGCCTGGCCGAGACCTCGGAGAAGGAGGTCTGGAACGGATCGACCCTGGTCGGGCCACACCGCGACGACCTGGCCTTCGAGTCCGATGGGCGTGAGCTGAGCGGGTTCGCCTCGCGGGGGCAGCAGCGCACGGCCATCCTCGCCGTCAAGCTCGCCCAGCTGGACCTCCTCTCGGCCCGCGACGGAAGGCCCCCGCTGCTCCTGCTCGATGACGTATTCAGTGAGCTCGACCCCGAGCGGCGCGCTCACCTGGTGCGCCGTATCGGCGAGCTGCCCCAGGCCTTCGTGACCACCACCACGCTGGACGACCTGGATCCGCGTCTCGTGGCTGCCTCGACGGCCTGGCGCGTAGAGCCCGGCCACCTGGAGCTCGTAGCATGACCGAGCGCCGCCGCTCGATGCGCCGGCTGGCAGACCTCCTGCCGGACCTGGCGGGAAGCCTGGGCCTGGAGGAAGAGCTGCGGCTGTCGCGCGCCATGGCCTCCTGGGAGCGGCTTCTGGCGGAGCACGTTCCGGCCGCGTCGGGATCCTCCTCCCTGCTCGCGGTCCGGCCACCCGCGCTCATCGTCAGCGCCGACAGCCCGATCGTCGCGCAGGAGCTGCACCTTCGTTCGGACGAGCTCCTTTCCTCGTTCGCCGGCGCGCCCGGAGGCTCGCGGCTGCTGGAGTTACGCATCAGCCTTCGGCCGCGCCCCACCGGCTCACGCCAGGACCGGGCTCGGCGCGGCGACGTGTAGACTGGGCCGCCGATGCCGACCCGCCTCCACCTCAAGTACGGCCTGGTCGCCGAGCAGGACCGCCTCTCCTCGTCAGCGGACACGCTTTCCGTCACCGAGCCGACGACGGGCTCCAAGTCCAGGACCAAGGGCAACCTCTATCTCGTCGTCTCTTCGGCGACGATGGGTGGCCGCGCGCGTGATGCCACGGCCCTGGTCGCCGACACCATCCGGCGCGAGTATTACTACGACGAGTCGGCGGGCATCCCCATCTGCCTGGAGAAGGCGTTCCGGAGCGCAGAGCGCAAGCTGCGCAACAGCCGTGAAGGACAGAGCACCGCGGTCGGCTCGATAGGCGTGGCCCTGGCCATCGTCCGTGGCCACGAGCTGTACGTGGCGACCACCGGGCCCGCCGAGGCGTACCTGGTCCGAGCCGCCCGGCTGCTCATGCCGGAGCACTCCTCAGGCCCGGGTCTGCCCACTGGCGATGGACTGCGCCTGGATGTCTGGCGCGGCGAGTTCGCCATCGGTGATTCGCTCCTGCTCGTCTCGCGCGACCTGACCGAGGTGGTGGGCACCGAGGAGCTGAAGAGCTCCGTGGTGACGCTCCATCCTCAGTCGGCGGTGGAGCACCTTCACCATCTGTTCGTGGCGGCCGGAGGCGAGGGATCGGACGCGGTGCTGGCCATCGAGGCCAGCGAGACGGCCACTCCCCGAGCGGAGAACAGGCTCGTCCCCGTGGCAGCGCCGGATGGTGACGGGCGAGGTGGCGGTTCGGCTCTGGCCGGGGCCGGGGCCGGGGCCGGGTCACTCATCAGCGCGCGCGCCCTGGGCGCCCGGGATGCGGTCGGCAACGCGTTCGGCGGCCTGACCGACCGGCTCTCCGACCTCATCCCGGGACGCCGGCGTCAGTACCGTCGCATCTCTCCCCGGGTCTCTCAGCGGGAGTCGCAACGACGGGCGGCGGTGGCATTCCTCGCCTTTTTGGGCGTCATCCTGGTGCTGGGCCTGCTGATCAACATCGCCCCGCGCGGGACCGAGACGCCCGTCGCCCGGGTCAATGAGGGCGAGGAAGCCTTCTCGTCCGCGCAGCAGCTGACGGACCAGGTGATCGAGGGGACACTCATCACCGACGACCCGGAACAGGCGCTCACGATGCTTCGGGAGGCCTGGGCGGCCCTGGGGCGAGCGGAAGAGACGGATGTGCCGCTCACCGAGGTGACGCCACTCCGGCAGCGGATCGCCGCGGGGCTGGACGAGCTCTACGGCACCCGATACATGGGCGCCACCCTCGTCGCGCGCATCCCGGGGGGCGGCGTCCAGGACCCCCAGGATCTCGTCCGTGGGCCGGATGGCGCGGCCTATGTCCTCGATCGGGAGGCGCGCACGGTCAGCCGGGTCGACCCCACCACCGGCTCGACGGCGGTCATCGTCACGGCCGGCGACGGCGCGGGCGAGGGCATCGGCACGCCCATGATGCTGGCCGTGGGCGGGCCGGACCTGCTCATCTCCGACATCCGCTCTCAGCTCTGGCGCTGGCGCCCGTCCGACGATGCCGGGAGCGGCACACTGGGCCCCGTGCAGCTCAGCGACGATGTCGCGTGGGGCGAGGACATCATCGACATCAACACCTTCCTGCTCCCCCAACAGGCGGAAGACGGCCTCTACCGGCTCTACGTCACCGATCCCAGCGCCGGCCAGATCTTGAGCTACCAACCGACCGCCGACGGCAGCGGGTTCTCCAGCCCCAGCGACTACCTTGCCGCCGAGGACCCGGACATCGACGCGTTCCGCCAGGTCCTCATCGACGGCAACGTCTACGGGCTCACGGAGGACGACGCGGTCAAGCACCTCAGCGGCCGGGCGCAGGACTTCTCGCTGACTACGCCACCGGACGACGCGGATCTTCGTCCGGGTCGCGACTACCGCCTCTTCGCCGGACCGGGCGGTATCGGCGAAGGATCGCTCTATGTGTGGGACGCGGAGCACGGCCGCCTCCTGGTCTTCCGCAAGTCGGATGGCGGCTACGTCGAGCAATGGCTGACCGGCGATCGGTTGCCCCGGCTGGCTGACCTGCGCGGTCTCTACGTGGTGCAGGTCGCCGCACCCACCCCAGCCGAGGGCGAGGATCCTCTGCCTGCGCCACCGGCGATGGTCTTCTGGTTGACCGCCGACGCGCTCTATCGGAGCGAGCTGGTCGACCTGCCCCAGGGTCCGGCTGCCTCGCCCAGTCCCGCTGCCTCGCCGTCAGGCTCCGTCGGCCCGTCGCCCACCGGCGTAGAGGCCTCGCCAGGGCGCACGCGGCGGCCGCGCGAGTCCGCCTCCCCGGCTCCCTGAGGCGGCCCGGTCTAGAATCGGTCCATGACGGTGGGTCTCACCCAGATGGTCGTGGAGAGCGTTCGCGTGCACATGCTGTCCTCGCAGCACGTGGTCATCCTCAAGGAGTCCGAGCGCGACCGTTACCTACCCATCTGGATAGGCCCCTGGGAGGCCAACGCCATCGCCATGAAGCTTCAGGGCGTCTCCCCGGAGCGGCCCCTGACCCACGACCTCTTCGCACAGACCCTGACGGCGCTGGGGGCCACCGTGCAGCGCGTCGTGGTCAGCGACCTGGCCGACGAGACCTATCGTGCCCGGCTCCTCCTGGAGGTCGACGGCCGGATCGTGGAGATGGATGCGCGGCCCAGCGACGCGGTGGCTCTCGCGGTGCGTACCGCTGCCCCGATCTACGCCACGGACGCCGTGCTCGATCGGGCGGGCGTGACGCCGGAGATAGACGAGGACGAGAAGCTCTCGGTCTTCCGCGAGTTCATCAACTCACTGGATATCGACCTTGATCCCGGCGCGCCCTCAGCCTGAGCCGCGTCCGAACGCGCGGGCATCGTCGAGCGGTCCCAGCACGGGCTCACCGCGACCCAGCGCCACCTTGCGGTTCGCCCAGAGACGCAGGCGCAGTGCCCAGAAGTCCTTCACGGCTCGATAGACGACGCGCGGGTCGGCGCCTGACGCCTGGCCCGCCGTGCGCGGGTGATGCGGCACACCGACCTCGACCAGGCTGCGGCCCATCTCGCGCAGCTTGATGAGCAGCTCTGCCGAGAGGAAGGCGCCACGGGACTCCAGCCGGATGCCCTGCAACGCCTCTCGACGCACCAGCTTGCAGGCACAATCGACGTCGCGCAGGCCCAGTCCGAAGAAGATGCGCAGACAGGCCCGATAGACGCGGGCGTAGGCCAGCCGGATGGCCGGATCGGCCCGCTTGAGGCGGTAGCCGGCCACGACATCGGGTGACCGACCGTCCGCGGTGCCCGCTGCCAGACGATGCAGCAGGAGCGCCAGGTCGGTGACCCGGAACTGCCGATCGCCGTCCGTGAAGCAGACGAGGTCGTAGCGCGCGGCACGGAAGCCGCTGCGCAGGGCCGCCCCGTAGCCGCGGTTGGTCGCGTGGTGGACCACTCGTACCACGTCCGGACGCTGAGCGGCCAGCCGGTCGGCTATGGTCCCGGTGCCATCACGGCTGCCATCGTCGACACAGACGATCTCGAAGCGTTCCGCAAGGCGGGGCAGCTCCTCCAGCGCCTCGAGGACCAGCGCCTCGACGTTCTCCGCCTCGTCGTGCGCCGGGAAGAAGTAGGACAGCGCGGGGACACGTGCCCCCCTCGTGGGGTCGGTCACGGGCGGGCGTCCGGGCAGCGAGGGACGGCTTTCACGCGCGGGATCATGGGTGGGCACGTCCGGCGGTGACGGTGCCGGGCAGGCTGGACACGTCCCGATCGTAACCGACGACCGGCGGCAGGACCCTCCAGACGTCGCCACCGACCATGCCCTCGACGGGCGCAAGGACATAGCGTGAGGCAATGGCCGCGATGTCCTCCGGCAGGCGGATGAGATAGACCGGGCGCTCGTCCAGGTACCGATCGATGGCGCCGCTGACATCGATGAGGCCCTCATCCAGGATCGTGCGGTCGTCCATGACCAGCACGTCGGTCCGCCGGCCCTCCACGTATTGGCCGTACCACATGGGTGTGGAGTAGCTCCACCAGGACACGATCACGGCGTCCGGCTCCATCGCCCGGAACGCGGCGTCCAGCCAGATCCGCGCGCTGCGGTCATCCGAGGCATCGACCCTCTGGTAGGTCGCCGGGAGTGACACCAGGGCCGGCGTCAGCAGGGCCAGGACCGCCAGGGCGGGCAGGGCACGGTGGAGGGCACCCCGTCGCCGCGAGCGGTCGACGACCGGCCGCTCCACGAAGCGCTGCAGCCGATCCAACGCGATCGACGCCAGCAGGGCGGCGAAGACGACGCTCACCAGCAGCGGCGCCAGGTAGTAGCGCTCGATGCCCGCGTTCTGATAGCCCAGCGCGAAGGGCCAGGTGACCACGAACCAGAGTCCCAGAAGGGCGAGCTGCGGCCGCCAGCGCAGGGCCGCCGCCGCCGTGCCGCCCAGTGACAGGACGGCGATAGGCCCCAGATCCAACAGCATCTGTCGCCAGATGATGCCCAGGCTCTCGGCCAGGGAGGGCAGCGGCGAGAACGTGCCGCGGAACTGCTCGCCCAGGACCAGGTAACGGAAGCCCCCGATGACCGTGCCCCCGGCATCGGTGATAAGCCACTTCTCCGGATCGGCATAGTCGAGCGGCGGGTCCATGGCAGAGCGGATGGGCAGATAGAGGTACAGGACGACGGTGGTCAGCACGAGCACGGCCGCGCAGCCCAGGACGAGACGCCATCGACGCAGGAGTCTTGGCTCCACCAGCAACAGATACGCCGCGATGCCGGGCGCGAGCAGGAGGGTCAGGGCGTGGTTGCCCAGGGCCAGGCCATAGATCGCGGCCGAAGCCACCAACCAGCGCGCTGCCCGAGGGTCGGCCGCGCGATGGCGCTCAGCCCAGACCAGCAGGACGACCAGCAGCAGCGAGACCAGCGCCAGGTGGAGGGCGTGGGCGTCAGCGCGGACGGCGTTGCTCCAGACGGTGGGCGACATGCCCATCAGCAGACCGGCCGCCAGACCCAGCGAGCGCCGGCGGGTGAGGAGCGTGACCGCCAGGGCCAGCAGCCCGGCGACAGAGGCCATCAGGAGAGCACTCAGCAGGTTGGCGCGGAAGGCCTCCGTGCCCAGCGGCTGGAGCAACACGGAGGCGAGCCAGGCAAGCAGCGTGTAGGAGGGATACCCCGTGGGATGGGCGATGCCCAGGACCGGGCCGATGGCCTGGAACTCGGCGGAGTCCCAGAACCCGATGTCCGGCAGCAGCGTGGGCACGTACAGCGCCAGCGAGACAGCGGCCGCTGACAGCGCCGGCCAGGCGACCGCCACGATGCCGGACACTCGCCCCAGGGATGACCGGCCGGCGAGCCGGCTCGCCCGGAGACGGCGGCTCACCATCCCAGCGTGACGCCCCAGTAAACGCCCCAGGCGTTGATGAGCACCGAGAGCGCGACCAGGAACACGGTCAGGGGCCGCACGCCGTAGAGCGCCACGCCCAGGGCCACCGGGATGATGGCGAACGGCGCGAAGTCGTTGCTGAAGCGGTAGCCGAACTGCACCCAGCCCTGGCTGAAGTGCATCAGGTTGAGCAGAGCGATGGCAGCCACTGCCAGCGCCACTCCGGCCACCCAGCGCCGCCTGCCCGCGTGCCACATGGCAAGCAGTCCGGGGCCGGCCAGCAGGTAGGCCGGGCTGCTCAGGATCAGGCTCATGCCCAGCGGATCGGGGCGAAGCAGCGGGCAGTCGCGGTCGAAGAGGAGGCCCCAGCCCTCGGGCAAGGGCCGGAAGTCGGGATGGCTGCGATCAGCGCAGATGTCCGCCGAGAGGGCCGGCGTGGTCGGCGGCCAAGCCAGCATGATGACCGCGTTCTGGGGCACGTAGCGGGGATCCTCGATGGCCCATTCGCCGTGGTGGATGAGCTCCGGGCGCGGCGAGTACTCCGTCTCGTAGAGGAACTCGTAGGCGGGGTGGAAGAGGTGGCCCGTGACGGCCAGGTTGTAGGCCAGCAGGAGTGCGACGGGGATGACCGCCCCGAGCCCGGCCGAGAAGGCGCGCCGGAAGAAGCTTCCACCGCCGCCCACGAACACGAAGAAGGGGGCTCCGAAGATGGCCGGGAGGCGTGCCAGCGCGGCCAGGCCCAGGAACAGCCCGGCCAGGAACTGGCGCGGCTCGACCACGCCCAGCACCAGCCGGACGCGGCCGGCCAGGCGCCCGCGCCGCTCCGCGTCCAGCGCGGCGCTGATGGCCAGCAGCAGGAACGTGGAGGCAATCACGTGGGCCAGGAACCAGGTGCTGCCCAGCATCGCCGCGTACCAGGCCACGGTGCCGAAGGCGTAGAAGATGGTCGCCAGGACGGCCGCGGCGCGATCCGGCGTGACGCTCAGCAACATCCGCCAACACAGGCCCACGTTGATGGCGCCCATCAACGCTGCGATGAGGGCCGCGTTGGTGGCCAGCCCGAAGACCGCCACGAAAGGCAGCAGCACGATGGCCGGCAGTGGCGGGAAGGGGATCAGCGCGAAGCCGGGCTGGTCGGCCAGCGGCAGCACGTCCTGGAAGTAGTCGTTGCGGAAGGGCTCGACCACGGGATAGGGGATGGCCACGCGGGCCTGGAGCCAGGCGTCGGCCTGCCAGACGAAGTGGTTGTAGAAGTTGCGCCGCTCGGGGTTGGATCCGACGTAGATGGCCAGCGCCAGCAGCACGAAGGCGCCACCGATCCAGACCGGATCGACCCGCTCCAGCGTGGACCGCCAGCCGGAGATCGGGGGCGCGCCGCCCGAGGCACGGCTGGTGGCGGTGCCGGGGGTCTTGGTTATACTGCCGGTCACCTCGTCGCATTTCCCCTTGGAGGCCGGTCGACGTTGACTTCGACCCCGGCGAACAGGGTCGACCGCGTCCACCAGGCGTCCGATCGCCGGCCCCGGGCACTCTCGGCGCCGTCGGCGCTCGCGATCCTGCTGCTCTCTGGTCTGGCCCTCCGCTTCACTATCGCATACATCCTCTTCCCCGGGTCCGGCTTCGAGAGCGACCTGGGCTCGTTCTCGGGCTGGACGCGGACCCTCACGGAGTTCGGTCCAGGCGGCTTCTATGCCAACGCCGGCTTCGCCGATTACCCGCCCGGCTACCTCTACGTGCTGTGGCTCGTGGGTATCCTCGCGAACGTGCTGGCGCCGCTGTTCGGCAGCGCGCCAGAGGCCATCATCGGTACGCTCATCAAGCTGCCGCCCATGCTGGCGGACTTGGCGGTGGCCGCGGTGCTGTACCGCATGGTCACGCGCTGGTCGAGCGAGCCGGGGCAGAACGTAGCGCGGCTGGGGCTGCTGGCTGCGGGCTTCTACCTCTTCAACCCGGTGACCTGGTACGACTCTGCACTCTGGGGCCAGGCCGACGCCGTGGGTGCCCTGGTGATGTTGCTCGGCGTGGCGGCCCTGCTACGCGGCAACCCGGAAGGGTCGGCCGTGCTGGCTGTCCTGGCCGGGCTCGTCAAGCCGCAGTTCGGCGTCGTGCTGGTGCCCATCGTGGCCGTCGTCCTGCTGCGACGGCATCTCCTCGCGCCGGGATCGGGACCAGTCCGCCGGCCTTGGCTTCCGGAGGCGCTGGCGGAGCGCGCGAGGCGGACGCAGGGTCCCCTGCGCCTCGTCACCAGCGCCGTGGCGGGGCTGGTCACGTTGATCCTGGCGATCACCCCATTCGGGCTGGATATCCCGGGCTTCATCGACCTGATGGTCAGGACGGCCGGCGGGTACGACTACCTGAGCGTCAACGCCTATAACCCTTGGGCGCTGGTCGGCGCCGGTGACGCACCACCACTGGCGGCCACGGGACAGTGGTCCGAAGACATCGTGCCGTTCATGGGGCCGGTGCCGGGCGTGCTGATCGGCACGCTGCTGCTGGCCGGGGGATTCGCCCTGGGTCTGGGACGGCTGCTCCGCCGCGCCGACCGCTGGTCCATCGTGCTGGTCACGGTCTTCCTGTCGCTCTGCTTCTTCATCCTGCCCACGCGGGTGCATGAGAGATACCTGTTCCCTGTGTTCGCCTTTCTGCCGCTCCTGGTGGCCGCGGCCGAGCGGAAGTGGCGCTGGGCCACCGTGGCGCTGGCCATCGGTTCGTTCATGAATCTGCACGCCATCCTGACCATCGACCTCTACGGGACGGACAACGTGGTGGGCCTGCCGCTGGGCGACCTCTTCCGGTCCTATCCGGGCGTGCTCGCCAGTGTCGTGCTCCAGACGGCCGTGTTCCTCCTCGTCGCCTGGCAGCTCCGGCCATCCGCGGCGCAGCAGCCGGATGCCCTGACGCGTGCCACGAGCGGGGGAAGGGTGACTCCCTGGCGTCCCGCTGCAGCCCCGGAGACGGCCCCCGGCAGCACCGGCCCCATCGCCACGATCCCGTCCGGCCCCATCGGCACCGCCGGGCTCGAGCCGGCCGCCGGCACGTGGCGGGGCACGTGGCGGGAGCCGTCACCGAGCGTGCTGGACCGGATCGGCGTCCACCTCAGGGTCCGATCGGTCCGCGCCGATCGCTCCCGTGAGCTCCACGGTGAGCCGACAGGGCGCTTCGATCGGCTGGACCTTCTCCTCGTCGTGCTGCTCGTGCTGGGCACACTCTCGGTCCGGACGTACCGCCTGGACGAGCCCTACGACATGCACTTCGACGAGGTCTACCACGCGCGGACGGCCACCGAGTTCCTCCAGGACTGGCGCTATGGCATCGGACACTCGATCTACGAGTACACCCATCCGCACCTCGCCAAGTACGGCATCGCATTGGGCCTCATGGCCTTCGGCAACGACCGCGTCACGGCCACCGCAGAGCTCGGCGCCCAGACATACGACGCAGTCATCGAGCAGCGCTGGAGCCCCTCCGGGCTGGCCAGCCAGCGCAACGGCGATCGGCTCTACGTGGCCACCGAGGCCGACGTGCGCATCTACGATCTGCGCGACCGTTCGCTGGTCGCGACGCTGCCGGTGGTGGCGCAGCACCTGACCATCGATCCGACCCTGCACACGCTCTACCTCGCGGGGGCATCGGGCGGCATCTCCTCCCTGCCCACCACCGATCTGGACATGGAGCGCCGAGAGCCCGCGCGTGCTGCGCCGGTCCCCGCTCCGTTCGCCTCGCTGGACGGCCTTCCCAGCCAGGTCGAGGGGCTCTCCGCGGCGGACGGCCGCCTCATCGCCCGCCTCGGTGGCGGAACCCTGGTGAGCCTCGACGGGACGAGCGGAGAGCAGACCGGCCAGGGCCTGGTCGAGAGCGCCAGCGACATCTTGGGCGTGCCCTCGGCGGACCGGGTCATGGTGGACCCGACGCTGGTCGATGACCCAGCAGCGGTCGCAGCGCGCCTGGCCGAGGTCCTCGACGGCGACGCGGCCGCCATCGAGGCGGACCTGGCCGCTGCGGAGGCGCCGCTGGCCGTGGACGCTTACCCCGATGAGGCCACCCGGACCGACCTCCAGGCGGCCATCGATGAGGGCGAGCTGCCCGGTGTGGCCATCGAGTCGGGCCCCGTCGTGGCGGTGGCCGGCGCGGAGGGCATCGTCTTCCTGGATGCAGCCACCCTGGAGCGCCTCGACACGGTCACTCTGGACGATCCCGTCAGCGGCATGGCCCTCATCGATGGGCTGGATGACCCGACCATCTACGCCGCGGCTGGCGACGAGATCCAGACGGTTCCCATCGGTGATAGCGGGCCCAGCGCAGGCTCGGCCGTGCCCATGCCCGGCGAGATCTCGTCTGTGCTCTACGACGACGCCACGAACCTGGTCCACGCCGTGGGCCGAGCGCCGGATGGAGAGGCGCACACGGTGTACGTGATCGAGCCCCACGGCAATGCCGTCTTCGCGGACGCGCGACTGCCCTTCGAGCCGCGCGCCACCGTCATGGACGTGCAACAGGATCGTCCCGCCGAGGACCGACAGGCCCTTCTGGCGGTCTCCGCGGACGGCTCGATGGCCAGCGTGGACGTGGGCTCGCACGCTTTCGCCTGGCGACTCCCGGGCGTGCTGATGGGGGCCCTCACGGCGGCCGCGCTGTACGCCCTCGCGCGCTTGCTCTTCCGGCGGCGCAGCGTGGCCGTGCTGGCCGCCGCCCTGGTGATGGTCGAGGGGATGTTCTTCGCCAACGCGCGCATCGCCATGAACGACACCTACGTGACCGGTTTCATCGTGGCCGCCATGGCCGTCTTCGCGCCGCTCTACCTGGGCCTCTGGAGAGGACGTCTGGCGGTGCTGTTGGGATTACCCACCGTGGGGCTCCTGCTGGGTCTGGCACTGGCCGCCAAGTGGGCGGGTGCCTACGCCATCGGGTTGGTCGTGCTGCTCATCCTGCTGCGCTCCGCGCTGGGCCGGATCATCGCGCTGCTGGGCATGATCGGCTTGACGGGATTCCTGGGCTATCTCGCGATCCGGCCTCCGGAGGACGTGCCCGATCCCGGCCTGAACTTCATGTTCCTGGCCGTCATGGTGACGCTCACCGCGCTGCT
>Ga0136618_10000114_pt1 | contig 21281 bp, 17 predicted proteins | sample AntDrymUQ3302106_2_FD_104805 | JGI IMG/M metagenome (GOLD analysis project Ga0136618, IMG submission 104805) | Polar desert sand microbial communities from Dry Valleys, Antarctica - metaG UQ330 (21.06) | ecosystem: Environmental > Terrestrial > Soil > Desert | place: Antarctica: Dry Valley... | reverse complement strand
TTCCGGGACGATAAACCGCATAATCGGCTTTACCATCGCCGTCATAATCAGCAACGACGGGCTTATCGGTCGAGATGCCGAAGTTTACGGCAGTAAATTGATTGTTTGCTAAATTCAACACATACCAAACGCCGTTTGACGGACGAAAGACAGCTAAATCAGCTTTGCAGTCACCGTCAAAGTCGGCGGGCTGCGGAATGTCGTCGGGAAGACCGAACGGAATTGACGCAAAACCGTCGGTTGAGCGTTGGAGAAACCAGGTTCCGTTGCGATAGACGGCAATGTCAGCTTTGTTGTCGCCGTCATAATCCGCCGGAACGATTCTGTCGGTTGCAACGCCGAAAGACACAGCAGAAAAGCCCGTTTGCGAATTTAAGAAATACCAAACACCGTTTTCGGGACGGAACACAGAAATATCTGCCTGATTATCGGTGTCAAATTGATAACGGTTTCTATTTTGTTGGCAAGGTCCCGGGTTGCTAGTACAGTTGGTGCTGCATTGTCTTGAACCAAAGACCCGAACGTCGTCAATTCGCACGCCAGGGATGCCGACCCTTGCGGTTTCTGATGCATCGGTCGCCATTACCCAACGGAATCGAACCGTCTGACCGTTCAGTGACGCAGGAAGATTAACGACCGTATCAATATAAGAACCTGACTCACCCGTCCAAGCCAAGCGTCCGGCAAGCTGGCTGTCCGTGCGACCAAATATGAAAGAATTATAACCTCCGCTCGCAAATGAACCGCCGTTCGTATTTACGTCAACCCAGGTCGAACCGTCGTTGATTGAATATTCCAAAACCATACCGTCAAAGGTAGATTCGGTATTGAAAAAGTTCTTGAACGAAAGCTGCGCGTCTGCCGCTTGAATTTGAATCGGCGGGCTGACAAGGGCGGATGTGTGCTTTGTAATAGGTGCATTGGCATACGCATTATTCGGCGGCGAGCCGGGCATTGCAGTTTCTGTAACCCAAGTGATACCCGTGCCGAGAATCTGAACATTTGTCCAACCCGCAGGCAAAGCCGGCGGAGTTACGCCGTCGAAGTTTTCGACGAAGGTTTGAGTCCGCACACCCGTAGCGAATGTTCTTGTAATCGTTCCGAGACTTGTTGCTCCGTCATTTAAATTAAATGTCAGAGTTATAGGAGAGCCGCAACCGAGACCCGAATTAACCGTAAACGCAAAGTCTCTGGTTGCGCTGCCGCCGTTGGCAGCAATCGCGCCGAAATTTTGCGCTCCGCCCGAATTTGTAATCCCACCGCCTGACTGCAATGTCGCGGTTAGATTCGATGTATCTGCACCGCCGTTGTTTTGTAACGGCAGGCTGACGGTAATTTGCTCGCCAGGGTCCGGCGAATTGTTTGGAGTGCTACAGCTTTCCGAGACGATTCGCGGAGTTCCCGCTGAACTGAGAGCAACGACAGGGGCTAAACAGAAATTTACCGTTTGTGTCTGACCTGCTGCCACGCTGGTGCTCTGCGCCGCGCTGGAAGTAAAGCCGAACCTATCTGCCGCCAGAGAGTAACTTCCGGGAGAAACTATAATTGAAAAAGTTCCGTTTGCAGCAGACAAACGATTGAAACCGCTAATTGTATTAACCGAAGCCAGGTCTATAGGGGTGCCGGTAGCGCAATTTGTAATTGTCCCTTGAATAGTTGCCTTCGGAGCGGGGTTGCATTGCGGAAATTTGAAATTACCGACACGCGTTGACCAACCTGAAGTACTATTTGTTGCATAATATTCTTGCGTGTACCAAAATGTGCAGTCATCGGACGGGTCAACATTCATCGCACTGTAATCGCCCCAGCGACCACTTGTACTTTGCTGCGAACCGGTCGCTGCGTGAAATAACGCCTCGCCTTCATTAAGTACGCCGCTGTTTTGGACATTGTTGGTGCGTCCGGCAATTTTAATATCCGCACGTTGGGTTGTTCCGGCTTGACTAAATCCGATGGCAATATTTCCCTGGTTGTCTTGAGCGATGCTGCCCATCCAGTTGTTTAATCCGGTTGCGCCGTTGCCGGGTGTCAGATTATGAGTTCCCTGATCAAATACCGAAAAAGTATCGCTGACGCGACGCATTTCAAACCAGCGAACTGCTGTTTGATAAGTGGCGGCAGTAGTCGGATTGACACCGCTGACATTGACGGAGAAATTACCGACATAAGAATTGATAGGATTTTCAACCGTTCCAAAGTTGCGGTAAGCGAAGCGGTGCATCGAACGGTCGGCGATTGCATCAAGGTTTGGTCCGCCCATTTGTTCAACCTGCAAACGGGTATTTCGCGGCAGCCTTCCGTCAAACGGAGCCAACGCCACATCTCCCAAAATCGTTAAAGTCGAACTGCTTGGATTGGCGAAATTCGGAATCCATTTATACATCCGCACTCCGTCAATCGGATCGCCGGCATCATCCGACCTATATTCTCCGATAATCTGAGCCATACCGACCGGCGGAGCAACATAACCGTCAATATCGCCGGGGAGCGCACCGCCGGTTAGCCGGTCAAGATCACCGACGTTGAAATAGACAGCACCCGCACTCGGGTCGCCGACGAGAGCTTTCTTGCGGTCTTGAGTTAAAATTCCCAATCCCAGGAATGGGCTGCCGCCCAAAGCAAATTGGTTAAACGTCATATGATAGCCGTCAGTCCAGACACCGACTTTCGGATAATCGTTGAATCCCTGCAGCGGATAAGCATAGCTCCAAACATAGTATTGTCCGGTCGGGTCTCCAGTTTTGGAAAGAGCTACACACTGGTAATTGACGTTCCCGCCGTCCGGAGTTCCAAATTGACTGATATGCCAGCGGTCGGCAAGCGAATCATAAAGCACGATCGGGTCGCCGTCATTGGTAACGCGACACGGGTCATCTGTCGGCAGTGCGGCAAACAAAGCATTTGTTTTGATAGGACCGGCAGCGACTCCGCCGGATTTATTAAATACCTTAAATACCAGATTGACTGAACTGACGTAGTGGTTTGGTCCGACATCGCCGTTTACGTCAGGCGGAAGCAGCCCTCCAACACCTTGCGAAGCATTATCAACCTGCGATGCCCCGTTAAAGGTCATATTCGGTGTCGGCATTACCTGCGGTGATTCAGGAGCATTGAGTTTGGAAGCTTTCTTGAGCAGCGGGTCTTCAAAATCGCCGTATCCGGCACCGGCACCCGGAACTACTTTTTTAAATCCCTTTGTGTTAAGTTCGTTGATTTCTTCATCGTCATCTTGAACAAGAGCATCTTGGGCTTTACCTTCTGCTTTTTCTTTCCTTTCCCGACGCTGTTTTTTCGGGTCAACATAATTTGCCCGACTTACCAGGGCATCTGGGTCACTCGAAGGCATATCCCGCACAGCAACGGAGACGGCGAAATTTTGAGGCAATATTTTAGTTACCCCGTTTTCATATTTCGTCATTTTCGCTTCTTGAAAAGAAATTTTGTCTTCATTCGGTAAGGTCACGGCATTCGTATCTGCTTGCGACGGCAGTTTAATCCATATCACGGCAAATAAAACTGCGGCGACAACAAGCGATAATCTTAACTTCCAACTCATTTGTTACTCCTCCAAAAAATGATTGCTATGCTCGAAAAGAATTGCGTAAAGAATAAATATACCAGAAACATGTAACGGAAAATCCGTCGAATCTTTAGTGAATCAAACCCGATACATAATTCGCAGAAACTGATGCACTAGTTTCATGACATAAAAACTAACCTTGAACTATAGAATTGCCGGATGATTTATGAAGCTTTTATTGAGTATGTATAGCCACAAAACTTGCCACTTGCTTCTTATAAATGAATTTTACAACTATCAAGTTTCGTAGCTTGAGTTGATTAATGGAAAAAATTCGATTATTGCAAATAAAAAATTACAAGTTGCTCCCTTATTCAAAATAACAGTTATCTAGCAATTTATCTGTTTTATCGTGTAATGTCAATAAAATTAGGATTGTGAATCGTCCGTAAAGTTTGCACATAAAATTAAAACTTTTTGTATTCAGTTCTAAAATTATACAAGAGACCTCTTGCGAAATTAGAATAAAGATGACACAAAGTAATTTATTGGAGTAAATCTCAATGAACTACGAAGATGTCAAAAACTTAAAACACGGTGATTTCAAACGCTTGTTTGGGGTCACCAAAGAAACTTTTTCGGCAATGTGCCAAGCTGTCAGCGAATATAAAGAAAGTAATAAGCGCGGCAGAAAAAGTAATCTGTCAATTGAAAACCAGGTGCTGCTAACGCTTTCTTTCTGGCGTGAATACCGAACACTGTTCCATCTTGGAAGAGATTGGCAATTGCACGAATCAAATGTTTCGCGGCTCGTGCGACGGCTCGAAGATATTTTAATCAAGTCGGGCAAGTTTTCTTTGCCGGGTAAAAAGCGACTGCTCGAAGCGGATTCAATCAAATATGCGATTGTTGATGTAACCGAGAGTTTGATTGAACGCCCGAAAAAAAACAGAAGCGGTTTTACAGCGGCAAAAAAAAGCGACACTCTCTGAAAGCTCAAATCCTGATTAACCAAGAGAGTGAACAAATCGTGGCGACCTTCTTTGGCAAAGGACGGACGCACGATTACAAATTGTATCAATTGAGCCGCACTCGACTTGGCAAACAGATGCGCCTGCGCGGTGATTTGGACTATTGGGGCTTGCAGACGCAATGTTTGAATGTAATACTGCCGCAGAAAAACAGTAAGCTGCATCAATTGACGAAGGCGGAAAAGAAAGCCAATCGAGAGTTGGCAAGCAAACGGGTGAAGGTTGAAAATGTGATTCGACGGTTGAAGATATTTCGGATTTTGAGCGAACGCTACCGCCATCGCCGAAAACGATTTGGATTGCGATTCAACTTGATAGCCGGTCTTCATAATTACGAACTAAAACTTAAACAATGAATTTCGCAAGAGGTCTAAGATATAAATCTCATATCAAAAAAATCGTCAATCAAACTGTAATTCCTCAATAATCTCGCGCATAATTCTCTTCCCTTTTTCCAAATCTTCGGGCTTGAGCGAAACCGCTCCGACAACCGCGTGTCCGCCGCCGCCGTAGCGTTCGCAAATTTCCGCGATGTTATGAGTGCGCGGGCGCGGCGACCAGGGATTTGAGCCGACCGAAACTTTTGTTCTGAACGCGCTTTGCGTCAGCGATACGGTGTAAGTCGTTTGTGGATAAAAATAATACGGAATAAATTTATTATAGCCGTCAACCCTTTTTTCGGTTAAATCGAAACTCACCACGCCGCGCGAATAGATTGATTTTTCCTTGATAAGTTCCTTCATTAGCTGATGTTGTTCCAAAATTGGTTTTAACTTCGATTGAATTTCATCGCCGCTCACCAATTCATCCAAACTTTTTCCCATCAATTCCCGGATAATTTTCTCAACAAACTTTGCATCCTTTTCGCCTTCGATAACCTGCATCAGCTTTAATGCCGATGAGCGAAGCTCGACGCACTGAGCTGGCGAGTCATAAAGCGCGCCGTCAATAATGTGCGCCCAGTGAATGAGTTCCGCAAGCGATTCATCTTCAAAATCGAATTTTTCGCGGGCGATGCGGGCGATAAACTCCGCACAGGATTTACTCGTCGTGTCGAGAAATTTCCTGCCCGAATCGTCAGCCAGGAAGTCGGTTTCGTCTTCGGGAGTGAGAAATGCCGATTGGTGATGATCGAACCACCAATCAAGGCGTTTGTCGGGACAATACTTGAAATCAACAATCGCGTTTTCATCGCCGTCGAACTGTTCTATGTCAAAGGCGTTTCCCGCACGGTGCATTGTCGGCGTATAAAAGATTTCCGCGTCTTGGTTAATTTTAGCCAGATAAAATTTGGAAAAAACGACGGCGGACGAAACGCCGTCAAAGCAGTTTCCGTGGTAAAGTATGCGAAGTTTCATAATGTCAATATGGTTTGTAAAATAAACAAAACATTTTAGGTTAGACGGCAAGAAAGTTATCGTCAAGCGAATAAAACGGAAATGAAATCTGAAAGTCGGATTGCCAAATGAAATCCAAGGTTTTATATTTTCTTAGGCTGAAGTTACCAAACATGTTTGAAGTTTAATATAGAAGATTATCTCTCCAATACATCTTAACTTACTTATATTGAACTGTTTGCCAGTCAATCTTCAGAAAAACCACATTCGTCAAAGGAGAATCAAAATTAGATCACAAGCAAATTCAAAATGTTTATCCTCGACGAGGATATTATCTGTTACACTGGCAATTTTACTGGGCTGTAGTTGTGCTTGGGCGCAGGAAAAAGAAATTAAATCGTGTATTTCTGTTCATATTTCATTCGAGGATTGTGGGAATCCACTCACACATAATTATAAAGAGATAGAAAAGCCTTCCGCGAAAGCGACTGAACCTGCGCCGGTAGTTATTACCCCCGTCACCGAACACCAGCAGAAAGAGTCGCGTTTTGCACAGGTCGAAGCTAAATATGAGCAGCGTGTAAAAGAAAACGATTTTGATGGAACAAATATAAAAAATGTTTCTGACGAGAAAAATTCTTCACAAGCGGATGTTAAAGAGAAATTTCACTGGAAACCCGCTTTAGTTCAATCGGGAATTTTACTCGGCATCCAGCACGGTTTTAGAATGACACAGGAGAAAACCAGACGAGAATTGAACGGACCGTTTTTCCGCGATTGGGCAAAATCCGTAAAAAATCTTCGCGGCTGGCGAGATGCAGACAGTTCTTTTACAAATTATGTTGCACATCCCTTACAAGGCGGAGTAACGGGAAGAATTTTTATCAATAACAGCGATAAGGCAAAAAAGCAGGAATTCGGCAAATCAAAAAAGTATTGGGAAAGTCGGTTAAGGGCAATGGCTTGGTCGGCTGTTTGGAGTACGCAGTTTGAAATGGGTCTGATTAGCGAAGCCAATATCGGCAATGTAGGTATAAGGGAAAAGGGCGGGCATAGCACGATGGCTTGGGTGGATTTGGTTATAACTCCCGTAGTCGGCACCGGAGTTGTCATTGCAGAAGATGCAATTGATAAATATATCCTGAAGAATTGGCTGGAAAGGAAAAACTCAAATCAAGTTAAAATCAAGATATTTCGCAGTATCTTTACTCCGACAACCAGCGTTTCAAATCTCTTGCGTGGAAGAAAGCCGTGGAGTCGGGATAATCGCTGAAACTAAAAATGATAAGTTCGGAACTTTATAATTTCTTCTTGAAAAATTAATAATCCAACGATATAAAAACAGGACACTGGAAAAGGAGTTGAGAATTAAAAGAAACCACTTTCGTGATTTTCAAGCCGTAATCAAATATGAAAGTTCGCATTGCAAGTTTTGAAGATGCCAATTCGTTAGTTGAGTTCAATCAGGCGATGGCTTTGGAGACGGAAGAAAAGCGGCTCGACATGCAAATCCTGCAGAGCGGCGTGGAAGCCGTTTTGCGCGATGACCAAAAAGGATTCTACGCGGTGGCGGAAAGCGATGGAAAAATTGTCGGCGGCTTGATGGTAACTTTCGAGTGGAGCGACTGGCGCAACAATTGGTTTTGGTGGATTCAGAGTGTTTATATTTTGCCGGAATTCAGAGGCAAAAAAATCTATCGGCAGCTTTATGATTTCGTCAAACAAAGTGCCGAAGAGAGAGGCGATGTTTGCGGTTTTCGTTTATATGTCGAGAAGGAAAACGATGATGCCCGGAAAGTTTATGAAAAATGCGGAATGGAAGCGTCGCATTATTTGATGTATGAGGAAATGATAAAATGAAAAAGACCGAAATCTGAACACTGAATTTCGGTCTTTATTTTGAAAATAGAAATTTAAAGCGATAAAGGCTAATATAAAAAAAAAGATTCAAAAAGTCTGTCTCAAAGAATAGAAAATACCGCTCTACAACTTTTCTTTTCAAACTAAAAATAACGCATCTACTCTTGCCGTCGGCGGATTGTAGAATCCACCGACGGTTTCAAGCGTCTGCGTGTTGAATTGTTTTCTTGCACCGCATTGCAAACAAGTGCGATAAGCAACACTTTCGTGGGAGAAAGGTCGGCTTAAATTCCGATGTCCGCAACCAAATAACCTTACAAATATACCGACCTTGTCACCAAAGACCTGCATACCAGCCCGCGCTTTAGATTCAGGCAAATTGTTCGCCTTTGTTTGAACTTCATTTTCCATCAGCGTCGTTGCCATAATGTCTCCGGTTCAGTTTCCTCCCCGAATAGAAAATTTATCTAAACCTAGTTGTGCTTGACCCCTTGTTAACCTTCAAAATTTCGTTAAAAACTTTTAGGCAATGTTCCATTGCGTTCGTGTTGGTAGTTTGCAAGCATTATGCCAAAGCCGGAAAACATCTGAATTTAGGCGCAAACTGCAAATAAAATCTGGACTTCCTGAATTTGGAACGGATTTTAATAAATCGAAATCAATGCCTTTTTTACATACAACAATTGTTTTCCACATAAATTGTTGTCTGATTTTAGTCCAGAGGAAGGTTTGTGTTTTAATCAAATACAATGATTAAAATGAACGAAAATGATTTTGCACGAATTTGCGAAGAAATTTATGAAGATCGTGAAAGCATCTGCCTGCATAATCCAATCGGCACATCGGAGGAGATTCTTTTGTGGATGCTGCTCGGTTGTTTAATTTGTTATTTGAGCCTGACGGAAGTCGAAACGCCGTGTTTCAACGGCAAGCCCAACGCGGAAATTTATCGAAATGCGATTTTGTTTGTGTTAAAACCCCGGAGAACGACGGATTTTGAGGCGGAAGTTTATTTGGAAAAATTTAACGGAATTCTTGTCAACTAAAATCTAAAAAATGATTATCGAAACTTTTATTACAACACCTTTCCAGCAAAACACGCGGATTTTAGCTTGTGAAGAAACCCGAGAAGCCGTGTGCGTCGACATCGGCGACTCCGCTGACGAAATTGCAAATTTCATTAACGAAAACAATCTCGGGCTGCAAGCAATCACGCTGACGCACGCGCATCTCGACCATATTGGCGGAGTTTCCGATTTGCACAAACTTTTCCCGCAGGCGGAAATCATTTTGCACAAAGACGATGAAGATTTGTATTACGGTTTGCCCCAACAGCCTCTATTTATGGGCATTCCGCGCGAGGAATTAAAGGCTTTAGGACTCGAATACGAAGTTCCGCCACTACTCAACCGCAATTGGACTGACGGCGAAACATACGAAGTCGGAGAATTGAAGTTTAAGATTTTGCATTGTCCCGGACACACGCGCGGTCACGTCGTTTTTGTCGAAGAAAAAGAACGAAAAGTTTTTGTCGGCGATTGCCTGTTTGCAGGCTCAATCGGCAGAACGGATTTGCCGGGCGGAAATCTCGATGAATTGATGAATTCGATAAACAATAAAATTTTGACGCTCGGCGATGATTTTACGGTCTATACAGGTCACGGCGAAGATACGAATATTGGACAGGAAAAGGCGACGAATCCGTTCTTGACCGGCGTTTATTAAATCGGACGATGCAATAATTTATTTTGCTTCTGACATTAGAAATCCCTGCCGGAATTCAAAGTAAATTGTGCGGACGAAATTCTCTCGCCCGCACAAGCAAGGTTATTCGTATAATTTTTATTTTTACGCGACGGTAATTTCTTTCGACAGATAAACGTCTTGAATCGCGTTTAGAAGTTCAATGCCTTCCTTAAGAGGTCTTTGAAATGCTTTTCTGCCGGAAATCAAACCCATCCCGCCGCCGCGTTTGTTGACGACTGCTGTGCGCACCGCGTCCGCCAAATCCGATTCGCCTTTTGATTCGCCGCCCGAATTTATCAAACCGCATCGTCCCATATAACAATTTGCTACTTGATAACGCACAAGGTCAACCGGATTATCGGTCGTTAATTTTTCATAAACCAGCTTGTTTGTTTTGCCGTAAGTCGGGTTTCCGGCTAAATTCAAAGAGTTGTAACCGCCGTTTCTTTCGGGCAATTTTTGTTTGATAATGTCGGCTTGAATTGTAACGCCCAAGTGATTAGCCTGTGCGGTCAAATCGGCGGCGGTGTGCATATCACCTTCACCGGTTTTGAATTTTGAATTTCTCAGGTAACACCACAAAATCGTCGCCATTCCGAGTTCGTGCGCGTAGGCAAAGGATTGCGCGACTTCGGTAATTTGCCGGGTTGATTCATCCGAACCGAAATAGATGGTTGCGCCGACGGCGACCGCGCCCATATTTCTCGCCTGCTCGATTGTGCCGAACGAAACCTGGTCGAATTTATTCGGGTAAGTCAAAAGCTCGTTGTGATTAATTTTTACGATAAATGGAATTTTGTGCGCGTATTTGCGCGAAACGATTCCCAAAACACCAAAGGTCGAAGCAACCGCGTTGCACCCGCCTTCGATGGCAAGATTGACAACGTTTTCAGGGTCGAACAAGGCAGGATTCGGCGCAAACGATGCGCCTGCCGAGTGTTCGATGCCCTGGTCAACCGGCAAAATTGAAAGATAACCCGTTTTGGTCAACCTGCCGTTGTCAAAAAGCGTCTGAAGTGAGCGCAAAACATTTGGGTTGCGGTCTGATTGCAGCCAAACTCGGTCAACGAAATCCGCGCCTGGAAGCTGTATTTTATCTTTCGAAATCGTTTTCGACGTGTGATTTAAGAGCGACTCGGCATCATCGCCGAGAAGGTTTTGTATCTTGCTGAAATTAGTATCCATTTATAATTAGCTCCGATATATAAAATTTTAATAAAGCGTTTTGCGACGATTATATTACAGGGTTTTTCAAAGATTCAACAGGATTTTTTTCTTGTAAAGATTAATCTTGTAAAGATTAATAAAGTAATATAGAATACCTGATATAAATCGTATTCAGCACGATTGTATCTCATAATTCAGTATTTCCCATAATCCAATTTCTCCGTGTTCAACTCGCGGTCAAACTTAAACTCAAGAGGTATAAAAATATGTCTTTAATTGCCGGAAAGCGTTGTATCAGTCTTTCCATTTTCTGTTTGTTGTTGGCTTTTTCACAAGCAATGTTGGCTCAGGACAAAGAATGGCGTGAAATTACGCCGGCGGAATTGGCGATGAAAACTCCGAGAGTTGAAGCCGATGCTGATGCCGAAGCCATCTTTTGGGAAACTCGGATTGACGACAGTTCCGACGATAAATTGTCGAGAAGACATTATGTCCGCGTCAAGATTTTCACCGACCGCGGGCGCGAAAAGTTCAGCAAGGTTGATATTAGTTTTCTCAAAGGATTAAAAATCAAAGATGTTGCCGCCCGCGTAATCAAAGCCGACGGTTCCATCACCGAGCTTAAAAAGGAAGATATATTTGAACGCGAAATCGTCAGAGCCAACGGGATAAAAATAAAAGCAAAATCATTTGCCGTTCCGAATATCGAGCCGGGCGTGATTATCGAATACCGCTATCGCGAAGTAATTGCCGACGGCTCGGCAAAAGGTATGCGCCTCGCGTTTCAGCGCGACATTCCGGTGCAGACTCTCTCCTATTATTACAAGCCTTACAGCAAAAACACGCCGAATTTTCAAAGTTTCAATATGACGAATACAAGGTTCGTCAAAGACGACAAAGGCTTTTATCTCGCCTCAAAAACCGACGTTCCTTCGTTTAAGGAAGAGCCGCGAATGCCGCCCGAAGACCAGGTTCGCCCGTGGATGCTGCTTCAAGGAGTCAGTTTCAATATTACCAGCGTTTCTGATTCCAGTATTTCGTATGTAGTCAAAAACCCGAATAACCCGTTACAGTACTGGGGATCGGTCGGCGCAGAGAGATCGGGGCTGACAAAACTTATGACCAAGTCGAACGGCGATATAAAAAAAGCCGCGGCGGATATTACGGCTTCGGCTTCGACACCGGAGGAGAAACTGAAAAAACTCTACGAATTTTGCCAGACGCAAATCAAAAACACGACTTTTGACGCTTCCTTAACCGACGAAGACCGCCAGAAACTGCCCGCCTTTAAATCAATTGCCGATGTTCTGAAACGCAAATCGGGCGGCGTGATGGAGATAGATATGCTTTTCGGAGCAATGGCAAGTTCTCTCGGACTCGAAACGCGCATCGCTCATCTGAGTAACCGGAGCGAAATGTTTTTTACCCCGCAAATGACGAACGAATATTTTGTTCGTCCCGGAGCGATTGCCGTATTGGTCGGAAATGAATGGAAGTTTTTTAATGCGGGTTCAAATTTTCTACCTTACGGAATGCTGCCCTGGTCTGAAGAAGACGTTTGGGCGTTGTTGGTCGGCGAGAAAGCTATCGAATGGGTGAAAACACCATTCAGCGGCTACGAAAAATCAGTCGCCAAGCGCACGGGTAAATTCAAATTGTCCGAAGACGGAACGCTCGAAGGCGATGTTCGCATAGAATTTGCCGGGCAAACGGGCTACCGTTACAAAATGGAAAACTACGACGAATCAGCCGGAAAGCGCGAAGAGGATTTAAAGGAAGAAATTAAAAGACGCATCAGCACAGCGGAAATTTCCAATATCAGCATTGAAAATGTCAGCGATTCCGAAAAGCCTTTTGTTTACGCTTTTAAGGTGCGCGTGCCGAACTATGCACAGCGAACCGGAAAGCGTCTTTTTCTCCAGCCCGGATTTTTCGAGTATGGAGAAAGTCCCGTTTTCTCTGGTGCGACCCGCAAATACGACGTTTATTTTCAACATCCATGGTCTGAAGTGGACGAAGTTGAAATTCAATTGCCGAAGGATTTTAAATTAGACAATGCCGATTCACCCGGAACGCTCGCCGACCCGCAGAAAATCGGTTCATTGGATATTAGAATCAGCATTGACAATGCGACGAATAGTATAAAATACCGGCGCAAATTTCATTTTGGCGGCGGCGGAAGTAATCTGTTTCCGGCAACAGCTTATCAACCGCTCAAAAATATGTTTGACGCCTTTAACAAAAACGACACGCACACGATTACACTAAAACAGAACTAAACAGTTGGCAGCAGCAGTCGGCAGACAGAAGACCAAATTTCTCTGCCGACACCGACTGTTGCTGCCAACTGTAATTGGAGATTTTTATGATTCAACTCCCACGCTTAATTTACTCATCATTCTTCGTTGTTTTATTTTTTACTGGTGCCTTTGCAAATGCCGGCGACTCGATACCGAATTGGCTTCGGCAAGCGGCTTCAACAAATCCGCCGACGTATGCCAGAGACGTTCCGGCAGTTGTGCTGTATAAGGAACAGCAGGTAACGCTCGGTAGTGACGGCAAACTCACGACGACCGAAAATTACGCCGTCAAAATTCTCGTCCGCGAAGGAAAGCCGGTGGCGGTGGCGACGGCTTTTTATTTATCGAGTTTCAGCAAAGTGCGCGATATGAACGGCTGGCTGATTCGTCCCGACGGCTCATCTAAAGAATACGGTAAAAAGGATATTTTGGACGTTATCGCCGACCAGGACGATGTGTACAACGAAGGACGGCTCAAAGTAATTGACGCGACGGGCGAAGTTGATACCGGATACATTTTTGCTTATACGGTTACATCCGAAGACACGCCGCTTTTTTATCAGGACATCTGGAGTTTTCAAGGCAGACTTCCGACGATGCTTTCGCGTTACACGCTGAATCTGCCGAATGGCTGGAAAGCGTCGAGTATCACTTTCAATCACGCAAACGTCGCTGCACAGGCAAATGGTTCAAGCTATGTTTGGGAACTCCGCAATCTCGCGCCGATTCCGCCCGAACCGATGAGTCCTTCGGTAAAAAATCTCGCGCCTCACATCGCCGTTAATTATGCGCCCGCCGACAACAATCAAACCGTCAATCGCGCCTTTGCCGATTGGACGGCAGTTTCGCGTTGGGGAAGCGGAATGCACGACCCGCAAGTTATCGTTGACGACGCGGTTGCCATCAAAGCCAGAGATTTAACGGCGAATGCCAAAACCGAACTCGAAAAAATTCGCGCCGTTGGAACGTATGTTCAAAATTTGCAGTATATCTCGATAGACATCGGTGTCGGTTACGGAAACGGTATGAAACCGCGTTCCTCAACCACCGTTTTGAGTCGCGGTTACGGCGATTGTAAAGACAAGGCAAATCTGATGCGGGCAATGCTCAAGGCTTTGAAAATTGAAGCTTATCCAATTGCAATTTATTCGGGCGACCCGAATTACGTGCGCGAAGAATGGGCTTCGCCGAGTCAATTCAACCATTGTATTATCGCCGTCAAGGTCAGCGACGAAACAAAAACGCCGACCGTTATCAATCACGCCAAACTCGGACGGCTGCTTATTTTCGACGCGACCGACCCGTATACTTCGGTCGGTGATTTGCCGGATTATCTGCAAGGAAGTTTTGCGCTGATCATGGCGGGCGACAGCGGCGGTCTGTCGAGAATGCCGGTTACACCGCCCGACACTGATTCTTTGAACAGGAAAATCGAAGTCAATCTAACCGCCGAAGGCGCAATCAACGGCAAGATAAGCGAACGCGCCAGCGGTCAAGCGTCCGCCACTTTTCGTCGTGAACTGCGCGGAATGTCCGCGCCGCAATACCGGCAAGCAATCGAAGGCTGGCTGACGCGCGGCGCAACCGGCGCACAGCTCGTCAAATTAACCTCAACCGACCAGCAAGCCGATTCGAGTTTCAACTTGGACGTGGAATTTTCCGCGGCGCATTATGCACAATTGATGCAAAACCGCCTGCTGGTCTTTAAACCCGTCATCGTCAGCAGAAGAAACGGCGTGTTCTTAACCGAAGTCAAACGTGACCAACCGATTGTGCTTGATTCAAATTCGATGCGGGAAACAACCGTTTTCAATTTGCCGCAAGGCTTCGTCGTTGACGAAATGCCTGACGCGGTAACGCTCGAAACGCCGTTCGGTAAATACACCATCAGCTACGAAGCGAAAGACGGCAAGCTATTTTTTAACCGCAGTCTGGTAACGACACGAACAACCGTTTCGATAGATAAATACAACTCCGTCAAGGATTTTTACTCGAAAATTCTGGCGGCGGAACAATCGCCGGTTGTGCTGTTAAAAAAATAGATATTTAACCAAAAAGATAGAGGTGAGGAAATCTAGATTTTCCTCGCCTCTATCTTTTTTAATTGTGAAAATGCACTTAAACTCGCTTTGAAAATTTTTAAAGCCGGAATCAAATGCAAACCAATTATCCGCATTTTGGTCATGCTAACAAAAAGAATGCTGTCCGGATAGAAGCCCGCGCGTGAGCAAGGGCGGATTAATTGCCCTTCAACCGTCTACGCCCTTGCTCACGCGCGGGCTTCTGTTTTCAAGCATCTTTTTTGATACCTGACCCGCATTTTTCAAATCTGCCAATATTGGCTTGAAAATAAAAAAGATATAGTGTAGCTTTTAAAATGTTCATTTCTAACAACACTGTTTTTCCCTGAAAACTTACATTTAAACGAACACAATTGATTTTTCTCAGCTTTCGGCTTTTGCCAATCATTCGTTCTAATTCCCTAATTTCAAATACCCTGGAGAACTAAATGAAAAAAATTGTATTCGTATTGTTGGCTTTCGCGCTCGGCATTTTCGCTTTAAGTTACGCGCCCGTTCAAAGCACGGCACAGACAGATAAAATAAAAAAAGCAAAAAACAAGATTCCGAATCGCTATATTGTCGTTCTGGAAGAATGGGTGGCGGGTGAGTTGGGTGAAAACTCCAACGCCGAAGCCGTCGCCGAAGAGTTGAGCATTGTCTACAGCGGCAAGATTGATAAAATTTTCAAACACGCGCTGAACGGTTTTTCCGTCGAAATGAATGAAAAGCAAGCCGAAAGATTGAGCGAAGACCCGCGTATCAAATATGTCGAAGAAGACGGTGAAGTTTTTGCAGACACGACGCAGACCGGCGCGACGTGGGGACTTGACCGGATTGACCAGCGCGACCGACCGACCGACGGCAATTACAATTACACGCCGACCGGAAGCGGTGTCAACGCCTATATTATTGACACGGGTATTCGGCGGACGCACGCGCAATTCGGCGGACGCGCGGTTGTCGGTTACGATGCAATCGCCGACGGGCAAAACTCGAACGATTGCAACGGACACGGAACGCACGTTGCGGGAACGGTCGGCGGCTCAACTTACGGCGTGGCAAAAAACGTTCGGCTTTACGCCGTGCGCGTTTTAGATTGTGCGGGTTCAGGCTCAAACTCCGGCGTTATTGCAGGCGTTGATTGGGTGAAAAATAATCACATCAAACCGGCAGTCGCAAATATGAGTTTGGGCGGCGGCGCATCAAGCGCGCTCGACACCGCCGTTAACAACGCGATTGCGGCGGGCGTAACTTTTGCAGTTGCCGCCGGAAACGAAAACCAAGACGCTTGCAACGTTTCACCGGCACGCGCGCCAAATGCCGTTACCGTCGGTTCGACGACCAATACCGATGCGCGTTCTTCGTTTTCAAACTTCGGAACTTGCGTTGATATTTTTGCGCCCGGCTCGTCCATTACTTCGTCCTGGTTCACAAGCGATACGGCGACCAATACGATTTCGGGAACTTCGATGGCATCGCCGCACGTCGCCGGTGTCGCCGCGTTATATTTGCAAAATAATACGACCGCTTCGCCTTCGACCGTCCGCAACGAGATTGTCAATACGGCATCTTCGGGCAAATTAACCGGCATCAACACGGGTTCGCCGAATCTTCTTCTGTATTCGCTATTGTCGGGCAGCAGCACACCTCCGCCGCCGACCTGCAGCGGCGGAACTTATACCGGAACGCTTTCCGGCACGGGCGCGAACGCTTATCAGCCGAATAATTCCTATTATTACAGTTCGATAAGCGGCACGCACAGCGGCAATCTGACCGGAGCGTCCGGCACGGATTTCGATTTATACCTGCAAAAATGGAACGGTTCATCTTGGGTAAGCGTGAAAAGCTCGCTCGGTTCGACTTCCACCGAAAGCGTTACCTACAGCGGCACGGCTGGCTATTATCGCTGGCGCATTTATTCGTACAGCGGCAGCGGCAGCTATTCGCTTTGCACGACTCGTCCGTAAAGTTAAGGCAAAAGTAGAAAAGTGAAAAGGCAAGAGTTTGGAAATTAACTTCTAAACTCTTGCCTTTTCACTTTCCAAACTCAAATTTATCGTCTCTCACTTTTCACTTTTCACTTTTCACTTTACACTTGAAAGATATGCTCAAACGCCTGATGCACCGCCGCGAACGCCATTTCGCATTTCTGAATGACAACCGAATCGTGCATCCGTTCGGATGGGGCGTGGAGTTTATCAAAGAAAATGCCAACGGCGACGACCCGCGAAAAGTTTTCCGCGAATACTCGAAAAATATGCTGGCAAACAGCGACGAGTTTTTCTTCGCGCCGGATGTCAGAGATTACAGAACAGAAATCAGAAATCAGAAATCAGAAATCAGAAATCAAATCTTGTCTTGGACAAGCGAGATTGAAACCACTTCAATCGAGAACAATACGGCTTACGCACAACTTTTTCCGTTTGATAAAGACAAAAAAGCCGCCGTCGTAGTTTTGCCGCACTGGAATGCAAAAGCCGGAAGTTATTTTGATTTGTGCAAGGTTTTCAACCGCGTCGGCGTATCGGCTTTGCGCCTGACGCTGCCGTATCACGAAGAGCGGATGCCGCCGGAACTGAGTCGCGCCGATTACCTGGTTGCGCCGAATGTCGGGCGAACCTTGCAATCTCTGCGCCAATCGGTTATTGACACGCGCGCCGCCGTCGCCTGGCTCAAACAGCAAGGCTACGAAAAAGTCGGAGTCGTCGGCACGAGCATCGGAAGCTGCGTCGGATTCTTCGCCTTCGCGCACGACCGGACAATTGACGCAGGCGTTTTCAACCACGTTTCCGGCTACGTTGCCGATGTCGTCTGGCAAGGTCTTTCAACTTATCACGTCAAACAAGGTCTGGAAAACGATATTTCCCTCGACGAATTGCGCGAATTCTGGCTGCCGATTTCGCCGATGGTCTATATGGAAAAACTCTCGAAAATGCCCGCCCGCCCGCAACGCTATATTTACACACTTTACGATTTAACTTTTCCAGTAGATTTATCGCGCCAAATGATGCAATCCTTGCGCGACCATAACATCGAACACGATGAAACCGTTATTCCCTGCGGTCACTACACGCTTGGCGAAAAGCCCTGGGTTTATCTTGATGGCTGGAAGATTGTGAGTTTTTTACGAAAGCATCTTCGATGAGAAATTTTACGTCTGAACATAAAGAATAAGGTATTAATCAGTAGTTAAGCAGTAGAATGTCAAAATGAGGCGAACTTTGCATAGAAAGATTTTTACAATAGCGTTTATTGGTCTATTGGTACCAATGATAATGAGCCTGGATAGTTTCTCAAATTGCGTAAGAGCGCAACAAAGGAAAATACCCAAAGAGCCTTTTCAAGTTGTTGATGCTTCCACAGGAAAACTGATTTCTGAGTTTCTTATAATTCCACGTTATTCTACTTTTCAGGGAATATCTACGATGCTCGGTGAAGGTCCTGGTAGCGGCACATATGGTTATTATTTGGATAAGCCTTTTATTTACCGTAGCGGAGAACCTTTCATAATAAAGCGACCAAAATCAACTGGTCTTAATATAGGTTTCCTTTTCGTTGGAAAAGGAAGAACTCTAAACGGAATCATTATCGTCGCTCCGAAGTATCGTCCTCTGTTTGTCAGCGACTTATGGTCAATGCAAGGTCAAAGAAAACTGCAACTCACACCGATTTCAGATGACGAGTGGTCAGTGCTGATGAGAAAGCAACTAAATCCTTTGACTAAGGATGCTTTTCTTATATGCGATGATTACCGATTTTGGGATCTTCCTGAGAAAAAATGTAAGTTAGAGATTCAATACAACAGAAAAGAGCGCGAAGTTGTGCGCTCATTTCTGCAACAGACCGAAAAAGAAACTAAGTGAATTATCAGCACAAACTGCCGAATAAATCATTGAGCTGAATGTTGTGCTAAACTTCTCGCATATTTAGCCGATGAGTTCCGCCGCCTTGGAAAAATATCGAAATCAGATTGAAGAATCAATCGTGCGCTTGCTTGCCCGCGCAAACGATTTGCGTCGCTTGGAAATCGCGGATTTGCGCGAGCGCGTGGAAAAATCAATAGAGAAATACGTTTTGCGCGACAATGAAAATGCTGCGGGCGCAGAGATAAAAGAATTCGTTGACGCGCTCAATGCCGACGATTTGTGTTTGATAATCGCTTGCGAGAAAGGCGATGAAAAAGCGTGGAATGATTTGGTCAAAAATTTCGATTCGACTGTGAAATCGGCAGCCAGAAAATATTCCAACAACGCCGAAGACGCGGAAGATTTGGCGAGTTCGATTTGGGCGGAGCTTTACGGTTTGAAACACGATAAGGACGGAAAATTAAAAACCAAACTTTCGTATTATTCGGGACGCGGCAGTCTTGCCGGTTGGCTTCGCGCCGTCGTTTCGCAGCTTGCCGTTGACGAATTTCGCAAGCAGTCAAAGTTTGTCCAGATTGAGGAAGCGCGGGAATTTGAAAATTTAGCAAACGAATCATCGGAGAATTCGGACAACGCAAAAATCGTTCACGCGAGCAGCAATCCCGAAGAAAATTTCAGCGCAAAACAAACGCAGCGAGATGTTTCAGACGCTTTGAAACAGGCGATTTCAAATCTCGAAGCCGAAGACAAATTAATCTTAAAACTTTATTATTTCGACGATTTGAAATTAAAAGATATTGGAAACACTTTAGGATTTCACGAAGCGACGGCGAGCCGCAAAATCGTGCGGATTCAGACAGACGCGCGAAAATCGGTTGAGAGGATTTTGATTGCCGAACACGGCTGGAAAAAAGAAGAAGTAAGGCGATATTTAACGGACGCGGCATCAAAGCTGGATGTCGGTTTGGAGCGAATGTTTGCGGTTTTGCTCGCGTTCGCGCTTGTGCAAGAATGTTTTTGGCGAGGCGTTCTGTAGACGGCATTGAAAAACTGAAAATGTAAAAGGGAAAATACTAAAAAATTATCCATTTTCCACTTTCCATTCTCCGATATTAAAAATGGATTTTGAATTCGACAAAGAAATGGACGCTCTTTTGCGGCAAGCGGCGCAAGGCGAAACTGCGTTTGCGGCAAGCAATCCAAAATCCAAAATCCAAAATCCAAAATCGCTGCACCTTGACGCTGATGAAATTTCGCTTTTTGCCGAAAACGCTTTGCCGAAAAAACTGCGTGGGAATGCCGTCGCCCATTTTGCGGATTGCGACCGATGCCGAAAAATTTTGTCTGATTTGATTTTGCTCAATTCAGCAAATGAAGTGGTCCACACAAACGAAAATAAAGAAATTACCGCGCCGACAATTTCCTGGTATCGAAAACTTTTCGCGTTTCCGAATCTGGCTTACACGCTTGGCGCGTTGGTGCTTGTTTTTTCGGGACTCGTCGCATTTACCGTTTTGAAAAGTGTTGATAATTCCCGAAACACGGAAGTTTCACAAGTTTCCGAACAACCGCTCAAAGGCGGACCGTTTGCGGACGACACGGCGATTGTCGCAGAACAGAGTGCGAACACGATGATGTCCGGCGATTCAATGTCAAACGCTTCGATGTCGAATTCAGCATCAACTTCAAACGCAAACCGTTTGCCGAATACTGTTCCGGCAAACGCAAATATGAGTTTTGCCGGCAAACCAAATGTTCTTCCAACTAAATCGCCGAAAGACGAGTTGCAGGCAAATAATTTCGCCTTGCCGCTGGCTAAAACGGAATTACAGGGAGACAGCGCGAAGCAAGAAGAAAAAAAATCGATTGAAGAGGACAAACGCACGAAGGAATCTGACGACAACCCGGTGACTACCGATGCGACAAGAGCCGCGCCTGTGAAACCCAAAAATGACCAGCCGTCTGCTTCGGAAAACAAAATGATGTCCGATGCGCTGAACGCAAAAGGTAAAAAAAGAAGCCGCACGGAAAATCCCGAGACAACCGGCGTTGGCGGAAAAACCTTCAGCCGCACGAATAACGCCTGGTATGATTCAGCTTACAAAGGACAGCCGACGATTAACATCACGCGCGGCACAACGGAATATAAAAAACTCGATTCCGGCTTGCGTGCCATCGCGGAAAATTTGGGCGGAACGGTCGTTGTCGTTTGGAAGGAAAAGGCGTATCGAATTCAGTAATCGGCTTCAATTTTCTTGTAAAATTTAATTTAAGTAAGCGGACAGAATTATTTTATAGTCGGAGCGCGGACGGCTCGTCCGCCCGCCGTTTAAGCGAAGCGAAAAACGGCGGATGCGCCGCGAGTTCCGACAACTTGAATGAAAAACTGGC
>Ga0136618_10000113_pt1 | contig 21295 bp, 24 predicted proteins | sample AntDrymUQ3302106_2_FD_104805 | JGI IMG/M metagenome (GOLD analysis project Ga0136618, IMG submission 104805) | Polar desert sand microbial communities from Dry Valleys, Antarctica - metaG UQ330 (21.06) | ecosystem: Environmental > Terrestrial > Soil > Desert | place: Antarctica: Dry Valley... | reverse complement strand
TCCGCATCCGCGGGCGGCCCGTCGACCGCCTGTCGCTTGGCCCATTGGTCGGCCGCCGCGGCGTAGCCCTCATCGGCGAACTCGTCGCCACCAACGCCCACGCCTACGGTCTCGTCAGGGGCGATGCCCGCCGCTTCCATCAGCTCGTCGGTCGCTGTCGGCTCCTCCGGTAGACCAGCCTGCTCACGGGCGGCCTCTGCGAAGGCGGCGAGCACCTCGGCCGGGTTGTAGAGCTCGACAAGCTCGGCAGCGCTCTCGATGATCTCGGTCTCGGACTCCCACTGGCCGGTGACCTCATCCTGGTAGCGCGTGCGTGAGCGAAAGGTGCCGTCCGGGGCAACGCTGAGGTAGTCAGGATCGTCGTCGATCAGCACGAGCCCGCCGATCTCCTTGATCCGATCGCGATTTGCGTCCACGAAGCGCTTCAGCTGATCGCCGGCGGTGGACAGGAATGCCGTCCGCTCGACGCTCGCGTCGGCGGCTAGCTCCCCCAGGGTGCTGCTCATGCTCACGGCGTTCCTCCTTCTTGGGTCGTCGGCTGCGTCGTCCGATGCTCGGGGGTCGTCGCCGGGTCGTCTGATGCTCACTAGGGTTGGTACTCCAGATCGGGTCCCATCCGCTCGCGGAGGAACATGGCGTGGTGGCGCTCGAACATCCATTCGCCCGCCCGGTGGCCCACTGCTCGGGCGCGCTCGTCCGATTCGAGCTTGTCGATGGTGCCGTAGTCGGGCAGCTCCAGCAGGATCACGTTGTCGAAGTCCCAACCGTACGCGACGTTGTACCAGCCCAGGAAGCGAATGCCGAAGTCCTCTTCATAGCGCTTCACCTGGCGCGGGAACACCTTGCGCATGAAGAACTTGAAAAACGGGTCGCGGCCGCGGCGTACCGAGAAGAAAGTCGCCAGAACGGGCACGGCTCAGGCTCGCGTCAGGCTTGAAATTCCATAGGGCCCGCGCATTGTCGCACGGCTCTCCGCGTCAGCCAGCCGATGCCGCTTGCGGAAAGCCGTGACGCTCACCGGCGCGGACTTCCTGCTCAGTCGTCAGCCGAATCATCGCCTCCCTGGGCAGCGCTGTCCGACTCGATCTGGCCGACTGTCCGGCGGGCGCCCTCACGCAACGGACGGCGCTGGGCGCGACGGTCGGCCGCGACCAGGCGCAGCATGAAGATCATCGTCTGGCCCACGAAGAACAGGATCACCAGCGTCAGAATCAAGAGTGCCGCGCTCACCCACGGCGCAAATATGCCCACGCTGAGCGGCGTTGCAACGAGCAGCACCACCAGCAGGACGACCTGGATCCAGAAGCAGCCCAGGCCCGGGCCGCGCTCGGAGTCAAGCGGCGCACCCTTGTAGGTCGGTCGAGACGGGTCTGCGGCTTCTGTTGGCTCCTCCTCGCCCGACCGGTCGTCAGCCGCGGGTGCCGACATAGCTCGAGCGAGCGGTAGGTGGTTGGTTGAGCGCCGGTCCCGACCCTTTGAGGAGTGCCAGGACGGCCATTCGCAGCGGCACGCCGTTGCGCGCCTGTTCGAGCACCATTGAGCGTGGACCACGCGCCACCTCGCGGGTGACCTCGACGCCTTCGTTGATCGGCCCCGGGTGGAGGTATCTGGCCCGCGGTGCGGACCGGGCGAGTCGCGACTCGCTGATCTGGAAACGGTCGACGTACTCGCCAATGGAGACGCCAGGCGCCATCCGCTCCTTCTGCACGCGCAGGCCCATGACCGCGTCGGCGTCCTCCAGCGCGGCGTCGAGTTCGGTGGTCAAGGTGACAGGCAGCGATTCGAGGCCGCGCAGCCACTGCCCGGGTCCGCAAAGCCACACCTCCGCGCCTGCCTGCGTCAGCGTCGAGACGTTTGAGCGGGCCACGCGCGAGTGGAGCACGTCGCCAACGATCGCGACCTTGCGCCCGCGCACATCCCCGAGCTCTCGCGTCAGCGTGAAGAGATCGAGCAGCGCCTGCGTTGGATGAGCGTGCCAGCCGTCGCCGGCGTTGATGACATGGCCGCTGAAAAACCGCGTTGCGACCCACGGCGCGCCACTGCGGTGATGGCGGACGACGAGAAAGTCAAACCCGATCGCATCGAGGTTGCGCACCGTGTCGACGAAGGTCTCGCCCTTGACCATCGAGGAGGACAGCGGTTCGAGCAGGAATGTCTCGGCGCCGAGCTTCCTCGCCGCCAGCTCGAACGACAACCGCGTGCGCGTCGACGACTCGGCGAAGAGCAGCGCGACGTTAGATCCACGGAGTGTGCCGTCGGCGAAGCTCGCCCGACCCTCGTCAACGCGGAACTCGGTCGCGAGAGACAGGATGCGGGCGATCTCTTCCGCGGTCCGGCCCTCGACGTCGAGCATGTGCCGGCCGTCCCAGGTCACGCCGCTGCCTCGGTTCCCTCGCGTCGCTCGATCACGACCTCGTCCTCACCCTCGTCGGTCTCGCGCAGGTGGACCTTGATCACCTCATCGCGCGAGGTGGGCACGTTCTTGCCCACGTGGTCGGCCCGAATTGGAAGCTCCCGATGGCCCCGATCGACCAGCACAGCCAGCCTGACCGCCTTCGGGCGCCCGATGTCGACCAGGGCGTCGAGCGCGGCGCGGACGGTGCGGCCCGTATAGAGGACGTCGTCGACGATCACCAACGTGCTGGATTCGAGCGGAAAGGGTAGGTCCGTCCCCTTGAGCAGCGGCTGGCGCGCGACCTGCGAGAGATCATCGCGGTAGAAGGTGATGTCAAGGCTGCCGACAGGTGGCCGCGTGCCTTCGTGCGTTTCGATCGCGCTTGCCAGTCGCTCGGCGATCGGGACGCCACGGCGCTGGATGCCGAGGAGGGCGAGACCGTCGGTGCCGCCGTGCTTCTCGACGATCTCGTGACTGATCCGAATGAGTGCGCGGCGAACGTCGTCGGCAGTCATGATCTGGCGGTTCGTCACGTCGTGTTAAGACTAGCCCGCGCAGCGCAAGTTGGAAGCGCGGTCAGAAGGAGGGCACCAGCTCCTCGAGGTCGAGCGTCTCGACCAGCAGGTCACCTGGGCCGGCGCTGCCCCACGTCCGCACACGCAGCTCGGCCCTTGTTCCGTCCTGCGCCAGGCCGACATACGCCACCCGGTCAGCACCGAGCGAGAAGCCGCGCTTCGCGAGTATCAACTTCACGAGCGGCTCGTCAGAGTTCAGCTGACCAAGGTCTGGGTCGAAGCCCAGCAAACGCAGCGCGCCCCACGGCGAACCCGCGGCCTCCGGTTCCCATACGCCGAGAACCCGTCCGTCAGCCGACCAGCGAACGTGCCAGTCGATCACTGGGCGGGCGAGCGGGTCGCGCGTCGGGTCGAGCGCAACCAGGCCGCTGTCCGGCTGGTCAGAGCCGATGGCGTCGTCATTGAAGGGATCCATCTGCGCCCAGTCGACGACGTAGAGCGCGCCTTCCGCGAGGGTAGGGAGGTCTGTGGCCAGGTCCAGGCGGCCATGCCAGGCAACAGCGTGGGCGCGCTGCGGATCCACCACCGGCAGCCACAGCTTGGGGCCGCGCGCGCGACGCTCTTCGAGGCTGACGGGGTCGATCACGATCGTCAGAACGTCAGCCGAGTCGCTCTTGCCTGACGTGTCATTGATGCGGCTGGCCACGATCCGTTGTCCCGACCATGACGCGAAGTACGAGGCATGGTCCGTCGTGATCGCGCGGGCCTCGCCGTCGCCGGGCGCCCAAACGTACACGTCTGGGCCCTGGCTGCCGTCGGCCGGCATGGCGCTGAAGGCAAGGACCTCGCCGTCATGTGACCACGCCGGCGGGGCACCAGCGCTGTGCACGTCCTCGAGGATCGAAAGCACGGTCAGCCCGGGCACGGCGCTCTCCGGCGGTGACTCCGGCGCGCTGGGCGGCGAAGGATCGACGCTTTCTTCGGGCGTTTCGGTCGGCTGGCTGCCTGGCGTCGGGTTCGTGTCGGGTCCACCGGACGTGGCGGCGGGCGACCCTGCTGTCGCAGGCGGAGACGAGTCGATCGGGAGCTTGGATTCGGCTGGCTCGGGTGAGGGCGACTCCGCGACGGCGGTCGGACTCGCAGCGGCGGGCGTGGCTGTCGGATTGGGTGTCGGCTCGGGTGGCCTGTCCGGCGATTGACCTGGGCCAACCCCCGAACCGCTGCCATTGCGGAGCGTCACGACGGCTATCACGTCCTGGTCGGCATCTTGGCCCACGAACGCGACCTGGTCGCCGTTGGGGCTCAACGCGATGTTCTGCGGGCGCATGTTGGAAGGCAGCCTCACCTTCCTGCGCACTACCTCTTTGTCGTTATCGAAGCAGTCGAGCGTGCTTGGGGGGCAGACGCGACCAACTGAGGTCTCGTAGAAGCCGAGGTCGGCATCGACGGCGGCAAAGAAGCTGAGCGGCTGCGGGGCGACCGCGAACGGCGTCGGCCGGAAGAAGGCGACCGTGCCCGGCGCGTCGATATTCGCGACATGTGTGGACCGGGGGGTGGGAGCGAGCTGGAGCGCGCCCACCGCGGTCACGGTGGCCATCACGGCGACGACGCTTGCCAGCACTATGGGCGAGCCGCCTCGTCGGCGGCGGTCGGTGGCCACCACGGCGCGCCGACCGAACCTCGGGTAGTGGTATGACCAACGCGATACCTCGTTGTCGAGCGCCGTCGAGGTACGCGCCCACATGTCGCGTGGCGGTATCGGCTCGGGCATCGAGCGAAGGAGCGAGCCCTGGGCGAGATAGTCGCGCTCTGCCTGCTGGCAGTCGGGGCAAGCCTTGAGGTGGCCGACGACCAGGCGGTTCTCGGCTCGCGTCAGCGGACGGTCGAGGCGCGCCGCCAAAAGCTCGCGATAGCGATCGTGGGGGTCAAGGCCTAGGCGCGCCTTCATGAGCTCCGCCCACCTCCGTCGTCGCGGTCGTCGTGACGCTCTCGGCGGTCGGGCTGCTGGCCCTCGTCACGGTGCGTTGACGCACGCGCGGGAGACCCGGCATCCGCTGTCCGGCGTGCCTCGGCGACGGCACTCTGGGCTCGCTCTACTGCCAATGCCTGGCGCATCGACTCGCGACCACGGGTGAGGAGGGCTCGCGCTGCTACGTGAGATACGCCCATCGCCTCGGCCAGCTCCATGCCGGTCAGCTCGTGCAGCTCGGAGAGCAGCAGCGCCTGGCGCTGGCGCGGCGGGATGCGCGTCAGCGCACGCTCGAGGTCCGCCGACAGGCGCGCGCGCAGGACGAGATCCTCGGCCGACGCGGCGCTGCCCCGGCTCTCGCCGGTCCACGGGACGAAACGCACGATCTTGCGCCGGCGCAGCTCATCGAGGGCCGTTCGACCGGCGATCTGGTACAGCCAGGCACGCGCCTTATTGGAGTCCAGCAGCGTGTCGTGTGCGCGATACGCCTTGACGAATGTCTCTTGCGTCAAATCGGCCGCCAGCTCGTCGTCGCGCAGCATGCGCGCCAGGTAGGCGTAGATCTCACCGTGATGCGCCGCATACAGGCGCTCGACAAAGGCGCGCGCAGTTGCCCGGTCGGTCGTCACCGTGACTTCCGTGACTTCGGTGACTGTTGACGTTCGGGCTTCAAACACTCGCCAGTAACCAGCTCCGGTGGGTTGCCCCACGCTTGGGGTATTGGGACGCGCCGGACGGCGGCGCTTTCCTGCCAAATGTGACGGCTCACGGCACCCTCATGTGACGGTTTCATCGCGCCACGAACTCGTCCCAGGAGCGTGGACCGGTGATCACGCCCGTCTCGATGGCCTCGGCGCGAGCGCTGTCCAGCAGCTGCCCGGAGGCTTCCTCGGGGGACACTGGGTTGACCGGCAAACCGGTACCGATCTCCAGCCCGGCGATCTCGCGCAGGCGCGGGTGGATCTCCCAATGCCAGTGGAACGTCTCGTCCACGCGCTCGCGCAGCGGAGCGGTGTGGAGGATGAGGTTGTATGCCGGGCCGCCGAGGGTGCCCAGCAGTCGCAACACGCGCTGGAGCGTGTCGGCGGCGCTCACCAGCTGGGCGTCGGTGGCCGTGCCGAAGTCCGCTGCGTGGTGGCGCGGAACGACCCACAGCTCGAACGGCGAGCGCGACGCGTACGGCGCGAAAGCCACGCTGGCCGAGTCCTCGAAGACAAGCCGGGATGGGTCGGCAACCTCGTCGCGAACGAGGCGGCAGTAGGGGCAGACGCCCTCCCGGATCACGTAGCGCGCGGCGCCGCCCAACTCTTCCCCGACTCGGTGCGGGATCTGCGGCAGGTCGTAGAAGTCGAGGCATAGGTGGTCGGTCAATGCTCCCGCCTGGCGGCCGTAGTTCTGCACGACCTGGAGGTACTCCGTCTCCGCTGCCAATCGGGCGGTCGTGAGCACGTCCCGGGCGCGGGCGAGCATCTCGAAGGCAATCTGCGGCGCGGTCTCGGCGAACGACTCGTGGTGGCCGCGCGGAGCAACGATGGTCTGCCACGATCCGGCGTCGCCGACCAGGCCGAGCTCCGGCTCGCGGCCGTCGGGCTCCGCTTCCCTCTGTTCGCGCTCCGTGCCGGCGACGATGAACGCGTCCGGCTTGAGCATCCGCAGGCGCACCCCATCAGTGCCGGCCGCCGCACAGTTCGCGCAGTCCTCGACCGTGGTGCCAGAGTGCTTGGCGGGCTTGTGGAATCGTTGCGGGTTGAACTCGCGATCGACGACGACCGCTACCCACCAGCCCGTCACGGCATCCTTGCGCAGCTCGAAGAGTCCGCGGGCCATCTCCTTCAGCCTGTCTGACTCGCGCCGACCAGTGGCGCATCGGTGCGGTCTCGCGCGCGACCGGCCGCCGTTGCCTCTTCCAGGCGAAGCACGAAGGCACGCTCGAAGCGGTCGGCGGCGTTGGCGACGCTGGCCGTTGAGGGGGCCGACTGACCGTCTCGCCAGCCTGCCTCAGTTGCGACCGATGTCACCTCGGCCTCAGGCAGTCCGCACGGGTCGATCAGTTTGAAGTCAGTCAAATCGGTCGTCACGTTGAGCGCGATGCCGTGGTAGCTCACGCCGCCCTCGATGCGCAAGCCTAGCGCGCCGATCTTGCGCGGCGCGGCGCTGTCCGGGTCACACCAGACGCCCGGGTAGCCGTCGCGCCGGCCGGCGTCGACGCCGTAGCCGGCACAGGTGTCGATCATCGATTGCTCGAGCGCGTGCACGAACGGGCGCAGCAGCAAACCGCGCTCGGCGAGCTTGATGATCGGATAGGCCACGAGCTGCCCGGGTCCGTGGTAAGTCACCTCACCGCCGCGCTCGACAGTGATGACCTCAATGCCGCGGGCGGCGAGCTCTTCGGCTGTTGCCCGGATGTGGCTCGGATCGGACTGGCGCCCGAGGGTCAGGACAGCCGGATGCTCCAGCAGGAGCAACTGATCGGGTATCTCTCCCCGTTGCCGCGTGCTGACCAGATCGTGCTGCTGTTGCCACGCGTCGCGGTAGCCGACGCGCCCCAGCCAGCGCACCTCCAATGGGGCTCGTTGGTCGCCCATTCAGCGACGATAGCAGGGGTTCCCGCTCGTGCCCGCGCCACGCTGGGCACCGCGCACCGCTGTGCGATTCGTAGCACCTAACGGCCACGCACGGCCGGAATGTGCCTTCCACCGCACGCGCCGGCCACGCAGGGATCGTCCCTCGTCGCGATTGCGGGCTGGGAATCGCACTTTCGGCCAGTGAGTGGCCGGTAGGTGCGCTAGGAGGCACCTCAGTCGAGCACGATGAACGAGTCCCGACCCGGGTCGTCACCGTTTGCGAGGGCCGCGAGCACACGACGCGTGTCCAGCTCGAACGTGGCCAGCAGGGTGGTGCGCGCGCCGGCCATTGCGGCGCGGTTGGCGTGCGTTCCGGCTATCACGATGATCAATCGATCGGCGCCGAGATCGCGCTGCTTGAGCTGTGCCGCACGTATCTGCGCCTGCAGATCCCTGAGCCGCGTTATGACTTCGACCGCGATCCGGCGGCCGGCGCGCAAGAGCATCACGTCGACAGCTCGCAGGTCGCCTGGAATCGGAACCGGGACCTCCAGCTTGACCTGCCAGGAGTGGCCGATCCGTTCCAGGAAGCGTGCTATGTAACGCGCCTGGGCTGCATCACGAATCGCTCCACCGACGGGGTAGTACTTGAACGATCCACGTAATCCGACCACTGCGCCGTGCCGGATCAGGTATTCGACGCTTGCGCGGCGGATCTTCGCCTGTTCGATCCGCCCGATTCGTGACCTCGAGGTTCCGATCGCCGATGCCACGTGGGATTGCGTCAAGCCCAATGCAAGTCGAGCCTCACGTAGTTCAGCGGCAACTTCGGGCCAGATTCTCGCCCAGCGGACCATCGCGTCCTGGACGACACGCACTCGATTCGCCATCGCGCGATCTTCGTGACGACTGCTCACCAGCCGCTTATCGAGCCGTTAACGGAGGCGCGACTGTTCAGCGGGACAGGGCGAGTAAAATCTGCCGGCGCTGATCGAGCGGGAGTAACTCAGCTGGCAGAGTGTCTGCTTCCCAAGCAGAATGTCGCGGGTTCGAATCCCGTCTCCCGCTCCAATCATTTGAGCGTCAACTCGGCCCACCTGCCGCCATGCAAGAACCCGCCGATGGGCTTCTCGGCAAGAACTTCCAGCTGCGGACCGATCCACGGCAGTGCCGGCGACAGTCTCGAGCCCAAGCCGCGCATCGCTGTACTGCGACCAGCTCGGAGCGGGGGTGTATCGGCGGTGGCACGGGTCCGCCGCACGAAGTTGTGGACAACCGTCTAGCGAATCCAAGGAGCTGGGCGCACACTGCGACGACGGACTGGTATTCCCAGAAGGAGTCAACCAATGGCCAAGTTCATGGACGTCCATCACGGCATGGCCGGGATCACGCTCGAGGCGCTCGCCAAGGCGCATGCCGGAGACCTCGCGATCCAGGCTGACGAGCAGGTGAGCTTCGAGCACGCCTGGGCCGATCCGGCGAGCGGTACCGTCTTCTGCATCTCGGAGGCGCCGAGCGCCGAGGCGGTCCGCCGGATCCACACCCGCAACGGCATCCCGCCGGCCGAGATCTACCCGCTTATCCACGAGGTCTGACCGGCGCGCCACGATGGCAACATCGTGTGGGGCCTCTTCGCGGGCCCTAGCCAGAAGAAGCGATAAGCGGTGACACCGCTGCGCCATGCCGCGTCAGCTGGCTCTGAGCGCGTAGGCGACGGCCTGCTCGAGCGTCATCGCGTGACCCTCGGCCCACAACCGAGCGCTCCGCCATCGTGCCCGACGGGGCTCGGCTGTGGATAGGCCCGCGCGATCCAGGCGTCGGCAGCTGGTGGGCCGGGCGGAGGAAGCTCTGGAAGGGCGCTGCCTTGGCTGGTCCTCTTCATGAACGCAGGTAGTGAACGAAGTCCGCCGGGGACGGGACGGCTGAAGTAGTAGCCCTGCGCCTGTTCACACCCGAGACCCTGCAAGAAGGCAAGCTGAGCCGCGGTTTCGACGCCTTCGGCAATGACGCGCAGCTTCAGGCTGCGAGCCATGCTGATGATCGCCGCGACAATCGGTGAGCCGCCGGTTTCCACGCTGATCTGATTAACGAAGGACTGATCGATCTTCAGGGAATCGATCGGAAAGCGGTCGAGATAGCTCAAGCTTGAGTATCCGGTGCCAAAGTCATCGAGCGAGACCATGACCCCGCGCTCGCTAAGGCGCTGGAGAATGGTTGCCGTAGCTTCGGGGTGCTTCATAAGCACGGTCTCAGTCAATTCGAGTTCGATGAACTCTGGCTCGAGGCGAGTTTCACCCAGAACGTCCAGGACATGATCGAAGAAGCCTGGGTCGCGCAGGTCGACGGCCGAGACGTTCACCGCCATGTTCAGGAGCGGGATGCCAGCCTCGCGCCACTCGCGCATCTGGCGGCATGCCTCACGCAGCACGCAACGCCCGATCGGGACGATGAGCCCGCTCTGTTCGGCAATTGGAATGAACTGGGCTGGCGACACCACACCGCGCTTGGGATGCATCCAGCGGATGAGTGCCTCGGCCCCGACCACCGCACCGGATGCGAGGTCGATCTTTGGCTGGTAGTGGAGGACGAGCTCGTCGCGCGCGATTGCCACGCGCAGATCCTGCTCGATGGACTGACGCTCGACCGCCCGGACGTTCACGGGCCATTGGCGGGGTTGGCTGTCAGCCGCTCCTGCCGCGGGCGTCGACCGGCCAGCGCCCCACTACCTCTCCGTTGCGAGTTGCCACGAAGCTGTCGAACAGATCGATCACCGGGCACACGTGGTTGGGGATGACCGCAACCACATCGCCGATATGCGGTGCGACGGCACCCTCGGGCAAGCGGACCTCGCCGTGGTAGTCGCTCACTCGCTCGAGCGCGCCGTCCGGGTACTCGGGCAGGAAGCCGTAGCCGCTGAGGTATGGAGGCAGATCCTTGGTCAGGGACTTGGCGCCGGCATCTATCACGAACTTGCCCGGCACGGAGTCACTGACGACGGTCGCGGCGACCGCGATGGCCACGCCGTCAGGCGGGCAGCTACCCATGTGCACCTGGATACGGTCATTGATCAGGTACGTCCCGGGACGTACCTCGTTCACAGGCCCGGTCGCAGAGCTCAGCGCCGTGGGTGTAGAACCCGCGCTCAGGATCCGTGGCACGATGCCGGCCGCGCGCATCGACTCGGCCGCCGTCGCGATTGCGCCAACCTCGTCCGCCGCCGCGCCGGGCACCATGTCACGCCCGCCGTAAGCGTGGCCACCGTGGGTGAACACACCGACTACCTCCAGGCCCATGTCGCGCAAGGTTGTGGCGAGCTCGCCGGTCGCGGCCGGGTCAACGCCGGTGCGGTGGTACTGCGGGTCGAGCTCGATCATCACCTGCAGCGGCTTCGACGAGCCTGCGGCCGCCGCGGCGAGGCGCTGTCCGCCGGCGATTGAATCGACGCCGACGGCAAGTCGCATGCCGTCGCGATCATGAAGCGCCCTGAGTCGGGCGGCCTTCTGTTCGTCGGCCCATACGGGATAGGCAAGCAGGATGTCCTCGATGCCTCCCTCCGCCATCACCTCTGCCTCGCCGAGAGTGCCCACGGTGATGCCCGCCGCCCCTGCTGCCAGCTGGATCCGCGCAAGCGCCACGCTCTTGTGCGTCTTGACGTGCGGGCGGAGCGAGATGCCGCGCTCGCCGACCGCCTCCGCCATTCGCCGCGCGTTGCGCTCGACGATGTCCAGATCGATGACCAGGCAGGGCGTGTCGAGGCCTTCGGGAAGTGGCGGGGCGACGGGCCGGGCCTGGGCGACGGCGGAGTCCATTCGGTTGGAGCCTAGCAGTGGGCGCTCGCCAAGGATGTCTGCCCCGCCGGACCGCTGGCCGACCTCCAATGCAGCGCCATCCGAGCCGACAGCGGGCCCGTGGCAGGCTTCCGCGCCCACTATGGGATCTCATCGTGCATCGGTAGTGATCACAGACGAAATGGATCGTCTCTGGCCAGGGCTGGTCAGGTGGAGGAGCGGCCCCGCTAGAGTTTCGGCGCGGAGGGCAGGCAGCAACCCGGACTTACCGAGGAGTCTGAATGGCTTTGTCTGTGCAAACGTGCACGAGCTAGCGCAGCGGTACAACGCGTTCATCGAACGCAATGAGGTTGCCTGGGAGCTAACCATGGCGGTTCTCGCCGTGATCTTCGTTGTCGTCGGATTCGCTGGCGATGACGCTCCGCCCGATATGGCGCCCGTACTTGATGCGGCGGACCTCGGTCTCACGGCCGTATTCGCGACGGAGTTCGCTTCCCGCTTCTTGGCCGCTCCGTCCCGTCGGACTTACCTCCGGGGCCATTGGATCGACCTTTTGGCTCTCGTCCCGACCGCGCGGGGTCTCCGCCTCCTGCGACTTCTCCGTCTGCTGCGCCTGGTTCGCGCGTTCTCGGGCGTCTTTAGGGCGCTCGCCACGATTGATCGAATCGCGACCCAGCGCACCTTGGTGCTGCTCTTCATGTCCTGGCTCGGAGTGGCTGTCATTGCGGGAATCGGGCTATATCTGGCCGAGGTGGAGGTCAATCCGAACATAGATGAGCCGGTTGATGCCCTTTGGTGGGCCATCGTCACCCTGACCACGGTCGGTTATGGGGACGTCTTCCCCGTAACGCCCGAAGGACGGCTTGCGGGTGCTGGCTTGATGATCGTGGGGATCACCCTCTTCGCCGCTATCACGGGAACGATCACAAGCGGCATCCTCCGGTCGAACGAGGCAACAGAACAGGCACAGGGCGGGGTTCCCGCGCGTCTTCGGGCCCTCGACGCGCTTCATCGCGAAGGCGTCGTGACCGACCCGGAGTTCGAGGCCAAAAAGGCCGAGTTGCTCAGGCTTCTCTAGGCCACGCGTTTGAGGAGGTCCGATTGACGATCAAGAGGCGCCTGCGGTTGCTCGGAGACCGATACAACGAATTCATCGCGCACCACGCCATCGCATGGGAGCTCACATTCGCCGCGCTCGCGATTCTCTTCGTCGCGGTCGGGTTTCTTGCCGAGAATGGTGGGCCACCAACCCGACAGGCAATCGAAATATCAGAGATAACGCTAACGGCCATCTTTGGGTTCGAGTTTGCGAGTCGGTTCCTAGCCTCTCGCAACCGACGGCGGTATTTCATTCGTCACTTGATCGACCTAATCGCCCTGCTACCTACGGCGAGGGGCCTCCGGGTACTACGCCTGCTTCATGTGCTCAGGATGGTGCGCATATTTTCGGGCGTCTTTCGCGCTCTCCGCGAAGTTGAACGAATCGCCGAACATGGCGTACTCCTGGCACTCGTAATGGCGTGGCTAACGATCATGGTGATTTGCTCCATCGCTTTCTACGTTGTTGAAAGCGAAACCAATCCGGGTATCCACTCCCCCTTGGATGCGCTTTGGTGGGGTATCGCGACGCTCACCGGTGGCGACCCACTCGTGACGATCACAACCTTTGAGGGCCGCATAGCCGCGGGGGTCCTGCTCCTCGTGGGTGTGGCGTTATTCGGCGCGATCATCGCCGTCCTCACCAGCCAGCTGATGACTCACCTACAGGAGCATCATCGAGCGGGAGTCGAAGCGACCGATATCCCGGAACAGATTCGCAGACTAGCCGACTTGCAGAGCGACGGTTTACTGACCGCGTCGGAGTTTCAACAAAAGAAGGCAGAGCTTCTCGCCAGACTCTAGAAGCAGAGCGGGACACCGCCTTCGGCACTAAGCCGCGGGACGCCGGAAGGGCCGCACAATACGGTCCGTGGAAGGAGTGTCAATGGAAGGCCTGGTCGCCGTTTCGTGGGGCATCGATCGAATCAACCTCTTCTGGGTCGGCGCGGACCGAGCTCTGATGCACCGCTGGTGGGATGGCGTGGCCTGGTCGCCCAACGAATCGCTGGGCGGCACCCTGGCATCCGGGCCGGCAGTCACCTCGTGGGCCGAGAACGAGATGGAAGTCTTCGCGATATTCCCCGACGGCCAGCTCTGGGATCGCTACTGGGACGGAGCGGAGTGGCATCCGTGGGAGAGCCTGGGCGGTGAGCTGATCGGGAAGCCCGCCGCATCGAGCTCGGGCGCGGACAGGCTCGACGTATTCGCTCCCGGCCGCGACGGTCGGCTGTGGCATCGCTGGTGGAATGGCGTCGAGTGGGTCCCGTGGCAGCACGAATCGGGCGGGCCGCGACCCCCAGGCTGAGCTCACAAGAGCGCGCCCTATACTCGGCGCCGTGCAACCCAATCGGCCGAAGATGGCCACCGTCGTGCTGTCGCTCATCCTGCTTGTGGTCGGCCTTGCGCTCGTCTTCTACCAGGGCTCGGCTGTCGAGCTGGTCCGAGGCATCCTGCCGGGTGATCTCCAGCGCCAGGTCGTCTCGCTGATGGCCGAGCGCTTCGTCGCTTGGGCGGCGCTGGCCGCGTCGCCGCTCCTGCTCATCGTCGGCTCCCTCGTCAGAGGGCTCTGAGACAGATGCGACAACAGGCGCCGCGCGGGATCACCATCCTGGTAGCGGCATTGCTCGTCGTGGTCGGCATCGCGGGGACGTTCCTCGGCCTCATCCCAGCCGTGGCCGGCATCAGCGGCGTGACGATCGGTGTTCTTGCCTACGCCGCCGCGACGGTGGTGATGCTTGCGGGAGTCTTCATCCGCGGCCTCTAGGCGGAGAGCGTCGGCTAGCCGAAGAGCGTCAGCGCCGGCTCCGCCTCAACCGGCATGACCAGCAGCTCCGGACCCTCGTTGTTCGCGTTGTTGACGAGCGGTGATGCCGGATCGAGGCGAAGCAGTGCGTCGTCCGCCGGGTGCAGCAGGTCTCTCAACAGCCCTGGGTCGGCGATCATCGGGTCCAGCCAGAGCGGCCACTCCTCGTCGGTCAGGATCGCGGGCATCCGGTTGTGCAGCTCACCCACGGTCGCGTTGGCGGCGGTGGTTACCACGGCCGCCGATGGCAGCCACTCCCCGTCGGCCGGGCTCCGCCAGGGCGACCAGATTCCGGCGAACGCCAGCGGCCGATCCTCGCTCGTGTGGATCAGGAACGGTTGCTTGACCTTGCCCTCGCGGCGCCACTCGTAGAAGCCGTCGGCGGGGATGATGCACCGGCGGCGCAGGAACGAGGCCCGAAAGGCGGAGCTGGTGGCGATCGTCTCCGCTCGCGCGTTGATCATCCGCGCTCCAGCAGCTGGCGAATTGGCCCACGCCGGCACGAGGCCCCACCGATGTAGCTCGACGAAGCGCCCCTCGTCGCCGCGCTGAACAACGACTGCTATCGGCTGCGTGGGCGCGACGTTGTAGCGCGGACCGAGCTCGTCGAAACCAGCCGCGTCGCCGAGCTCAGCATCGAAGATACGGGCGATATCGGACGGGTCGGTTCGCATCGTCATCCGGCCGCACACAGGCGGATCGTAGACGTCCGACACTAGGCCCGATGGACGCAGCGCCGACGCTCTCCCCGGAACCGTCCGCGGACCTCGCACCCGAACGGCTGGCGCGCTATTGGCCGCTCGACGAGGGCATCACCTTCTTGAACCACGGCTCATTCGGCGCTTGTCCATGGCCGGTCCTGCACGCCCAATCGGAATGGCGCGCGCGGATGGAGCGCGAACCGGTGATCTTCCTGGCCATGGAGCTCGAGGGGCACCTTGACCATGCCCGCGCGCGCCTCGGCGAGTTCCTTGGTGCGGATGCCGACGACCTGGCTTTCGTCCCCAACGCGACGACGGGAGTCAACACTGTCCTGCGCTCGCTCAACCTGCAGGCCACAGACGAGATCCTGTCCACGGACCACGACTACAACGCCTGCCTCAACGCGATCCGCATGGTCACGGAACAGGCCGGCGCACGAGCGGTCGTAGCCAGGATCCCGTTCCCGGTTGAATCGGACGACGCGATCGTTGACGCGATCGTTGGCGCCGCCGGCCCGCGCACCAGGCTGGCGGTCATCAGCCATGTGACCAGCCCGACTGCGCTGATCCTGCCCATCCAGCGGATCGTCGCGGAGCTCGCCGCGCGCGGCATAGATACTCTCGTCGACGGCGCCCACGCGGGCATGGTGCATGTCGAGCTGGCGAAGCTCGGCGCGGCGTACTACACCGGCAACGCCCACAAGTGGATGTGCGCGCCGAAGGGAGCGGGCTTCCTTCATGTGCGGCGTGACCGGCAGGAGGGCGTCAATCCGCTGGTCGTCTCGCACGGCGCCAACTCGCCGCGCACCGACCGCTCGCGCTTCAGGCTGGAGTTCGACTGGACGGGAACCGCCGACCCCACCCCCTATCTCGCGATTCCAGCCGCGCTCGATTTCTTCGCCAACCTTCTGCCCGGCGGCCTGGCGCAGGCGATGGACATCAATCGGCAGAAGCTGTTGGTCGGCCGGCGAAAGCTGCTCACCGCCTTCCCGCAGCCCGAGCCTGCACCGGAGCACATGATCGGGACGATGGCATCGATCGAGCTCCCTCCCAACCTGCCGCCGACAGTTCTCGACAGGCCCGCTGGCGCACCCGTTGGCTCGACCTGGCCGCTTGACCCGCTTCACCACCACTTGCTGCGCGTGCACGCAATCGAGGTCCCCGTCTACGCCTGGCCGCACACGGCGGCCGACTCCCCGCGTAGACGCCTGTTGCGCATCTCCGCGCACCTGTACAACCACCCGGCGCAGTACGACCGGCTCGTATCCGTACTGGCTGGGTTGTTAGCACCTGCTGCCCGTCTGTAACCGAGGTGAAACGGCGCTCGCGCGCCTGACGGCAGACAATGACCGCCCGAGAAGGAGCGACGTGTCCGAATCATTCAACGATCACCCGTGGCAGCGGCTCGTCGAGGCAGGGCCTCAGATCGCGCGCGCCGTGGCCGCCTCGAGCGGCTCTTCGAAGCAATCTGTCCAGGAGCTCGATGCCTTCCTGCGCATGGTCGACGAGGCGGCCGACGATTCGGACGGCGGTGGCGTCCTTGCCCGCCTTGCGCTCGACACGCGATCGAAGCTCGCCGCCGGGATGTTCCGCGGCAACCAAGACGACGCGATCCCCGGAGGCATACACGCGGCGCGCGAGGCAGGAGCAATCCTCGGCGTACATGCCGACGAGCAGGAGGCGCGTGCGTTGCGCCAGTGGCTGCTACGCGTGGCTTATACCGTCGCGAGCGCGGCGCGCGATGGCGGCCTGCTCGGGATCGGGAGTCGCGAGATCAGCGAGCTCGAGCAAGAGACGATGAACGCCATAGCCGACGGGCTGGGAGCGACGATGGAGTCAGACGCCAGTGCTGCCGGCGCCGAGCCGGGCCCCGAGGGTGAGAACGAGGCCGAGAACGAGGCCGAGAACGACGAGGTCTCAGGAGCCGCGACCGGCGCAGGCGTCGGACCGGACGGACAACCGATCGGGCCTGACAACATCCGCGAAGGCCGTGTCCGCGGAACCATGGGCGGGCCGAACCAGACGCAGGGAGAGGGCCAAGGCGGCTGACTCCCACGCTCGCGGCGACACGCTCTTCGGGTTGAGCAGTGGCAGCGACGCGCAGGCGGGCGCCGTCTTCGCGGCGCTGCCCTAGTCGGAGCCACTAGTCAGGAGTAGCGGCAGCCGCCCGGTCCCTTTCCGGGCGGCGTTGCTCCCCCTCTGTCCGCTCGGGGTCGCGGACTCCGGGCACGAACAGAAGCATGATCATCAGCACCGCGCCGATCAACGACGCGCCGACCATGGTTTCGGCTGCCCCGAACGCCTCTGCGGCGGGCCCAGTCAACGCGAACGAGACCGGTACGAGGCCGGTTGAGACGAGCCAGTCCACGCTGGTCACCCGGCCGAGCAGCTTTCGTGGCACCAGCGTCTGCAGCATCGTCGTCCAGATGACCTGGCCGAGCTGGAACAGCGCCTGAAGAAAGAAGCTCGCGACCAGTGCCTGCCACAACTCGGTCATCAGCCCGAATATGGCCATCAGGGCGACGCCTACTGACCACGACAAGTACATGATCGTCACCCGCTTGCGCGGCAAACCGAACTGGCCGATGGCCACGCCGGTGAGGATTGCGCCGACGCCGCCCACGGCGAAGAGCAGGCCGAGCGACTCAGGCCCGACATTGAGGCGGTTCTTGACCAGGAACGGAACGAGCGTCTCGACCGGGCCGAAGAAGGCGAGCAGGCTGAGCATCGCCGACAAGAGCGTGGCCCACAGCCACGGCGTCCGGCGCACGAAGGCGAGGCCTTCGCGGACCTGGAGGATGGTCTGCCTCACGCCGTGGCCGCCTTCCGCGATATGCATCGGGCGTGGACGAATCGCAGCGACGGCGACGGCCGACACAAGGAAGCTTGCCCCGTCGATGACGAACGCAGCGCCTGAGCCAACAGCCGCGACCACAAAACCCGCCAGTGCCGGTCCGATCAGGCGCACCATCAGCGGGCGCATCGTGCCGAGCAGCGCGTTGGCCTGGGGCAGGGCCTCGTCCGGGACGAGGTCGGGCACTATGGCCGTCGACGCGGGGTTGAAGAACGCGTCGCCTAGGCCGACGAAGGCGATCAGCACGGCGATGTGCCAGATCTCGAGCAAGCCGGCGATCGAAAGGAAGCCGATCGCCCCGATCGCTACGGCGCGGATGATGTCGGCTCCGATCATCAGCAGGCGGCGGTCGTAACGGTCGGAGAACGCCCCGCCGATGAGCAGGAAGATGACCGACGGAAGCGTCCACGCCACCCACACGATCGACAGCGCGGTGGGGATGTTGCTGATCTCGTAGACCTGCCAGGCCAGCGCGATAAAGAAGAATCCGTCGCCCAGCAGCGAAATGGTGCTGCCACCTGTGAGCAGCGCGAAGTCGCGATTGCGCAGCGGCTGGAGGATCTTGGCGCGACCAAGAAGCCCAAAAAGTCTCACCGGCCGACTTTAAGCGGAGAAGCCTTTCTCGACCCCCAACCATGGTTGTTGGCAGAAGATCGACGAGGCCGATGTACTCTCGCGGCCATGGACGGCGGCGGACATCCCTGGGCGCTCTACGACCTCCGCATCTGGACGGAGCGTCTCGAATTGCGCCTGCCGACCGAGGACGAGCTGGTCCAGTTGCTGCACATCGCCAGCGCGGGCATCCACGATCCGAACGAGATGCCCTTCGGCTTCGCCTGGACCGACCAGCCCAGCCCTCTCTTCGAGCGCAGCTTTCTCCAGTACCACTGGAGCACCCGCGCCACGTGGTCGGCCGGCAAGTGGAGCCTGGATCTGGGCGTCTGGTTCGAGGGCCAGCTGGTCGGCACCCAGGGCATCGACGCCAGCCAGTTCAACATCCTGCACACCGTGAGTACCGGGTCGTGGCTCGGACGGGAGTTCCAGGGCCGCGGGATCGGCAAGGAGATGCGCTCGGCCATCCTGGGCTTCGCCTTCGACCACCTGGGAGCGTGGTGGGCTACCAGCGGGGCGTTCGCGGACAACCCCGCGTCATCGGCCGTCTCACGCTCGCTGGGCTACGAGGAAGACGGGATTGACGTGCTCGCGCCCCGCGGCGAGGCCCGTGAACTGATCCGGTTTCGGATCAACGCGGATCAATGGCACGCCCGTGAGCGACCGCGCGTCGACGTTGCCGGCATGGAGCGCTGCTACGACATGTTCGGCCTGGAGTAGGACATGAAGGTCGCACGCGCCGTCGTGATCGCCGTCCTCATCCTGCTCATGGCGGTCACCCCACTCAGCGCCTTGATCTCCCCAGGTCACTTCGAGGTTCAATTTGCTGAGCGGGATCGGCTATCTGGATATCGGGTCACGGTCACGCTCGATGACAAATCCGGCTTGGCAAGGGGTCTCTCCGCTTGGACGGACAGCCGCGTCGGCGATGGGGTCGCCGCGAGCTCCGATGGCAGGATCCTCGTCGTGAACTTGACCGGTGGCTGCGGCACCTATCTGATTGAGCTGACGTTCGAGCGCGCTAGCACCGGCTACGTCCTACGCGAACGAACCCACGAATCTGGCTGTTCATTCCTCGTCCTTGTGGGCTGGACGGTCGCCATTCACCTCTGGGCGCCGATCGACGCCTCCATCGTCGAGTTCGTGTCGCATCCCCAGCTGCGACCGGCGGGCGGCCTCGGCTAGCCGTGCCGATATGCCCCCCATGCTTAGCCCAGCGTTAGTGTCATCGATAGCGCAGCGGATCTGGCGCTTGGACCGTGGCTAGCGCGCGGCATATGCCTGACATGCCTGAAATCGGGGGATCCGGGCGTTAGTCGAAGCAGATGTGCCGGCCAACCGCCCACTGACGCCCGCCCACCCACATTGCTAGGCATGGGGTGCATACGAGGTCGCCCAGCGGCCATGCGGCCAGGGTGCAGCAGTCAGTCGCCTAGCCGGCCGGGGGTACAGCGCCAGGGGACATGCCGCCATGCGTCAGGCGGCCGGCGTCCAAGGTTTGAGTACGTTCGCGTGATCAATGTCGTTCAAGGTGCCAGAACGCTGTGACACGCTAGGTGTCACAACCATGTCCGACTCTTCGGGCATGGAAGGCACGCGAACGTCAATCGAGTTCACCCTTCGTTCGGATGGTAGCCAGGGCGCTGTGAGCGTTCGGCTGCGCCGGCTTGCCCACGGATGGGTGGCGGAGGTTGGGGGAGCGCTGTCCAACACCGGCGTCGGTGGGTCGGCTCGTCAAGCGTTGACGGCCGGCCTCCAGCCGTTCGGCGATTCAGCCATCCGTGCCCTGATGGCTGACCTGGGATTGCTCGAGCTGAGCGTGGCCGTCTTCGCCATCGAGGCTGAGTCGCGCCCGGCTTGAGTCGCCCCATAGGGTCATTGACGGTTTCGGGGGGAATTCCGATAATGGGGGTCGGAATTAGCCGTCAAGCCGATGCGGCGTCCGGATCGGAGAACTGATGACCCTCACTCAGCGCCAGCAGGTCGACAACGACCGCTCACGCTTCGACTTCAAGGACGAGATTGTCTACCTGACCGAGACCAAGCGCGGGCTGACCCGGGCCACGGTCGAGGAGATCAGCGCCCTCAAGGATGAGCCGGCGTGGATGCTCGAGTTCCGCCTGCGCGCTTACGAGCACTTCCTGAAGCGGCCGATGCCGGTCTGGACTGACGGCCTCGATCGAATCGACTTCGACAAGATCATCTACTACCGCAAGCCCTCCGAGCGCGAAGAGAAGTCATGGGACGACGTCCCCGACCAGATCAAGGAGACCTTCGAGCGCCTGGGCATCCCGGAGGCTGAGCGCAAGTTCCTGTCGGGCGTCGGCGCCCAGTACGACAGCGAGGTCGTCTACCACTCTGTCAAGGAGGAGCTCACCAAGATTGGCGTCGTATTCATGGGCACGGACCAGGCGCTCAAGGAATACCCCGAGATCTTCAGGCAGTACTTCGGCACCATCGTGCCGCCCGAGGACAACAAGTTCGCCGCGCTGAACAGCGCGGTGTGGTCCGGTGGGTCGTTCGTCTACGTCCCGAAGGGCGTCGACGTGCCGCTGCCGCTGCAGGCTTACTTTCGCATCAACGGCGAGAACACAGGCCAGTTCGAGCGGACCCTGATCGTGGTCGACGAGGGTGCCAGCGTCCACTACATCGAGGGTTGCACCGCCCCGATCTACGCCACCGATTCGCTTCACGCGGCGGTTGTCGAGGTCGTTGCCCTGCCGCGCTCGAAGGTCCGCTACACGACCATCCAGAACTGGTCGAACGACGTCTACAACCTCGTCACGAAGCGGGCGCACGCGTACGAGGACTCCACCGTCGAGTGGATCGACGCGAACACCGGATCCCGCAAGACGGTCAAGTATCCGAGCATCTACCTGCGCGGCCGAGGTGCGAGCGCGGACATCATCAGCGTCGCGGTCGCCGGCAAGGGCCAGCACCAGGACACCGGGGCGAAGGCCGTCCACCTCGCGCCGAACACCCGCTCGCGGATCGT
>Ga0136618_10000112_pt1 | contig 21383 bp, 22 predicted proteins | sample AntDrymUQ3302106_2_FD_104805 | JGI IMG/M metagenome (GOLD analysis project Ga0136618, IMG submission 104805) | Polar desert sand microbial communities from Dry Valleys, Antarctica - metaG UQ330 (21.06) | ecosystem: Environmental > Terrestrial > Soil > Desert | place: Antarctica: Dry Valley... | reverse complement strand
CGGGCGACGCCGAAGCTAGACAGGACATCGATGTCAGTAGTTGATCTGCAGGAACTCGAAGAGGTGAAGGGCCTGGTCCTGAAGGGCCAGCAGGTGGGCGTGCTGACCTTTGCGGAGATCGCGACCGCCGTACAAGAGATCGATCTCGACGAGGCCGACGTCGAGGAGCTGCACGGCTTCCTCGAGAAGTCCGAGATCGAGCTGGTGGAGGAGATCGACCCCGCGCTCGCGGCGCAGGAGGAGCGCGCGCCCGACAAGCGCGGCCGCCGCAAGGCCAAGACGGCGATCGACCTCAAGCCGGACATGACGACCGATTCGCTTCAGCTGTTCCTGAAGGACATCGGCAAGGTCCGCCTGCTCACTGCGCAGGAAGAGGTCGATCTCGCGCGCCGGATCGAGCGCGGCGATCTCGACGCGAAGCAGAAGATGGTCGAGTCCAACCTGCGCCTCGTGGTCTCGATCGCGAAGAACTATCGCAACCAGGGGCTGCCCTTCCTCGACCTGATCCAGGAGGGCACGCTCGGGCTCGTGCGCGCGGCGGAGAAGTTCGACTACCGCAAGGGCTTCAAGTTCTCGACCTACGCCACCTGGTGGATCCGGCAGGCGATCGCCCGGGCGCTTGCCGACAAGGCACGCACGATCCGTATCCCGGTCCACGTGGTCGAGAAGCTCAACAAGATCGGCCGCGCCGAGCGCAAGCTCGTCACGGAGCTGGGACGCGAGCCCACGCCGGAAGAGATCGCCGACGTCACCGGGATCGATCCCGAGGAGGTCGACTCGATCAAGCGCTCTGCGCAGGCGCCGGTCTCGCTCGAGAAGCCGGTCGGTGACGAGGAGGAGTCCGAGTTCGGCCAGTTCATCGCCGACGAGCGGGCCGAGTCGCCGTACGAGCGTGCCGCCGAGATCCTCACAAAGGAGGCGCTGCGCGAGGCGCTGGAGAACCTCTCCTACCGCGAGCGCCGCGTGCTCGAGCTGCGCTACGGCCTCGGCGGCGAGCACCCGCGCACGCTCGACGAGGTCGGGCGGACGTTCAACGTCACGCGCGAGCGCATCCGCCAGATCGAGAACCAGTCGCTCAAGAAGCTGCAATCGCTGGCCGAGGCGCAGAAGCTGCGCGATGTCGCGTAGCGCGAAGCGCCAGGCACGCTGTTGATGGCGTAGGCCGCGAGCCGCAACGCTTGCGCGAAGTGCCCTCCCGCGGATGTGGATCGCCGACGAGCACGACCGGATCCGCCAGACGCCGAGCTGAGCGGTTTCAGCCTCAAGACCCGTCGCCCTCGCGCCGATGTAGGACGCGATGGCCTTCGATCTCGATCATGCCCTCCGATACCTGATCGCGGCGGAGGGTTCCGATCTGCACCTCAAGGTGCCTGCTTATCCGCTCGTCCGCCTACACGGCAAGCTCGAGCCGATCGTGGGGCCCGAGCGCCTCACCCCGCAGGACACCGAGCGCGTGCTGCGCGAGATGCTCAACGACCCGAACAAGCTGGCCGAGTTCGAGGCGGAGAACGAGGTCGACTTCTCCTACGCGCTTGAGGGTCTCGCCCGCTTCCGCGTGAACGCCTTCCGTCAGAAGGGCTTCGTCTCCCTGGTGCTCCGAGCGATCCCGGTCAACATCAAGACGATCGAAGAGCTCGCGCTGCCACCGGTCATCTCCCAGCTGGCGGAGGAGGAGCGCGGGATCATCCTCCTGACCGGCACGACCGGCTCGGGCAAGTCGACCACGCTCGCGGCGATGATCGACCACATGAACCGGACGATGCACAAGCACATCGTCACGATCGAGGATCCGATCGAGTTCCTGCACCCGGACCGCAACTCGATCGTCAACCAGCGCGAGGTCGGACAGGACACCGCCTCCTTCAAACGCGCGCTGCGGCGCGTGCTGCGCCAGGACCCCGACGTGATCCTCGTCGGCGAGATGCGCGACGAGGAGACGGTCCAGACCGCACTGAGCGCGGCCGAGACCGGCCACCTCGTGCTCTCGACGCTGCACACCGTCGACGCGTCGGAGTCGATCAACCGCATCATCGACTTCTTCGAGCCCCATCAGCAATCGCAGGCGCGCGCGATGATCGCCGGCACGCTCAAGGGCATCGTCTCCCAGCGGCTCGTGCGGACGGCGGATGGAAACGGCCGCGTCGCAACCGCGGAGATCCTAGTCATGACCGGCCGCGTGCACGACATGATCCTCGACCCGAAGCTGACGGGCCAGCTGCCCGAGGTGATCGCAGAGGGCGGCTACTACGGGATGCAGACGTTCGACCAGCATCTGCTCCAGCACCTCGAGGCGCGGCGGATCACGATGGACGAGGCGGTCCACATGGCCACCTCGCCGCACGACTTCAAGCTGATGGTCGCTGCAGCGGGCCGGCCGAAGGGCCAGGGCCAGGCACAAGGCCCTGGAGCCGCCCCGCCGCGCGCGAGCCTCGAACCACCGGCCGCCCGGACCGCGGCGGAGCCGCCGGGCGTCGCGACAGTCACACCGTCGGGCGCCCAGCCGGCGCCGCCGGTCCCGCAGGCCTCGCCGCCGGCCGTGTCGGCCCCGTCCGCTCCTCCGCCCGGCTTCTAGCGACCCGGGCCGGACATGCTTGACTCGCCCCGGCGCATGCTTGACTCGCCCCGGCGGGCCTAGCAAGGTCCATTCACCGACACCCTCGCGAAAGGATCTCCCGACGTGCAGACGACGCTGGCGCAGTTCAACGAGACGCAGTCCGAGGACGCGTTCGCGCTTCAGAACTCCAAGCTACTGAAGGTGCGCCTGGGCGCCTCCGGCGAGATCCAGGCGAAGGCGGGATCGATGGTCGCCTACCAGGGCGAGGTCAGCTTCGAGCATGCCGGCTCGGGCGGGCTCGGCCGGATGATGAAGAAGGCCGTGACCGGCGAGGGCACGACGCTCATGAAGATGTCCGGCTCGGGCGAGGTCTTCCTGGCCGATCAGGCCCAGGAAGTCCACCTGATCTACCTCGAGAACGACTTCATCACGGTCAACGGGCCGAACCTGCTCGCGTTCGATGCCGACATCGACTGGGACATCAAGCGCATCTCGGGCGGCGCGTCGGCCGCGATGGCCGGCGGTCTCTTCAACCTCGAGCTGCGCGGCACCGGCTGGGTCGCGATCCTCTCCGACGGCCCGCCCGTGCTGCTCAATGTGGCGTCCGCGCCGACGTTCGCCGACGCCCAGGCGGCGATCACGTGGTCGTCGGGCGTCTCGACGTCGATCAAGACCGACTTCAAGATGAAGAACCTGATCGGGCGCGGCTCGGGCGAGACGATCCAGATGGCTTTCGCCGGCCAGGGCTGGGTGCTCGTGCAGCCATCGGAGGGTCAGCTCGCCGGGACCGCCGCGGGCGGCAGCGCGGGCGGCGGGCTCGGCAACCTGCTCGGGAACTAGTCCGCCGGTCAAGCCGCGAGGCGAAGCCGGCGGTGGGTCTTCGCCCGAGAGCGGGCGATGCCGGCGGCCCCGTGACAACGCGGCCCGGATGACCCGCGGACTGCCCTCTCAGATGTGGATGACGTCGCCCTCCTCGGCGGCGTCGTCCACGATCGTGTCGCAGTTCGCGCACCACCAGCGCGCATCCAGCGTGGTGCCGCAGGCGTTGTGACGGAGCGGTTCGCCGGCGCCGGCGCTGCGGGCGCCCCAGTCGGCCAGCAGGCGCAGTGCCCCGGCCAGCTCGCGCCCGCTCTCGGTCAACTCGTAGACGAAGCGCGGCGGGCGCTCGGAATAGGGGCGGGACACGATCAACGCCTGCTCGGCCAGTTGCTTGAGGCGTGCGCTCAGGACGTTGGGCGCGATCCCGTCGAGCTCGTCCTGGAGCTCGTTGAAGCGCCGTTCCCCGGCGAGCAGCGAAGCGACGATCAGCAGCGTCCAGCGGTCGCCCACCCGGTCCAGCGCGTCGGCCAGCGGCGAGGGCGGCGCGGGGGCTCGGCGGCGGCGACCCATTGCGCGAGAGCGTATCCGCGGTTTGGTAGCGTCTGTGACTTGCAATCTGCAAGTCACTTGCCTGAGAGATGGTGACGAGCGCGCCCTCACGGGTGACCCAGGACCGGGCGGCCCGATCCCTGGGCGGCTCGCCGGCGGAGTTGCAGGCGGACTGGGTGGCCGCGCGATGACGGGCTTCCTCGACGACTTGCAGGCAACCGTGACCGCGCTCGCCGAACAGATCGGCCCGGCGGTCGTCGGGCTCGGGCGCGGCTGGGGTCGCGGCTCGGGCGTCGTGGTCGCCGAAGGACGCGTGCTGACCAATGCGCACGTGCTGCGCGGCGAGGAGGTCGCGGTCACGCGCGCCGACGGCGAGGTCGCCCTCGGTCGCGTCGCCGGCGCCGACGATGCGCTCGACGTCGCCGTGATCGCCGTCGACACGGGCGCCGCGCCGGTGGTCGCCTGGGACCCGGCGGCGCTCGAGCGGCTGGTCGCCGGACAGGCCGTGTTCGCGCTCGCCGATCCCGGTGGGCGCGGGCTGCGGACGAGCTTCGGGCTGGTCACCGCGACGGGGCGCTCGTTCCGCGGTCCGCGGGGGCGCCGCATCCGCGGTTCGATCGAGCACTCGGCGCCGCTGCCGCGCGGCTCCTCAGGCGGGCCGCTGGTCGACGTGCAGGGGCGTTTGCTGGGCATCAACTCGGTGCGCATGGAGGGTGGGCTGCTGCTTGCGCTGCCCGCGGACGCGGCGCTGCAGACCGTCGCCGAAGCACTCGGCCGCGGCGAGTCGCCGGCCCGGCCGCGGCTAGGACTGGCGCTCGCGCCGCCGCGCGCCGCGCGCCACATGCGCGCGGCCGTCGGGTTGCCAGAACGCGAGGGGCTGCTCGTCCGCGGGGTTGAGCCCGGCAGCCCGGCCGAGCAGGCCGGGCTGCAGCAGGGCGACCTGCTGGTCAGCGCCGGAGGGCGGGCGCTGCGCGGGTACGACGACCTCTTCGACGCGCTCGAGGGCGCGGCGGGCTCGATTGCGCTCGGAGTCGTGCGCGGCACCGAGGAGCGCGAGGTCAGCACTCACTTCAGTTTGTGAAGCCTAGCGCTAGAATGCGCCCTGTATGCCCAACTCCGATTGTCCCGTCTGTCGCACCGCCGACGTCGTGTGCGGCAAGTGGACGCTGCTCGTGATTCGTGACCTGGCTGATTCGCGCGCACGCTTCTGCGAGCTCGAGCGGTCACTGGCCGGCATCTCGCCGCGCACGCTCTCGCTGCGCCTGCGGGCGCTCGAGGAGGAGGGAATCGTCGCCCGCCAGACATTCCCCGAGGTTCCGCCGCGGGTCGAGTACGCGCTCACCGACAAGGGTCAGGCGCTCGTGCCGATCATCGAGTCGATGCGCTCCTACGGCAGCGAGTGGCTTGGTGCCGACGGCACGTGCGCCGAGTCGCCAGAGCCCGCGGTCGTCGCCGCCTAGCACAAGCACCGGACTGCAAGCGCGCCTGCGCTCAGGAGGATGCGCGCGCGGGCCGTTGAACTCGCCGCGCATGCACAACCGCGCGCTGCACGACACGCTCGCCGCCTTCGTGGAGGAGGCCGCCTGGCAGCTGGCCGAGGAGGTCTCGGGCGGCGCCGAGATCCCATTTGAGCTGATCAACGCTGCTCCGTCCAGCCGCGGCGCTGCTCCGCTGTATTGCTATCGACCACAGACCCAGCGCTTTCTGGCGGAGCGCGCCGGGGCGCTGGGTCGCCTGCCGTCCTACGTCCCGGCGGTGCAGGGGCTGATCGGGCTGCCCGACCTTGAGGGCTACCTGCGCGCGCGCGGCAGGCGCTCGCCGGGCGCCGATCCCCAATCCCAGGCCGACGCTGCGCTGCAGGCCTTCCTGACCGCGATGTGGGCCGACGCGACCGAGTTCGAGTTCAGCGCGCAGCGCTTCGGGAAGGCGTTCGCGGAGCTGGAGGAGGCCGTCTACGACGGCTGCGAGCTCGCGCTCGTCGTGACGCCGGTGGAAGGGCTCGTGATCGAGTCCGAGGAGGTTGCGCTGGGTGATGGCCTGAGGCTCGTGCGCGGGATCGGGCTGCAGGACGCCCCGCCCGAGCTGCGCGCCGACGAATACGCGACCCTCGCCGTGCTGACGCTGGAGGGCGAGGGCCCCGGCCTCGAGCAGGCAGGCCGCCGCCTGCGCCGGCTGCAGACGGCGCTGCGGCTCTGGGACGACGCCGAGCCGGCGCTCGGTCCCACGGCATGGGCGCGCACCGACGGCGCGCCGTGGCTCGCGATCCCGCTCGCGACCGGGCTGCGCCGGCCGAGCGGCGATTGCCTGCTCGCATCCGAGGAAGAGGACCCGCTACGCGCGTTCTGCTCCTTGATCGCCCGCCGCACGCCGCGCGCCGGCGAGCTGGCCTGGGCGTTGCGGCGGTTCGAGCTCGGCTGCGAGCGGAGCACGGCGCTCGAATCCCTGACGGACTGGCTTCTCAGCGCCCGTGCGCTGCTGGCCGAGCCCGACGCGACGGGGTACGAGCGACTCTCCGAGCGGATGGCGGCGATCTGCGCGATACCGGACGAGCGCGAGGAGCTGACCACGGCGCTGCACCGTGCGATCGCGATGGAGCGCGGCGCGGTCGCGGGCATCGTGCGACCCGATCCGGCTGTCGAGGCGATCGTGGGGTCGCTCGGCTCCTGCCTGCGTGCGATCCTGCGCGACGTGCTCTGCGGGCACCTGGACGCGGAGCTGCGGCGCGTGGCCGATGAGCTGCTGGCCGACGCGGCGCCGGCGTCGGTCGGATAGCCCGGCGCCGGACGTTCGCCGACGCGTGCAGAACCGGGCTACCGCGAGCGCAGCTCGACCGCCACAGCCGCGGCCAGCAGCATCGTGACGCCCGTGCGTTGATCACGCGGGGACGCGCGCTGCTCGCGTAGCGCCACCGCCGACCAGGGACGCCCCGCGTCGAGCTCGGGCGCCAGTTCAGCCGCGAGCTCGCGCGGCACGTACCCGAGCAGCGCGCCGTCCGCGGTCGCGACGGCGATTGCGTTCGCGTCGTGGGCGTTGGCCGCGTCGCGTCGCAGCAGAAGCGGGCAACCGGGGGCGGCAGCGTCCGCGGCAAGGGCGTCGGGATGGTGGCGGGCGGCGCCCGCGACACCCGCGACACGCAGTCCCGCCGCGGCGAGCTCCGGCGCATCGCGCGCCAGCGCCCGGCCGCTGTCGGGGTCGACGACGCTGTACCCGGCAAGCCAGACCACGCCACCGAGCTCGGGATACCAGTAGCGCTCCTCCCAGCTCACCTCCACGACCATCCCTACGACACTAGTCCGCGCGCTCGAGCCGCCCGTCGATCGGCATCGCCGCCGAGAGCAGCGGCGAGGGTGTCTCCGGATCGTCCTGGTCGCAGACGAAGAGGAAGTCGACCACGCCGGTGTCGATCGTGGCGTGGACGCCCTCCACCTTGTAGCGCCGGTCGATCGTCCGCAGCCGCTGGACCTCGCCCCCGCGGTCGAGCGTCCCGACGACCGAGCCGCGGATGCTGTGGTCCTCCGCTTCTGCTGACGCGGTGAAGACGAGCAGCTCCTGCGCCACGGGAGTGGCGTCGCTGAACGTGAGCGTGACGCCGTCGAGCGTGCCGAGGTCGTAGGCGCGCAGCGCGGCCAGCTCGTGCGGGTCGATGCGCAGGTCGCGCTGCAGCGAGTCCATCACGTGCTCGAGCGAGAGCTCGGCGACGATGCCCGCGGCCTCCTGCCCGCCCCCGCCGCGCTGCAAGAGCCAGAGCCGGTCGCCCATCACCGAGACACCTTCGATGTTGAGCTCGTCGATGTCGTCGGCGAGCCGCTCGTAGAGCGGCGCGAGGTCCACCCCGCGCGCCTCGTCGCGGAGTGACCCGTCGGCCTGCAGCGCCCAGACGAAGCCGCGGTCACGTCCCGGCGCGGAACCGGAGCCGAGGCCGAGCAGGGCGCCGTAGGGGTGGCCGCCGAACGGCGGCAGGACGGTCAGCGCCTCGAGGTCCGGCTTGGCGTCGCTGCGCGAGTCGTGGTCAAGCGGCAGCTCGCCCGCGAGCGCCCGCTGCAGCGTGCCGGGCTCATCCGCGGCCGAGAGCCGGAAGACGGCGAGGAACAGCTCGTCGTCGCCGATCACGTATGCGAAGTCTCCGCGCCGCACGACGCCGCTACCGGCCGACAGGTGGGCCGGACGTCCGTCCGCCGACGGCTCGCTCAGGCGCAGCTCGCGCAGGGTGCGCAGCTCGAGCGGAGGCAGGTCCTCGCAGCTGGCCGAGCTCCGCTCCACGAGGCCTGACTGCCCGCCCGATCCTCAGAAGGAACATCGGCCGGCGCCGGGAACCGCTCGCGCGCGCCCGGTGTAACCGGGGAAACGCCACCCAGAAGGAGTCACCGTGCGCCGCTCGCTGCTGCTGTTCCCGCTCGTCCTGCTGATCGCGCTGGGGGCGCCGGCGCTCGCGGGTGCCGGCGGCTTCGCGACGGCCGGCCTCAGCTCGACGCCCGAGGGCGTGGTCCCCGGTCAGCCCTGGAACGTCGACATCACGGTGCTCCAGCACGGGCGCACACCGCTTGAGGGTGTCTCGCCGCGCGTCGTGATCAACTCGGGCGACACGCGGCGCGAGTTCGCCGCCGAGGCGACGGGCGAGCCCGGCGTCTACCGGGCCGAGGTCGTATTCCCGAGCGCAGGGCGCTGGGACTACCAGGTGCTCGACGGCTTCATCGACGAGTCGCCGCACTCCTTCCCCGCCGTCGAGATCGACGACGCGGCGGCTGCGCCGGCGGCGCGACCGGGCGCCCCCGACGACGGCGCGATCACCTCGGGCTGGCTCTGGGGCGCAGGAGCGGCGCTGGCGCTCGCGCTCGCGCTGCTGGCGATCGACAGACTGCGCCGGCGGCCGGCGCCCGCGCCCCGAGGCGCAGAGCCGGCATGAGGATCGCGACGCTTGCGGCGGCCGTGCTCGCCTGCTCGGCGGTGGCGATGGCCGGCGCCGCGCTGACCGCCGATGGCGAGCCCGAGCGGGCGCGGCCGGTCGCTGCGCCCGAGCCGGCCGTTGCGGGCGACGGTGACGACCACGGCGACGGCAAGGCCGTCTGGGCAGCGCAGGGCTGCGGCTCGTGCCACGCGTTTGCGGCCGCCTCGGCGACGGGCCAGTTCGGTCCCGACCTCGCGGTGAGCCTGGAGGGCATGCCCGACCGCTACATCCGCGAGAGCATCGTCGAGCCGTCCAGGGTGGTCGCGCCGGGCTTCTCCGGTGGGATGATGCCTGAGGACTACGCCGCGCGGATGTCGCCGGCCGAGCTCGCGCGCCTGGTCGACTTCATCCGCTCGGGAGTGCCTGGCTGACGCCCCAGAGATGCGCCCGCACGTGTGCCAGCCCCTCGACATCGTGTACGTCGTCCTGGCGCTCGAGGACGATCACCAGCGGCGGGTCGCCGAGACGCTCGCGCAAGTGGGCGATGTTGCCGGCATCGCGCGCCGCGAGCGCCGCCAGCTGGCGCGCCGAGCTTGCGACCCGCCCTGCGAGCACCGTCCCCAGCTCCTCGACGAGCTCGCCCGCCGACGGGCCGTCGCGACCGGGGGGAGCCGGCGTGGCGCCGTCCGGTTGCGAGACCGCCTCACGCAAGCGGTTGCCGGACGGGGCCTCGTGCACGCGGTTCACCACCAATCCGCCGAACGGCATCCTGGCCTCGCGCAGCTTGCGGTGGAAGAAGATCGCCTCCTCGACCGGATCGTGGCGCGGCGAGGTGACGATCAGGAACGTCGTGCCCGGGTCTGAGAGCAGCGCGCTGACACGCTCGGAGCGGATCACGAAACCGTCGATCATGCCGCCCAGCGCCCGGAAGAAGACGGACAGGTCCTCGAGCAGGTCGACGCCGGTCACGCGGCGCAGCAGCCCGAACGCGACGCCGGTGCCCTTGCCGAGGATGCGCCCGCCGAAGCCGGCAGGGCGCAGGAAGACCTTGATCGCGCGACCCTGAAAGAAGCCGGTCAGCCGCTCCGGGGCATCGAGGAAATCCAGCGCGTTGCGTGACGGCGGCGTGTCGAGCACCAGCAGGTCGAACTCGCCGCTCGCGTCGAGCTCGTAGAGCTTCGCGATCGCGCTGAACTCCTGAGAGCCGGCGACGGCATTGGAGAGCTGCGCGTAGATGCGGTTCGAGAGCACCTCGTCGCGGGTGCGGGCATCGGGCGCGAGGTGCTCGATCAGATCGTCGAAGGTGCGCTTGGCATCGAGCATCAGCGCCCAGAGCTCGCCGCGCATCTCGATCCCGTGCTCGGTGAAGCGGTCCGGGTCGACCAGCCGGGGCTCGTTGCCGAGCTCTTCCAGCCCGAGCGAGTTGGCGAGCCGCTTCGCCGGGTCGATCGTGACCACGGCGACCTTGGCCCCCTCGGCGGCGGCGCCCATCGCGAGCGCGGCCGCGGTCGTCGTCTTGCCCACACCGCCGGAGCCGGCGCAGACCACGATCCTGCGACCCGCGATGAGCTCCGCTATCGAGGTCAGATGACCCCCTCGCGCACCGCGTGCGCGACGGCATGCGACCGGCTGCGGGCGTTGAGCTTCGTGACCACATCGTGCAGGACGTTCTTCACGGTGCGCCCGGAATAGCACAACTGCTGCGGTTGCCGGCATCCGATCGACCGCTCGCTGCCGGCGTCCGCGCTCCGGTCTAGGCTCCCAGCAGCGCCAGCCCGGGGGCGAGCGTGAGTGCGACGAGCAAGGCGTCCGGCGCCCGCAGGCGCAGCGGCTCGCGGGTGGCGCCGGCGCCGGCGCGGAAGCCGGCCGACTCCGTCGCCACCCAGCCGATCACCGCGTCGACCAGCGGCACCGGCGCGAGCGGGACATCGGAGAAGCGGTCCGCAGCGGCCCGCCCGGCGGCGACCAGGCGCGGGCCGGGGTCGAGGCCCTCCATCAACGCCGCGGCCTCCCTGACGGCGGGCAGCGCGCGCAGGCGGCGCAGCACGCGGCGGAACGCCTCGCGCAACCCACCCGGCCCGGCGGCCGCCCGCATCCACGTCGCGACTGCGACCAACAGCACGGCGCGCAGCACGCGCCGCAGCGTCAGCTCCAGGCCGGCGCCGCTGAGCAGCCCTCCGGTGAGCGCGGCGAACGCGAGCAGGCCGGCGAGCACGAGACCCAGCGGGACGGCGTCGTAGTCGGGCTTCGAGAGCAGCCAGGCTCCGATCAGCCACGCGGTGACGCCGGCCAGCAGCGCCCAGGACGTGCTCGCCAGCAGCAGCGCGCTCGCCAGCAAGGCGGCGACCAGGATCGCGCGCGGATCGAAGCGGCCGGAGCCGCGCTCGGCGGCTGCGGACGCAGCGGCCGGTTCCTGCGCGAGCGGCTCGACCTGCGGCCACCCCCCGAGTGCGCGCCGGTACGCCGCCACCTGGATCGCGCTGAAGAAGATCGCCCACAGGACCTGGCCCGCCGCCGTCACCGCTAGCGCGGCCGTGGCGCCCTGCGGCACGATCCCCAGCCAGCCCGTGAGCGTCTCATAAGAGCCCGTGAACTCGTCCAGCCCGCCGAGGATCACGAAGATGAACGCGGCGAGCAGCAGCGCGTAGTGGACGAGCCGCAGCGCGAGGCACGCCAGGAACTCGGTCAGCGGTCGCGACCCACGGTCCTCCAGGCGGCCCATCATCGGCGCGGTGATCGCCTGCGTGAGCGGGGCGTTGATGCGCGCGGGGCCCATCACGGCGACCGTCTGCAGCATCGACGCGAGCGCCGCGCCGTAGCCCGTGCGCGCGCCCCGCTGCGCCGCGGCGCGAGCGAGCGCGATCCCACCGCCGAGCGCGAAGAAGAACTGCAGCGACGGCGCCGCGCGGCTGGCCAGGAAGGAGACAGTCGCGACGTGGGTCAGACCGGTGGCGCCGGCGGCACCGGCCGGGCCCCCGCCTCCGGCCCCGGCGTGGGCGGCCCCGGCCGGGGCTGCGCCGGCCGGCCCGCCCTCGGCGGCCTCGGGACTCACGACCGCTGCGCCGGCGAGCAGGACACCCCCCCATTGTGCCCGCGCGGCAGGAGAACGCCGCGTGGGCGCGAAAGGCTGGCCCGATGGTTCTCCCACCGACCCGAGGAGTCTCGCCGTGACCGGCCAGGCCAAGGTCATCGCCTTCGCCAACCAGAAGGGTGGCGTGGCGAAGACGACCACCACGCTCAACCTGGCCGCGGCCTTCGTCGAGGAGGGCCACCGCGTCCTGTGCGTCGACATGGACCCGCAAGGCAACCTGACGATGTCCCAGGGCATCGATCCCGACGCGGTCGAGCAGTCGATGTACGACGTGCTCGTCCACGACCTCCCGATCCGCGAGGTCGTCCGCAGGCGCGAGGTCGACGTCGCCTGCTCGTCGATCGACCTCGCCGGCGCCGAGATGGCGATGGCGATGAAGATCGGCCGCGAGCGCTCGCTGGCCAAGGCGCTGCGCCCGATCCTGGAGGATTACGACTTCATCTGCGTGGACACGCCGCCGTCACTGGGACTCCTGACGATCAACGCCCTCACGGCGGCCGATCAGGTGATCGTCCCCGTGCAGTGCGAGTATCTGTCGATGCGCGGTCTGATCCAGCTGCAGAACACGGTCGCGATGATCCAGGAGAACCTCAACCCGGACGTCGTGATCGCGGGCATCCTGCCCACCATGGTCGACACGCGGACGCTCCATGCCAAGGAGGCGATCGAGATCCTCGAGGAGAACTTCGGCGACCGCTTGTTCGGCGCGCGCATCAAGAAGACGGTCCGCTTCGCGGAGGCGCCCGTCAAGGGCATGTCGGTGCTCAAGTACGAACCGAACGGCACGGCGGCCGACGCGTATCGCCAGCTGGCGAAGGAGGTGCTCTCGAATGGGTAGCGGCAAGCGGGCGAGCATGCGCGAGGGACCACTGGCCGCGCTGTTCCGCCAGACGGAGACCGACGGGCTCGGCCCCTCGGCCGCGGCGGCATCCGATCCGCCGGGACGCGAGCCCGCGCCGGAGACCCCGCGCCTGCCGACGCCGCAGGAGCGGCTGCGCCACGCGTTCTCCTCCGACCTGCCCGAGAACATCATGGCCCCGCCGTCGTCGCCGCCCCCGGCTGCGCCGGCCGCCTACTACCCGCCCGCGCCCGATGCGGTCGGGTCGCCGCAGCTGCGCGTCGTCGGCATCGGCGGCGCCGGCGTAAACGCGGTCAACCGGATGATCGAGGCCGAGGTCGCGGGCGTCGAGTTCGTCGCGGTCAACACCGACGCGCAGTCGTTGCAACAGTCCGACGCCAACCACACGCTGCAGATCGGCGCCGATCTCACCAAGGGGCTCGGCTCCGGCTCTGACCCTGAGCGCGGCCGCAACGCGGCGATGGAGGACTACGACCGGATCAAGTCCCAGCTCAAGGGCGCCGACATGGTCTTCATCACCGCCGGCGAGGGCGGCGGCACGGGTACAGGCGGCGCGCCCGTCGTGGCCCGGATCGCACGCGAGCTGGGTGCGCTGACGGTCGGGATCGTCTCCAAGCCGTTCGGCTTTGAGGGCTCGCGCCGCGCGCAGGCCGCGGAGCACGGGATCCAGGCGCTCGCCGACGAGGTCGACACGCTGATCGTGGTCCCGAACAACCGGCTGCTCTCGGTGCTCGACAAGCAGACCTCGATGGTTGAGGCATTCCGTGTTGCCGACGACGTGCTGCGCCAGGGCGTGCAGGGCATCTCCGACCTGATCACCCTGCCCGGCCTGATCAACCTGGACTTCGCCGACGTGCGCACGATCATGTCCGACGCGGGCACGGCGCTGCTGGGCATCGGCATGGGCCACGGGGAGAAGCGCGCGATCGACGCGGCCGAGCAGGCCGTCTCCTCACCGCTGCTCGAGACCACGCTCGAGGGCGCAAAGGCGATCCTGCTGTCGATCACCGGCGGCCGCGACCTCTCGCTCTGGGAGGTCAACGAGGCCGCGCAGGCGGTCGCGGAGGCCGCGCACCCCGACGCCAACATCATCTTCGGCGCGATGGTGGACGACAACCTCGACGACCAGGTCTGGGTGACGGTCGTGGCAACGGGCTACGGGGACAAGCGTGTCGCGCGGTCGACCGAAGCCCGTCCCGGCCTGCGCGAGCCGGCGGGCGAGCCGCGCGTGAGCCGCATGAACCGGCCCGGCGCGCGTGGCAGCGAGTCCAGCCGCCACATCGACGTCGACGTGCCCGAGTACATGCCGAGGCTCTGAGCCCCGATCGATGCGCGGCGTCGTCGCCGCGGGCCATCCCGTAACAGCAGCGTCCGGCGCGGAGATCCTCCGCGCCGGTGGCAATGCGGTCGACGCCGCGCTCGCCGCGATGTTCACCTCGTTCGTCGCCGAGCCGATGCTCACCGGGCTGGGCGCGGGCGGCTACATGCTGGTCGCGCCGCCGCAGTCCGCGCCGGTGCTGCTCGATTTCTTCGTCGAGGCGCCCGGCCGGGGCCTGGCTCCCGGCGCCCCGCACGCGCCACTGCATCCGGTCGACGTCAGCTTCGGCCACGTCATGCAGGTGTTCAACATCGGCGCCAGCGCGGCGGGGCCCTACGGCGTGCTGGCCGGGGCCTGGACCGCGGCCCAGCGCTTCGCGCGCCTGCCGCCCGCCGAGCTCGTCGCGCCCGCCGTCGCGGCCGCGCGCGCGGGGGTCCTGGTCGGCGAGCGGCAGGCGTACCTGTTCGAGATCCTCGCCCCGATCACCAGCGCAACGCCGGAGGCGCGCAAGCTGTTCATGCCGGCAGGGCACTCGCCGCGCGCAGGCGACAAGCACTGCGACCCCGCGCTCGCGGACACGCTCGAGCGGCTCGCCGCAGAAGGGCCCGCGCCGTTCTACACGGGCGACGTCGCCGAGCTCGTCTGCGACTGGGTGGCCGAGCGCGGCGGGCAGCTGACCCGCGCCGACCTCGCCGCATACGCGACGATCGTGCGCGACCCGGTGCGCGTCGCATACCGCGGGCAGACCGTCCTGACGAACCCGCCGCCGAACGCGGGGGGCGTGCTGCTCGCGTACGCGCTGGCGCTGCTCGAGCGCGAGCCGGCGCCACCGACCGTGGCCGCGATCGTGGGCGCGATGGAGTCGGCCCAGGCCGAGCGGACGCCCGAGTTCCTCGCCGATCTCTCGGACCCGGGCTTCCTCGAGCGCTTCAGCACGAGCCGGCTCGGCGCGACCACCCACATCTCGGTCGTCGACGCCGACGGCTGGGCGTGCGCGGTGACGTGCACGAACGGCGAGGGCTGCGGCGAGGTCGTGCCCGGCACCGGAATCCACCTGAACAACATGATGGGCGAGCAGGATCTCTCGCCGTTCGGCTTTCACGCCCATCCGCCCGGCAGGCGGCTGCCTTCGATGATGGCGCCCACGATGGTCCTTCGCGACGGGATCCCGCGGCTCGTGCTCGGATCGGCGGGCTCGAACCGGATCCGCTCCGCGATCCTGCAGGTCGTGATCGGGGTGCTCGACCACGGGCTCGGCGTCCAGGCCGCGATCGATGCGCCGCGCGTGCACTTCGAGGACGGCACGGTGTATGTCGAGCCCGGCGTGGAGACCGCCGCGCTGGAGGCAGAAGAACGGACGCTCGTCCGCTTCGCCACGCGCAACCTGTTCTTCGGCGGTGCCCAGGCAGTGCTGCGCGACCCTGTCGCCGGCACGTTGACCGGTGGTTGTGACCCCCGTCGCGGCGGCGCCGTCGTGATCGCCTGAAGCGGACGCTGGCCGGAACCTGGCGCGTGTGCTTCGCTACACGCATGACCACGACCGAACTCGAGACCGTCGCCCACTGGATCGGGGGCGAGCGCCTGCAGGATGCCGAACGCTTCGGCGACGTGACCGATCCCGCCACCGGCGCCGTGACGCGTCGCGTCGCGTTCGCGAGCAGCGCCGACGTGGATCGTGCCGTGGAGGCCGCAACGGCGGGTTTCGCCGCCTGGAGCGCGCAGTCGCTCGCGCGCCGCTCGAACGTGCTGTTTCGCTTCCGCGAGCTGGTCGCCGCGCGCGCGGCCGACATGGCGCGCGTGATCACTGCGGAGCACGGCAAGACGGTCGACGATGCGCGCGGCGAGGTGCAGCGCGGGCTCGAGGTGGTCGAGTTCGCCTGCGGGGCCGCGCACCTGCTCAAGGGCGAGTCCTCCGAGGCGGTCGGCACCGGCGTGGATTCCCACTCGCTGCGCCAGCCGCTTGGCGTGGCGGCCGGCATCACGCCGTTCAACTTCCCCGCGATGGTCCCGATGTGGATGTTCCCGCTGGCGCTCGCCTGCGGCAACGCGTTCATCCTCAAACCGAGTGAGAAGGACCCGTCGGCCGCGCTGCTGATGGCCGAGTGGCTCTCGGAGGCCGGACTGCCCGACGGCGCCTTCAACGTGCTGCACGGCGATCGCGAGACGGTCGAGGCGCTGCTGCGCCATCCCGGCATTGCGTCGATCTCGTTCGTCGGGTCGACGCCGGTCGCGAAGTTCATCTACGAGACGGCGACGGCGCACGGCAAGCGCGTCCAGGCGCTCGGCGGGGCCAAGAACCACGCCGTCGTGATGCCCGACGCCGACGTCGAGATCGCTGCCGACGCGATCGCATCGGCGGGCTACGGCTCCGCAGGCCAGCGCTGCATGGCGATCTCTGCTGTCGTCGCGGTCGGTGCCGCCGGCGACGCGCTGGCCGAGGCGCTGGAGGCGCGCGTCGACGCCGTCACGGTCGGTCCGGGAGCGGAGCCCGAGAGCGAGATGGGCCCGCTCGTGACCGATACCGCGCGCGACCGGGTGGTGGCGGCGATCGAGGCCGGCGAGGCCGAGGGCGCCGAGTTGCGCCGGGACGGGCGCGGGCTCGAGGTGCCCGGCCACGAGGACGGCTTCTGGGTCGGGCCGACGCTGTTCGACCGCGTCACGCCGGAGATGTCGGTCTACCGCGACGAGATCTTCGGACCGGTGCTGGTCATGCTCAGGGCCGAGACGTTCGACGAGGCGCTCGAGCTGGTCAACTCCAACCAGTACGGCAACGGCTCGGCGATCTTCACCGCCGACGGCCGCACCGCGCGCGAGTTCGAGCAGCGGGTGCAGACCGGGATGGTCGGTGTGAACGTCCCGATCCCGGTGCCGATGGCCTATTACTCCTTCGGCGGGTGGAAGCAGTCGCTGTTCGGCGACCTGCATGTCCACGGCCGTGAGGGCGTGCTCTTCTACACGCGTGGCAAGGTGGTCACCGAGCGCTGGCCCGACCAGGCACGCGGCGCCGATTACGGGTTCCCCGCGCATCGCTGACTCCGCGGCGTGGTCGCTGCTCGCGGTCGTGGCCGTGTTCGCCGGCTGCGGCACGCCGCCGCCGGACCTCTTCTCGGTCGAGCGCAGTGGCGCCGACACGAACGCGAACGTCGATGTCGTCGTCTCCGACAGCGGCAGCGTCAGCTGTGACGGCAAGGAGCACGCGCTCGATGGGGAGCGGCTGCTGAGGGCGCGACAGCTCGTGCGCGATCTGGCCCCGCAGGCCGAGCTGGGCATCGAGCTCCCGCCGGGCCCGGGCACCGACCTCTCCTACCGCGTCGCCCTGGAGGCCGGCTCGATCGCGTTCTCGGACCGCTCGCCCGGCGTGCCGCCGACCTTTCTGCGCGTCGCCGCGTTCACGAAGGACGTGACCGAGCGCGTCTGCGGAATCGAGCGTTAGGCTCGGCCGATGCCAGGCGGTTGCCGTGCTCGCGTTGCTGGCCGCTGCGACCGCCTGACGCTCAGTCGCCGAAGTGGACCTTGCCGTTCGAACGCGCCCGCGCCTGCGCGCGCTCGATGAAGTCAAGGCGCTTGAGCGCGCCGCGCAAGAGGCGGGTGACGAGCTTCAGGCGGGCGGTCTCCGAGCGCAGGTCGAGCAGCCCCTGCTTGGCGTCCATCCCGAACTCCACCGTCGCCGCCATCTCGTAGGCGGACATGCGCCCGACCTCGTCGGGGTCCGGCGCACTGTCGGTGGCCTGCTCGACGAGCTCGGCGTAGGCGGTGTGCGCCGCCTCTGCGGCGTCAGCGTCGACCTGCTCGGCGCGGTCGTCGAGAAACTCGACCGTGCCGGCGGGGTAGGCGAGCTCCTCCTGGCGCGCCTCGATCCGGAACACGCGCGTGCCACGCGCGACGAGGTTGATGCGCCCGTCGGGCATGTGCTCGAGCACCTCGGCGACCTCGCACGCGCAACCCACCGGGCGCAGCCCGTCATCCGACACCCACACGATCCCGAACTCAGCCTCCTGCTCGAGCACTCGCGCCAGCATCGTCTTGAACCGCTCCTCGAAGATGTGCAGCGGGATCAGCTCGCTCGGAAGGGCGACCAGGCCGAGCGGGAACAGCGGGAAGTCGCGCACCAGTGCCACGTCCAGAGCGTACCGCCGCACGTTGCCCGCGCGGCCGCGCGACGGAGCGACGGCACGACCGCGCGTGACCCGTCCGTGACGCTGCGCCGTAACCCAAGGATGCGGACCGCGATCGTCTGGTTCAGGCGCGACCTGCGCGTGCACGACCACCCCGCGCTGACCGCGGCCCACCGAGAGGCGGACCGCGTCGTGCCTGTGTTCGTGCTCGACCCGCGGCTCCTGCACGCCGGCCGCTTCCCGTCCGCGAACCGCGCCTGGTTCCTGCTCGCAGCGTTGCGCGAGCTGCGCGCATCCCTGCGCGAGCGCGGCGGCGAGCTGTACGTGCGCTCGGGCAAGCCGGAGATCGTGCTGCCCGCGCTTGCGCGCGAGACCGGAGCTGAGGCGGTCTACTTCGCATCCGACGTGTCGCCGTTCGCGATGGCCCGCGACCGGCGGGTGCAGTCCGCCGTGGCGGTGCGACGGCAGCCGGGGAACTTCGTCGCGGACGTCGGCGCGCCGCGGACGGCCGACGGCCGCCCCTTCAGCGTCTTCAGCCCGTTCTGGCGTCGCTGGGAGGGACTCCCGCGACGCCCCGTCCACGGCGCGCCGCGGGCGCTGACGGTCCCGTCCGGGCTCGAGCCGGGAACGATCCCGGAGGGGCCGGCACCCGAGGCCTCCGAGCCGTTCGCGCCGGGCGAGACCGCCGCGCGCGAGCGGCTGCGGCGCTGGCTCGCGGACGGAGTCGAGCACTACCACGAGCGTCACGACCTGCTCGCGGGCGGCACTTCGCTGTTGTCACCGTACCTGCACTTCGGCTGCATCTCGGCGCGCGAGGTCGAGGAGCGCGCTCGCACGAAGGGCGGTCCGGGCGCCGCCGCGTTCGTGCGCCAGCTCGCGTGGCGCGATTTCTACGCGCACGTGCTGCTGCACAACCCCACCAACGCCGAGCATCCCCATCAGTCTCGCTACGAGGCCCTCGAGTGGGCCTCTGACCCTGACGGCCTCGAAGCCTGGCGCGCCGGGCGCACCGGCTTTCCGGTCGTCGACGCCGGCATGCGTCAGCTCGCGAACCAGGGCTGGATGCATAACCGCGCGCGGCTCATCGTCGGCTCGTTCCTGACCAAGGACCTGCACCTGGACTGGCGCAGCGGCGAGGCGCACTTCATGCGCCACCTGCTCTGCGGCGACGAGGCGCAGAACAACGGCAACTGGCAGTGGATCGCATCCGTCGGCGTCGACCCCGCACCGTACTTCCGGCGCATGTACAACCCGGCCGCCCAGCAGTGCCGCCACGATCCTGACGGCATCTACGTGCGCCGCTGGTGCCCGGAGCTGGGCGCGGTGCCGCTCGCCAAGCTGGCCGAGCCCTGGACCATGACCACGGCCGAGCAGGCGGCGGCGGGTTGCGCGATCGGCGCGGACTATCCCGCGCCGATCCTCGATCACGCGCGCGAGCGCGAGCGCGCCATGGAGCGCTACCGGGCGGTCCCGCGCTGAGCGTGGGTGGGCGCTAGCGTCTCGCACGTGACAGGCCCGCAGGACCTCTATGTCCAGCGCGACCAGCCGCCGGGGGTGCCGCCGTTGCACCTCACGGGCGAGCGGACGCTCCCCGACGTGCCCGAGGAGAACTACTGGTACCGGCGCCACCTGGCCGTGTACGAGTGGATCGCCGAGCGCGCGCACGGTCGCCGCGTAGTCGACCTCGCATGCGGCGAGGGTTATGGCAGCGCGGTGCTCGGTCGCACGGCCGCCTCGGTCGTCGGCGTCGACGCCAACCCGGAGGCGTTCGAGCACGCGCGTCTGCGCTACACGGCCGGGAACGTCTCGTTCGAGCGCGACATGATCGAGACCTGGAGCGGTGACGTCGACTGCGTCGTGCTGCTGCAGACGATCGAGCACGTGCAGGATCCCGACGCTGTGCTCGAGCGGCTGCGCGACCGCGTCGGGCCGCGTGGCGTCGTCTACGTCTCCACGCCGAACGTGCTCACGCTCGCTCCCGCCGGCGAGCAGCGGTCGGGCAACCCGTGGCACGTGCGCGAGTACCGTCCCGAGGAGTATCGCGCGCTGTGCGAGCGTCACTTCGGGCGCGTCGAGCTGCTCGGCCTGTTCCACGCGCGCAAGCTGCGCCTGCACCAGCTCGCGATCGAGCATGCAGGCTGGGATGCGGTCCACCGGCGGCTGCACTTCACGAAGCCCTTCTACGACCGCTTCACGCCGGCGATCTCCGAGCGCGACTTCCGCCTGCGCCGCGGCGCCTCACCGCGCGCGCTGGACCTGCTCGCAGTGCTGCGCCCGTAGGTGCGGCTATGCTCTCGCGCTTGCAGTAGCGAACCAGCCGAGTCTCCGCCGCACGTGCGGCGGGGAGCGGGGGACCCAATGGAGCCGAATGCTCCTGGGGCGAATCACCGCCTGAGTGCGGTGTAGCGCAGGTCAACAGCGCGAGCCCGACAGCTAACCCCGTAGGCGTGATGACCAGTGAGGTTCATCTGTGCCGAGTACCGATCTTCCGCATCCCTGTGCGTCATCCCGGCGGGTCTCGCGCGGGCGCGGCGCGATCGCCGTGCTCGGCGCCACGCTTGCGCTCGCCGGGGGGGCCCTGAGCGAGGGGGCGGCGTCAGCCCATGCCGGTAGCGGCGGCGCGAAGGCGATCACGTCCCAGCGTGGCGCGGCCGTCGCGGCGTTGCAGCGCGCGCTCGGCATCCCGGCCGACGGCGTCTACGGGCGCCAGACCCGCCGCGCGGTGCGTGCGTTTCAGCGCTCCCATGGGCTCGTCGTCGACGGCGTCGCAGGGCCGCAGACGCGCAGGGCACTCGGCCTGACGGCCGGCTCGGCGCGCACGGTATCGCTGCTGCAGCGCATCGGCCGGTGCGAGTCCGGCGGCAACCCGAACGCCGTCTCGCCCGACGGTCGCTACCGCGGCAAGTACCAGTTCTCCCGCGCGACGTGGCGCGCGATCGGCGGCAAGGGCGATCCCGCCAAGGCGATCGAGTCCGTCCAGGACCGGATGGCGGCCAAGCTGCTCGCGGCGCGCGGCACGTCGCCCTGGCCGCGCTGCGCCTAGCCGAGCGCGGCTCTGCGGCACGTCGCCCTGGCCGCGCTGCGCCTAGCCGAGCGCGGCTCTGCGGTACCTCGCCCCGGCCCAACTGCGCCTAGTCCCAGCGCAGCTCGGCCGGCGCGTCGCGCATCCGCAGCACGCGCGCGGGGGCACCGG
>Ga0136618_10000111_pt1 | contig 21403 bp, 15 predicted proteins | sample AntDrymUQ3302106_2_FD_104805 | JGI IMG/M metagenome (GOLD analysis project Ga0136618, IMG submission 104805) | Polar desert sand microbial communities from Dry Valleys, Antarctica - metaG UQ330 (21.06) | ecosystem: Environmental > Terrestrial > Soil > Desert | place: Antarctica: Dry Valley... | reverse complement strand
TGCATATGACGCGGGTTTGCGATTGCAAAAGGAAATCGAGCAGGAAGTTATCGAAAAGCGCGAAACGGATTTTCTGCTTCTGCTCGAACATCCGCATACTTTTACCACCGGACGACGCTCTCAAAAAACCGGCGTTTTGGCAACGGCGGAGCAGTTGAAAACGCTCGGCGTGTCGGTTTTCGAAACCAATCGCGGCGGTAAAGTTACATATCACGGGCTTGGACAAATCGTCGGTTATCCGATTATCAGCCTTAGTCCAAACCGCGAAGACGTGCATAAATATGTGCGCGATTTGGAAGAAGTTTTGATTCGCACGCTGGCTGATTTTGAAATCGAAGCTTTCAGAATCGCAGGTTTGACGGGCGTTCACACAAAGGAAGGAAAAGTCGCGGCAATCGGCGTTCACATCAAACGCTGGGTAACGACGCACGGTTTCGCGCTGAATGTTAATACGGATTTGAGCTTTTTCGATTTGATAATCGCGTGCGAAGGCGAGCCGGTAACTTCGATGGAAAAACTTCTCGGGCGCGAACTCAGTTTGGCGGCGGTTGAAGACAAAATTATCCAAAACTTTACAAAGGTTTTTGACAACCTGCCGCAAAGGAGATAATTTGCATTTGCTCTCGAATTTGATTAAACTTCAGAGATTCATCGGGCAACCTGTCAGGCGTTTGACCGCATCTTGAATAGTTAAGAATTACTGTCTGAAATCTAACAAAAAAATTTATCGGGAGAAAGCGTAAAAAGCGATTTTTACTCGGATTAACATTTAGGAGTTTTACCGTTATGTCTAAAAGAAAATTGGTTCGTAATCTGGCGTTGACGGCTTCGATTTTGACGGCAAGCGTCTCGATTGGCTTTGCACAGGACAAAAAAGACCAACCGAGCCAAGACCCCAGCCAAAAATCAAGAAATTTCAAAAAAGAAGATACTGTCAAGAAAATCTATAATGATTGGATGACCAAAGAGGTTGCCTATATCATAACGTCGGAGGAAAAGAAGGCGTATAAATCTCTCAAAACGGACGATGAACGCGAAAACTTTATCGAAAATTTTTGGCGCAGACGCGACCCGAATCCCGACACGGAAGAAAACGAATATCGTGAGGAATATCACGAGCGCATCGCTTATGCAAATGAGAAGTTTACGTCCGGTATTCCGGGCTGGAAAACAGACCGCGGACGTATCTACATCGCGCACGGTAAGCCCGATTCGATTGAATCGCATCCGGCAGGCGGTCAATACGACCGTCCGAGCTATGAAGGCGGCGGTTCGACTTCGACCTATCCGTTTGAAGTTTGGTTTTACCGTCACTTAGACGGAGTCGGTGACGGACTCGAAATCGAATTTGTCGACCCGAGCGGCACAGGCGAATACCGGCTTGCCCGCAACGCCAATGAAAAGGATGCGCTCGCAAACGTTCCGGGCGCAAGTATCAGGACAAGCGACCAATTAGGACTCGGAGGCAGAGGCGGTCAACAGGGTTCAGGCAGTCAGTATTACGGACGCGAACAAGACAGCCCGTTTCGCAAATTGGAAATCTTAAGTAATTTGCAGCGTCCGCCTCAAGTCAAATTCAGTGATTTGCAATCGTCTTTGACCGATTCGCCCGTGATTGACAACAACCCGCTCGATTTTGATTTGCGCGTTGATTTCTTTCGCCAATCCGATGACCGCGTGATTACGGCATTTACCGTGCAAACCACCAATAAGGAACTTTCATTTGAGCCGGTCGGCGGACTTGAAACTGCAAGAATGAATATCTTCGGGCGCGTGATGGCGGTTTCTGGCAAACGTTCGGGTATTTTTGAAGATTCGGTAACAGCCAGCGCGACTACCGGCGAACTGATTGAAGCGAAAGAGCGAAAATCGGTTTATCAAAAAGCGATTGCCTTAACGCCCGGAACTTATAAAGTCGATGTCGTCGTCCGCGATGTGGCTTCGGGCAATCGGGGCATTCGCAGTCTCGGTTTCACCGTGCCGAAATACGAAGAAAGCAAGCTCGATACTTCGACTTTGATTTTAGCTTCGACGCTTCGCACAACTACTGAAAGAGACATCGGCGCGAGTTTCGTTATTGGCACTGCAAAAGTTATCCCGAATCTTTCGGGCGTTTATAAAAAAGGTCAGCCGGTCGGCATCTATATGCAGATTTATAATGCAGGAATTGACCAGACAACCCTGAGACCTTCGGTTGACGTTAATTACGTTTTGCTAAAGGGCGGAAAGGAAGTTATGAATCAACCGGAAAATTGGGAAGGTTTAAGCGATTCGGGTCAACGATTGACGCTTGCCAGACTTTTGCCGACAGACAAACTCGCTTTGGGTGATTATGAAATCAAGGTAAAAATCAAAGACCGAGTGAACGCCGGTCAATACAAAGAAGGCTCTGCAAAATTTACCATAACCCAATAGACACTTGATAAATCGCCGTTTTATCGCCGATGTTTTGTAAAAAAGCATCGGCATTTTTGTTTATGAAAACCGAAAGATTAGTTTTGAGGTTCTATACCGAAAAAGACAAAGCGGATTTAATCGCTCTGTTCACGGATGCGGCGGTGATGAAGCACGTCGGCGAAGGTGTGCTAACCGAAGCGCAAGCCGAAGAATGGTGGCAAAAACTTTTTGAGAAACTTTATCCGCAGGATTTCAACATTTGGGCGGTTTTTGCCAAAGAAAACTTGCGATACGTCGGACACGCCGGCATTTATCCGCGTCCGGCGCGCAAAGAAGATTGGGAATTTGTTTATTTTCTTCGCCGCGATGCCTGGGGCAAAGGTTATGCGACGGAGATTGCGCGAAGGATTATTCAATATGGTTTTGAGGACTTGAGATTACCCGAAGTCTTTGCGACGGTTGACGATGACCATTTTGCTTCGATTCGCGTTTTGGAAAAATCGGGGATGAAGTTTAAAAGATTTGAATTTGAAGATGGCGAAAGATTTTCGGTTTATTCAACAAAGAAAAATTAGCCGCGAATAGCACAAATTTAATAAATAAAATTTATTCGTGTGAATTCGTGTAATTCGCGGCTAACTCCTCTTCAAAAAATTGTCATACCAAAGCTGGAAAACCAACAGCGTCCACAGTTGTTTATGATGCGAAGCCGCGCCCGTTTCGTGTTCTTTGATGAGTTTCTGCACAAAACCGGCGTTGAATAAATCCTGCTTTTTCAATCTTTCAGGCGCGAGCAAATCGTGCATCAACGGATTCAAGCGACCTTTCAGCCATTCGGCAATCGGAATTCCGAAACCTTTTTTCGGACGCTGCAAAATTGTTTTCGGCAATAAATCTTCAACCGCTTTTTTCAAAATATACTTTCCTTTATTGCCTTTGAGTTTGTATTCAGGCGGCAAAGACGCGGCGTATTCGGCAATTCTCGGGTCTAAAAAAGGCGCACGAACTTCCAGCGAAACCGCCATCGGAGCGCGGTCAACTTTCGTCAAAATGTCTTCCGCCATATAAAAATTCATATCGAGAAACTGCATCTGTTCGATTTGGTCGGCGGCATCACAAATTTTTAAAAGGTTTTTCGCATCTCTGTAAATGTCTGCGGAAGTGTTCGACAAAACAGTTTCGCTTAATAAATCATTTTGCGCGTCAATCGAAAACGAGCCGAACCACGAATGATGACGCGTAACGACATCGTATTTTGAAGCCGCGACAAAGCGTTTCGCCCTGTAATCAAATGATAAATTCTTTGTGCTGACGGGCAAAGAGGTAACGATTGGTTCAATTATTCCATTTCGGACAAAACGCGGAATCGAATCATAAACACGCGCCATCTTATGCCCGAAATACATCGGATAACCCGCGAAAATTTCATCGCCGCCGTCGCCCCCAAGCGCAACCGTCACATATTTTTTTACAAACCGCGACAGCAAAAGCGTCGGCAAAAGCGAGCCGTCGGACATCGGTTCATCGAGCCAAGTTCCGATTTCCGAGATCAAATCCGCCGCTTTTTCCACGCTCAATTTATCTTCGTAATGTTCCGTCCCGAGATGCGCCGCAACTTGTCTGGCAAACTTTGATTCGTCAAACGAATCTTCTTCAAAACCGATGGAAAATGTCTTAACTTTTTCGGTTGAAAACTGTGTCGCAAAAGCCGCAACGGTTGAAGAATCAACGCCGCCGCTCAATAAAATGCCGAGCGGAACATCGGAAACAAGGCGCATTTTCACCGAATCGGCAAGCAGTTCGCGCAAATGCTTCGCCGCTTCGCCAATCGTCGGTGTGTTGCCGTTTTTGTGAAAACTCAAATTCCAATATCTGCGCGTTTTTATTTCACCTTTTTCTAAAATCAAAAGATGCGCGGCGGGAAGTTTTGAAATACCTTTATAAATCGAACGCGGCGCGGGAACGTAATCAAACGAAAGATATTGCCGAAGCGCGTCGAGATTTATTTCCGCTTTGACTGCCGGATTTTCCAGCAGAACTTTTGGCTCGGAAGCGAAAATCAATTTACCGTCAAACACGCCGTAATAAAGCGGCTTCTCGCCGAATCGGTCACGCGCTAGTAGAAGTTTCTGCTTGCGTTTGTCCCACAGAGCAAAGGCAAACATTCCGTTCAGATGCTCAACCAGCGCATCGCCATATTCTTCGTAAAGATGCGGCAAAATTTCCGTATCGGTTTGCGTTTGAAACTTGTGTCCGCGCTTTTCTAAATCTTCTCTGACTTCACGGAAATTATAAAGTTCGCCGTTCATCACGGCAATTATTTGTTTGTCTTCGCTATAAACAGGCTGCTCTCCCGTGTGCAAATCAATAATCGAAAGCCGCCGCATTCCGAGCGCAACCGTTTTATCAAGCCACAAACCTTCCGAATCAGGACCGCGATGCTTCATCCGTTCGCACATCGAATGCAAAAGGGCTTCGCTGTGATTTTGCAAAGTTTTTTTTGTATCTAAATTCGCCCAACCTGCTATTCCACACATAAAGTCAGAACCGCCTGCCTAAACGGGCAGGTAATATTACAAATTATACTCGACACAATTGCAGCACGAGGAAGCCACCCGCTTACGCAGGCGGTTCTGACTCAAACCCAATCTTCTCACGCACCGTGTAAATCGCTTTATTCTGCGATTCGTGGTAAGTCCGCACGAGCATCTCTGCCAATAATCCCATTAAAAAGAATTGCATTGAGATTGCCAGCAGGACAATTGCAATCACCGGCAGAGGCGTTAGAATAAATGAAACGTCATAAATAAACTTCAAAACAAACGCCCAAAGTCCCGCGAAGACCGAAAGCAAAAACGAAACTAAACCAAACATACCGAAAACGTAGATCGGTTTTGTTTGATACGAAGCCATAAATTTTATCGTCATCAAATCAAAGACGACTTTTAACGTACGGGAAATTCCGTATTTCGATTTTCCCATCGTCCGTGCGTGATGCTCAACGGGAATTTCCGCCACTCGCGCGCCCGCCCAACTCGCGTATATCGGAATAAAGCGGTGCATCTCGCCGTAAAGTTTGACATCTTGAATTACGTCGCGCCGATACGCCTTCAAACTGCAACCGTAATCGTGAAGCGGAACGCCGCCAATCCAGGAAATAATTTTGTTGGCAATCTGCGACGGAATTTTTCTTGAAATTAATTTATCCTGACGATTTTTTCGCCAACCGGAAACCACATCGTAGCCTTCGGTTAATTTGTCCAAAAGCCGCGAAATGTCGCTCGGGTCATTTTGCAAATCCGCATCCATCGGGATCAAAATTTTGCCGCGCGCTGCATCAATTCCCGCCGACATCGCCGCTGTTTGCCCGTAATTTCGGCGAAGAGAAATTACCCGCACGCGCTCGTCGCCATCTGCAATTTCCTTCAAGATTTGCAAAGATTTGTCTGTCGAGCCGTCATCAACGTAAATAACTTCAGCAGTTCTGCCGAGAGAATTTAACGCTTCAGCGATTCTCGCGTGCATCAGCCGCAAATTCGGCTCTTCGTTTAAAACCGGTAAGAACAAAGATAATTCAGGCGCGTTGTTCAATTTTGTAAGATTTGCTGGTTGTTGTTTTGGATTCATTATCAATCAGAATGAATAATGTAGAACTTTTTTGTGTAAAAATACAGTTTGCAGGCAAATGTCTTGCAAAAGCGTGAGGTGTTTTAAAAGATTATTGTCCACAGGTAAACGCAGATGCACACGGATAAAATAAAACCCATTATAAAATCTTGGTTATTCTTCGTGTTTTCTATCTGTGTTTATCTGTGTTCATCTGTGGACAATTCTCTGACTTTTCCTCGTCCGTGCTTTGCGCCTCTGCGGAAAACAGAATTAAAATTTATGAACGATGAATTTTTGGCAAATTATCAAGCGGCTCGCGCCGTTTGTCAAACCTTACAAATCGTTGGTTATTACCTCGTTTTTTCTGACGCTGATCGGTGCGATGATCGCGCAAGTCAATCCATTAGTCTTGCGCCACACGGTTGACACAATTCAGCAATTATTAAGCGAAGGCAACACCGCGCAGCAAGGATTTTCCTTGCTTATATTTATCAGCGTAATTCTGTTCGGCAAAGAATTAGCAAACATTGCCATTAAATACGGGCAAAGTATGCTCGGCGAACGAATTCGCATCAATCTTTCCAGCCAGCTTTCGCAGTTCGCCATCGAAAGAATTCTCACTTATAAATACGCTTATTTTGCCGACGACGAAAACGCAACCGGCAAGCTGCAAACCAGAATTGACCGCGGCGCGGACAGTCTGACGAATTTTGTGCAAAATATTTTTATCAATCTTTTGCCGCTTTTCGCCAACGCCGTTTTCGCGCTCGTCGTGATGTTTTACGCTAATTTCTGGGTCGGTTTAATTGCGTCGGTGATTATACCGATTTATTTTCTGCTCAGTTGGCGGCAAGCCGGACTGTTAAAAGGCGTGCGGCGCGGTCTGCGAAATTTGCGCGAGACGAAAACTAACGGATTATTCAACATTATCGAATCAATCATCGTCATCAAATCTTTCGTCCGCGAAGAATACGAACGCGAAAAACAGCGCGGACTGCAGCAGAATCTGATTGACGCGCAACTCAAACAGCGCAAAACCAATTATGTTTTCGACGCCCTTAAAACTTTTGTCGAACAAGTCGGCGTGGTTTTTATTATTATTTTGACGGCTTATCTGGTTTTAGACGGTCAAATGACAATTGGCGCGATTATGTTTCATATTCTGCTTTTCAACAACGTTTCCGCGCCGATTCGTCAGCTTCATCGCATTTACGACCAGATAAACGAAGCACTGACTTACGCCGAGGGCTTTTTTGAAGTTCTTGACACCGATGATGCGATTGAAGAATCAGGCGCGACGGGAACGGAAAATCTACACGGCGAGTTTGAACTCAGGAATGTAAATTTTACTTATCCGAACGGAACGCAAGCATTGTTCGACGTTTCGATGAAGATTCCGGCGGGAAAAACTGTCGCTTTCGTCGGGCTTTCCGGCGCTGGCAAATCCACTCTCCTCAATCTTTTATGCAAATTCTACGCGCCGTCGAGCGGCGAGATTTTGCTTGACGGCAAAAATCTGCTCGATTATGAAACAAATCTTCTGCGCCGGAAAATCGGACTCGTTTTGCAGAAAAATCATATTTTTCGCGGCTCGATTGAAGAAAACATTCGCTACGGAAGTATGAAAGCGAGCTTTGCGGAAGTAGAAGCGGCGGCGCGAAACGCTTATCTGCACGACCAAATCGAACAACTGCCGAACAAATACGAATCCGAAGCGCAGCAGCTTTCCGGCGGTCAGCAGCAGCGCATCGCCATCGCGCGCTTGTTCTTGAAAAATCCGCCGATAATTTTTCTTGACGAACCGACGGCGAGCCTCGACGCTATTGCTACCGAGCAAATCAAAAACAGTCTCGACGCAATAAAAGAAAACCGCACGGTCGTCGTCATTTCGCACAGCATTTCTCAGATTATTGATTCAGATGTGATTTTCGTTCTGAAAGAAGGTCGCGTCGTCGAAAGCGGAACGCACGAAGAACTTTACGAAGCGAGCGGAACCTACAGCGAGATATTCAATGCCTCGGCACGAAGTTTGAATTTAGATAGAATTTCGAAAACATTAAATGCGTAAACGAAATCAATCGAAAAGATTTTTAATAGAAAATAAAAAAGCCGCGCTCGAAAACGCGGCTTTTTTATTTTTTGGTACGAAAATTAGTATCTGACAACATAACGGCGACCGTTACGATAAATAACCCGAGTTCTTTGTTGCGAATAACCGCGATTGTTCCTGCTCATATTATAACCGCGATTGTTTCTGCTCACGTTATAACCGCGATTGCTTCGCCTCACGTTATAACCGCGATTGATGCGGCGTCCCGTTTCGCTGCGATACTCGCGTCTTGCATCACGTCTTTCATCGCGGAATTCACGATTGGCTTCACGGCGGCTTGTTCCGTTTCTGATATCTCTTCGTCGGTCTTGACGCGCATCACGAACCTCATCTCTGTATTCGCGTCTGGCTTCTCTGCGGTTCTCGCGATTCTGTCCGTTGACTGCTTCTGCATTGATAAAAATTAATCCGAATGCGAAAGCTATGATTCCTAATTTAATTACGTTTTTCATACAATTCTCCTTAAAAGTGTTTTTGATGTGTGCAATTTGTTTAGGAGAGTGTGCACATTTGTTACACAAACGATATTTATTTCGATGTGTGTGAAGGTAGCGGCAAGAAACGTGCCAATACCGGAGAAATTTTACAAGAAATTGTAATTGGCAGTAAACAAATATAAAAACCACAAAAATTCTGGCAGCGATTTATTAAACTTTCTCTGCCACAATTATAATCGAAACGCCGAACGGGAAATTGAAATTTTTGAGCCAGAATTTTTCCGCGCCGAAAAGTTTCCCGAATACGCCGTTGAGCGCGGAAACATTGACGTTATTTTCTGATTCGGGCTTGATTCCCGTAACTTTCATCAGAGTTCTGCCACCCAAAATCGGCGCAAAAAAAGTGATATTCGCGTAAGTCGCGCGTTCGATTGTAAAACCGGCTTTTTCTAATCTTTCGACAATTTGTTTTTTTGTATAACGAATCCGGTGATTTGAAACATCATCCTGCACGCCCCACAGCCACATAAACGCCGGAACAAAAATCAAAGTTTTGCCGCCTGTTTTCAAAACGCGGTGCATTTCCTTTAAACCCGCAATGTCGTCATCAAGATGTTCGATGACATCGAGCGCAGTTGCAACGTCAAAACTCTCGTTGCCGAACGGCAGACTTTCTGCCAGACCTTTATGCACGGTCAAGCCTTTAGATTTGCAGAAATCGAGCGCATCATCGGAAACATCAACGCCTTCCGCCGCACCGAATTTTGCCAGCATTTCAAGATTGCCGCCCGTGCCGCAACCGACATCGAGAATCCTCGGATTTTGGATTTTAGATTTTGGGTTTTGGATTATTCGTTCGAGAAAACTTTCAAGAATCGCGCGTCGTCCGACATACCACCAATGCGAATCTTCGACGCGATTCATAATGGCGTATGTGTGCTGCTGCATTTCCTGCGGTAATACTTTTTCCATAAACTATATTTTACCAAACCCGCACCACGAATTCCGATTATGCCAGATTATCTCGACATTTTCCGCGTTGATTTCTCTCCACCAATCTTCAAATTCCTTTTTGCGAATATAAAAAGCCGTCGGCGCAACCAGGTGGTCAAAGACAATATTGTGCTGTTCGCGCCAGCCGAAGGTACCGAGATGATTGAGGTAGTCGTTGTAGAAAAGATTCTGGGCAAGCGGTTTCGACATTGCGTTTGCGGGTTTGTAAATTAGCTTTGAAGCCAGATAAACGCCGAGTGTCGGGAGTTTTGAAAGCTGGTAAAGCGTCGGTTGTCTCATTCTCGACGTAAAACTTTTGCGAATCGGATTAACGTAATTAGTAATCCATTCGTTATTTTCCGCGCCGTAAATCCACGCCGAGATTGCGCCGCCTTTCTTTACTTTTGAAGCCAGAGATACGAATGATTTTTTCGGGTCGGGCGTGTGATGCAAGACGCCAACCGAAAAAGCGTAATCGAAAACTTTTTTGAATGGCAGCTTGTAAATATCGGCTTGAACGATGTGCGCGTTCGGCAAATATTTCGTCGCTTGAAAAGCCGTCTCGACCGACTCACTCAAATCAAATCCGATGACTTCCTTCGCGCCCCAGTTCGCTGCCAGACTCGTGTGCCTGCCTTTGCCGCAGCCGCCTTCGAGAATTATTTTACCCGCGAAAAACTCGGGTTTGACCGGCTGAATCCAACCGAGGAATTGTTCAGCATATTTTTTATCTTCCTGCGTAAAATGCGTCCATTGCCAGCCGAAATTCGTCGCCGTGTCGGCTTTGTCCTGTTCTATTTTATCGAGCGCGGCAAAGCGCGGAACGCCGCGCTCGATTTTATATTCGCGCTCGCATTTGCGGCACGAAAGCTCGCCTTCGATAATTTCATTTTTTTCACGCTTGCCGACGTGAACCAGCAGAATGTCACCGCCGCAGCTCGGGCAGGCTAAAAAGTCTAAAAGTTTTTCTTTCATCAATAATTTTGCAGCTAAGAAACCAACCGAATCTAATTTTTTTGCCAGCGTTTGAGTGTCGGAACGAATGAATTTGCCAGCTCCGTCGCTTTCTCCGGCGGCATATTTAAATCAGCCGTCATATTTTCGATTGAGCTTTGAATCATCTCGTCCATGGTTTGATTCGGATTCGTAAAATCGCCGTCTTTGAAACAGATATTGCAGTATTCGGCAGTGTTTGTGCCGTCTTTATTTGTTCCCAGATTACCGAAAGTTTCCGACAAAGGCATACCGCAGCTTTGACAACGAATTTTATTTTCCATAAGACCTCCATTTATCTTTGAAATTTTCGAACGCTTCGTACGGAAAAGGCTGCCGCCAGTTAAATTCAAATTCGTCCGTGTCGCGGTCTTCGTAAAGTTGCCCGAAAGTTTCGGCAAATGCCGCGCAAACGTCTTTGACATTTCCCTCGTGCGCGAAAACCAGCTCGCGGTTTTCCTGTTTCCGTTTTTCGCTCGGATACTGGTAAATCTCCAAAGTCAGATTTTCCCTTCTCCGCACAAATCGAAAATCGAATTCTTCCGGCTCCCGATTCCAGGGCAAAACGTATTCGTCCTGCGCGGAATTTTCGTCAAGCAGAGCCGACAAAATTTGCAGAAGTTCGGGCAACGCCCGCTTGTGCGGCGCGTGTGCCGTCGTCGTGTGAAATTCGTTTGCGCCGTCGTCAAAACCGATTGACATCCAACCGCATTGCGGCGAGTTGAAACTGACTTCGAGGTTTTTCATAAGGACAAATGCCGATTTTATTGTCCGGCACAAAATTGTTGACGTGCCCGGTTTATAAAATCTTGATGATTAATCTTGGTGTAACCGGATTGTATCTGTAAACATTCAATCTAAAGAAACAAATTCTTTCTACTTTAGATATGCGGCGATTTGATCGTTTATCAAACTGCCACAGGCGCACTGATATGCGAATGCGATTGATAATTTACAATTTCAAAATCCTCAAACTTGTAATTGAAAATTGACGCGGGCTTTCGCTCTATCACGAGATGCGGAAGTGGAAACGGTTCGCGTGACAACTGCAGTTTTACCTGTTCCAAATGGTTCAGATAAATGTGGCAATCGCCGCCGGTCCAAACAAATTCGCCCACGTCCAAATCACATTGCCGGGCAATCATATGCGTAAGCAAAGCGTAGCTTGCAATATTGAACGGAACGCCGAGTAGACTATCAGCCGAACGCTGATACAACTGGCAGGATAATTTTCCATTATCCACATAAAACTGAAACAGCAAGTGGCACGGCGGCAATGCCATTTTCGGCAAGTCGCCGACGTTCCAGGCAGAGACAATCAAACGGCGCGAGTATGGATTCGTTTTGATTTGTTCGACTACCTCGGCAATTTGATTTATTTCGTCTCCGTCGCGGGTTTGCCAGGCAGTCCACTGTGCCGGATACACCCTGCCCAACTCCTGGTTTTCGTCCGCCCACTCGTCCCAAATCGTTATACCGTGGTCATTTAAATATTTGATGTTTGTTTCGCCGCGCAAAAACCAGAGTAATTCGTAAATCACCGAACGCAGATGAATTTTTTTGGTCGTCACCAGCGGAAATCCCTGCTCTAAATCGAACCGCATTTGTTGTCCGAACAGACCGATTGTTCCCACGCCGGTACGGTCTTTACGTTCCGAGCCGTTGTCTAAGATATTTTGTAAATAATCTAAGTATTGTTTCATTACCTGCCTAAAACCAATTTTAATATTCGACCCGCCGGATTCTTACTTTTTGCAGACGGCGATAATTGCTCAGTTTTGAAATTAACTCTTAACAAGCAGATAGGTCAAATCTCACAAAAAAGACTTTGCCAAATCAACCGACAGATATAATGACTACTTTTCTACAACAGGAACCGTTTATTTTCTGCCGCTCGAAACATAAAAAGCAGTGCCGTTCAACTCATTGCGCGTCACGGAGTAATTATCTTAAAAATTATTTAATATACCTTTTCGAAACAATATCAGGAGTATCTAAATTTTTTTTCTGTTTAAGATTTATTGTCAGACGAATAAATTGCGCCATTGACCAGGCTAACGGAGTTGCCGAACCGGTGCCTTTTCCGAATACCAGATTGGAATTCGGACTTTGCGGTTTGTCCCAAATTTGTTCGGGCAGCATCAATCCTTCGTTTGCAAAGCCGAGCATTGCATCGAGCCGTGATTTTGCTTTGTTCAATTCGCCGCGCGCGATTTCGTATTGTCCGCGCTCACCCGCCAGCAAAACCCAGAGGTGTCCTTTACCCGAATATTTTCCGTCGTAATTCCACGGACGACCGTCGGTCATCTCGCCGTAACCGTCGCGCGTGTAGCGGTAAAAACCTTCGCCGCGCGGTGTGTCGACTTTTAAGAATCGGTCAATAATCGTAAGAGATTTTTTTATCAATTTATCCTCCGGCAATTTGATGCCGAGCCGGACGAGTTCGAGAAATCCGGCATCGACTATTTCACGCTCGTCGGCAACTCCGCCGTTATTGTTAAGTTCGATTTTTTCGCCTGCATCCGGCTTGCCGTTTTTCGTCAGGCGCAGATAATAATTGCCGTCGCCGTATTTGCCGCTGGTCGTCACCGTCCATTTTTCGATGTTTTTCCGCCAGTCGTCGGCGACGGCGAGGTAAATATTTTTCGACGCTTCATCTCTGTTGATGCGGGCGATTTCTGCCGCGCAAACGAGTCCGGCGATTTCCGCCGCAATGGTCGAAGGCGAATAACCGGGCTTTTCTTCCCAACGTTCCTGCTGCGTCGTCGGTCCGTTTTTTACGATAAAATCTGCCGCTCGTTTGACGTGTTTTTGATAAGTTTCACGGTCGGTTTGTCCGAGTTGATACGCGAGAATCAACGGGTAAGCCACTTCGTCCATCTGAATCGCGTCGCCCAAAGGTCTGCCGTCAAGCCACGTAATTTGCGGAAAACTTCCGTCGGTTTTTTGCTGAACTTTAAAAAGGTAGTTTAAGGCTCGCCTCGCCGCTGCCCTATCGCCCAGAGCCATAAAAGCGGTGGCGACTTGGTATAAATCCCGTGCCCAAACCAAATGGTAGCCGCCGACGTAAGGCTCGTTTGCCGCCGTTCCGTAAATCCAGGGTTTTGACAGCGACGCAACCTGCCCGCCGCGAAAAATTTTGTCTTCGTGCGCCTTTAGAACCATCGCCGCGACGTTTAATTGCGCCTGATATTTTTTACCGACTCGCGGCAGAGTTTTGACATAATCGCTCCAACCTTTTTCGTATTCCGGACGAGTTGTTTGAAAACCTTTTTTCGCCGAATTTCGCGCCGCTTTCAATGCTTCATCCGAAGTTTTGCCGAAACTCAAAACCAATTCAAAATCGGCAGATTTCCGGCGTGAATTTACAAACATCAACCAGGGATCGAGGCGAGCCGTCTGGACAACGTTGCCCTTCTCGGCGCGTGCGAATCGTTTGGTAATTTCTCCGTCTTTTCTAAGCTGGCTGATTCCGTCGCTGGTGCCGAGAAAACCGTTTGTCATTTCACTGAACCGGCACCTGGCACAAACTAGAGCGGATGTTTTATCGGCATCCGCAGCAAGCAAGGCTTTGTCTTGAGTCCAAGCCGTATCGTTCATCCCGCTGTTATTGAGCGACGGGTCGTAATAGAGATAAAGTTCGTTGGAAGATAGACCGCTGTAATTTACCTTTATCAAAAGGGAATTGTTTTGCGAATCCGTCACATAATCTTTGGTGATTTTCCATTCGCCGCTTTTTGCCGTGTTGATTTGCCGGAAAGAAAGAGAAGAGTCGTTTAATAATTGGATTTGATGAATTGCATCGTCGCGTTCGGTTTCAATCTTTTTTGTTTTTGGATTAAAGACGACGAATTGGAGAACTTGAACATTCGCCGTATCCGCCGTCGGATAAAAAACTTCGGTCAGCGAACCGCCTTGCAATGTGAACCAGACTTTCGACAGGAGTGAATTCGATGTGCCGATGCCTTGTTTGCCCGCGCTTTCCCAGTGAGCGTCCGCGCCGGGTGCGCCGGGCGCGAGCGTTTGAGCAAACAAAGCAGTCGCCAGAAAATGGACGAAAAACAGCTCTCCGAAAACTTTTTTCATATTCTCATATTTATTGTTTCGGTCGCTGGTCGGCAGGCACATTGGCGTAAACGTCTTCAAATTTGGCGAAGCCGTCCTTGATGACCGTCGTCATCAAATTATCTTTATCAACCACGACGACTTCCAGCAGAATCGCCGGAACATCTTTGCCGGAAGTGTCCTTTCTGAAAGGCTGCGCGCCAGTCAGCGGTTCTTTTTTCGCCAGCGAGATTGCCGCCTCGACCGCTTTATTGGCAAGCGGAATAATCGGCTTATAAATTGTCATTGTTTGCTTGCCCTGAGCGATGCGCTGCAAAGCCTCTTTCTGCGCGTCTTGTCCGGTAACCAGAACTTTTCCAGCCAATCCGCGCTTTTCGAGCGCGGAAATTACGCCGCCCGCCATTCCGTCATTCGACACGACAACCGCGTCGATTTTATCGTTGTTCTGCGTCAGGGCGTTTTCGACCATTTTCAGGGCTTCTTCCGGCTTCCAATCGGTAATAAATTGATTGGCGACAATTTTGATGTCGCCGCTGTCGGTCGCCGCTTTCAAAACGCTGATTTGTTCCTTCTGCATAATTACGGCGTTGTTGTCGGTCGACGCGCCGTAGACCATAACATAATTGCCTTTCGGAACTTTTTGTAAAGCATATTCGGCGATTTTTCTGCCGATAACCGGAACCTGATGCGAAACATACAAATCGATTTTATCCGAATTTATCAGACGGTCGTAAGAGATAACCGGAACACCCTGCGCTTTCGCCTTTTCGACCATCGAAGCTGCTTGTGTCGCGTCGTGCGGCGCAATGACCAGCACATTGACTCCCTGCGTCAGCAGATTGTCCACATCGTTGGCTTGCTTTTCGGATTTGTTGTCGGCAACCGTGATAACACATTCGACGTTCAACTGTTTGCAATGCGCTTCAAACGCATCTTTGTCGCGCACCCAACGCTCTTCCTTGAGCGTGTCCATCGCAAAACCGATTTTGATTTTTTTATTCGGGTCATTGGCGGTTGGCGGTTTGCCGCTGTTTGAAGTCTGTTCGTTCGGCGCGCCGACGCAAGCCATAAAAAATAAAGCGCACATCAGTAAAACAAACACTTTCATCGAGTTTTTCATTTGATTATTTTCTCCTTTTATCTTCTTTTGATTTATCGAAGTATCAAAAATATCAGTTTTGCTTTTTGCCTGCCATATCAAGCCCGACGGCGGCGACCAGAATCGAGCCTTTGATTATTTCCTGCATAAAATCGCGGACGTTCAAAAGCGACATTCCGTTATCGAGACTCGCCATAATCAACGCGCCGAGACACGCGCCGAAAATCGTTCCGCGTCCGCCCATTAGACTCGCCCCGCCGATAACGCACGCCGCAATCGCGTCGAGTTCCTTGAGAGTTCCGGCATCTGGCGCGGCGGAACCGACACGCGCCGTGAAAATTATCGAGGCGATTCCGGTCAATGCTCCCAAAAGTGCGAAAACTTTTAAGATGTTGAGTTTGTTGTTAATGCCCGACAGCCGAGCCGCGTCAGCATTTCCGCCGATTGCGTAAAGGTAGCGTCCGAAAGTCGTGTGATTAGTGATAAAATAACCGAGCAAAGCGACCGCCAGCAAAATTAAAACCGGAATCGGCACGCCGGCATAAGCATTCATCACATAAATAAAACCAACAATCGCGCCGATTGGCAAAAGTGTTTTAAGAAGTTCGTTCGTCGGATTCGTGCCGCCGGAACCGAATTTTTTTTGCGCTTTTATGCTTTTAAAAGCCATAAAGACGACGAATAAAATAGCTAATGCCGCCAAAATCCAACCGATGTTTGGCGGAATATAGCTTTGTCCGAAAGATTTAAAAGTCGGGTCGGCAATCGGAATTGTTTCGCTTCTGGTAATACCTTTGACCGCGCCGCGCCACGCCAGCAGTCCGCCCAATGTTACGATAAAGGCGGGGATATTTAAGTATGCCGTCAAACTGCCTTGAATGATGCCGATGACCACGCCGACGGCGATTGCCGCTAAAATCGAAGGCGCGAGTCCATAGTCGAGATTCGTAAAACAAATCGCGGCGATTCCGCCCGCCAAACCCAAAACCGAACCGACCGACAAATCAATTTGACCGGCGACGATTATCATCAGCATTCCGACCGCTAAAATTCCCGTCACGGAAGTTTGCAGCATTAAATTCGACAAATTACGCGGCGTTAAGAATATCGAACCCGTTGCCCAGTGAAAATAAATCCAAATCAAAGCGAGCGCGCCAATCATCGTATAAGCCCGCAAAGTAGATGTTTGCAGATTAAAGGTGTTCTTTTTTTCTTCTCCCAAAACAAAATCTTTATTTTCGCTCATAATTAAATTTGTCCGGTCGCCGCCGCCATCACCTTCTCGGCGGTCGCTTCGGTTTCGCTAAATTCGCCCGTCAATTTGCCTTCGTGCAAAACCAGAATTCTATCGGAAAGCCCCATCACTTCCGGCAATTCCGAGGAAACCATCACAATCGCCAAACCTTCTTTGGCAAGTTTGTTGATTTCCGAGTAAATCTCCTGTTTTGCCCCAACGTCAATACCGCGCGTCGGTTCGTCAAGAAATAAAACCTTCGGATTCGTCAGCAGCCATTTTCCCAGAACCACTTTTTGCTGATTTCCGCCCGAAAGCGTGCCGGCAACCGTCAAAGGCGAGTTGGCTTTCACCTTCAGCGAATTCATCGCCTGTTTTGCCGAAACGATTTCACGCGAGCGATTTGTCAAAAAACTGCCCGAAATCATTTTTAGTCCGGCTAAAGTCAAATTGTCGAGAATCGTTTGTTCGAGAAGCAATCCGAATCGTTTACGGTCTTCGGTAACAAAACCGATTCCGTTATCAATCGCGTCTTTCGGTGTTTCGATGTGGGTTTTTCTGCCTTCGACAAAAACCTCGCCCGAAACTCTGCCGTTCCACGCGCCGAAAATCGCCATCAAAAGTTCGCTGCGTCCCGCGCCCATCAAACCGGAAATGCCGAGAACTTCGCCTTTCTTAACCGAAAACGAAATGTTATCAACCAATTTTTTGCCGGGAATATCCGTGTCGAAAACCGTCAAGTTTTTTACTTCCAACGCCGTTTCACCGAATTGGTGTGACGTTTGCGGAAAAATATCACCGACTTCGCGCCCGACCATCAGCGCGATGACTTTGGCGATGCTCAAATCTTCGGTCGCGTTCGTGCCGATTGTTTTGCCGTCGCGCAAAACCGTAATTCGGTCGCTCATCTCGAAAACTTCGCCGAGTTTGTGCGAAATATAAATCATTCCGACGCCGCGCTCTTTGAGTTTTTCCAAAATTCCGAACAGCGTTTCGACTTCCGATTCGGTCAAGGCGGCAGTCGGCTCGTCAAGCACGAGAATTTTCGCGTTCTGTGACAACGCCTTTGCAATTTCAACAAGCTGCTGCTGCCCGATGCCGAGATTCCCGACTCTGGTATGCGGATTTATCGGCAAATTCAAATCCCGAAGAAGTTTTGCAGCTTCGCGGTAAAGCACGCTCGAATCTATCACGCCGAAACGTGAAGGCTCTCTCCCCAGAAAAATATTTTCGCCGACGGTTAATTCTTTGACGAGCGAAAGTTCCTGAAAAATAATTGCGATACCGGCTTTTTCGGCGTCGCGGATGTTGGAAAATCTTCTGGCTTGACCATCGACAAAAATTTCCCCTGAATATGCGCCGAACGGATAGACGCCCGATAAAACCTTCATCAAAGTAGATTTTCCGGCACCGTTTTCACCGACCAGCGCGTGAAATTCGCCTGTCTGTAAATCAAAAGTAACGCCGTCCAAAGCCCGCACGCCGGGAAATTCCTTGACGATGTTTTTCATTTCAAGCAGTGCCATAAAATTTTTACCCTAAATTTATACGCTGCAGCACACCGTTTATTTCAGGGTTTTGCATAAACCAAAACCAAACTTTACCGCTTCTCAAATTCTCCGCGCTTAAAAGCGTAATTCCCAAATCAATCCCGATAACATCGCTGTCCGTCCAGCCGGTTCGCGGATTAAAAGCGTCCACAAATCCATAATTCTTGTAAATTTTATCGCCGAATTTCTCTTTCATTTCGCGCAGAGCCGCCAGCGAAATGTCGGGCGTGAACATCAAAGAGCCTGCCGCTGCACACGGCACGACTGTTCCGTCTAAAGATGCCGGGCGCGGCGGCGCGCCCCAGGCGATATAACCTTTTTGGCTGTCGGAAGCCGTCAAACCCCAGATGTTTGCCGAGTATGTCGGAAATTCCTTCGAGATGTCAATAAAAAACTGCCTCTGGGCGCGCGTCGCTTTTACTGAATTTTCGTAATAATCGACATTCGGCGGACGCCTCTCGCGCCTGCCGCGCAAATCGAGCCACGCTTGCGAAAACTGATGAATAAAAAGCGGCGTATCTCCGGCTAAGTATTTGTAGTCGCCGTAAGTTACAAAATCGCGTTTCCAAGCATACCAAGCCTCGGGCGAAATCGAAAATTTAGTGGAGCCGATTGCCAAAAAATAAAGCAGCGCGTGTTCGCTGTAAGTGTCCCAGCGCGTCGGGATAAAACCGGATTCCTCGCGCCAGCCGTGCGAAAGCAGATACGGATTTCCGTTGAGCATCCATTTGAAATCAACGCGCTCATAGATTTTTGTTGCCAGGTTGACTATTTCCGCATCATCCTGAAAACACTGCTTAACGCTCAAAACCCCGCCGAGTACAATTGCCGTGTCAATCGAAGAAACTTCGCTGCGCCAACGCCGCTCGCCGGTCGTTTTGTCCATCCAATGATAAAACCAGCCGTTTTTGTGATAGGCGCGGTTGGCGAAAAAATCCAATGTTTTTCTGGCGCGTGTTTTACCTTCGGCGGGCGTTACCCAATTTCTTTCGGCGGCGATGCATAAACCTGTCAGACCAAACCCGGTAGCGGCGGAACTGGCAACGTTAAAACTCGGATGACTCGACGGTAAAGGCGAACCGTCGGCGCGTGCGCGGTCAACGGTCAAACCTGTTTCCTTGTCGGATTGTTCCCAAAAAAAATTAAAAGTTTTCCGCGAAAGTTCGTCTAAAAATGCGTCGTCCGATTGGCTGATTTGCGCTGCCGGGATCGGTTTAGTCGGTAATTTTGCAGCAAAAACTCTCTCGGTTTCTAATAATTTAGTTTTTTTTTCAGCGACCGCCGTTTGTCCGACTTTAAAGGTGCCTTCTAAACCGCCTTCTGAACTGTTCCCGACAAAAACCTGAAAATCGCCGTCTTCATTCGTCGGCTGTAATTTTTGATTGAGAAAACTTAAATCTTTCGGCGTTAAAGTCATCTCGACAGTTCGTTTTTCGCCTGCTCTCAAACTAATTCGTCGAAAGCCTTTTAATTCCTTGACCGGACGCGAAACGCTCGCCACCAAATCGCGGACGTAAAGCTGAACGACTTCAACACCGTCGCGCTTGCCGACGTTTTCAACATCGACGCTGATTTTGACGTTCTCATTACGTTTGATTTGGGTTTTATCGAGCCGCAAATTGTCTATCTTAAATTGGGTGTAACTCAAGCCGAAACCAAACGGATAAAGCGGTGTGTTCGGTGAGTCGATGTATTTGGAAGTATATCTGTTTTCGGTTTCGAGCGGTCTGCCGGTCGGCAAAGCGTTGTAAAAAAGCGGGATTTGTCCGACATTGCGGGGAAATGTGACGGGCAGTTTGCCGCTCGGATTGACATCGCCGAAAAGCACGTCGGCAATCGCCGCGCCGCCCATCGTTCCCGAATGCCAGGTTTCTAGAATCGCGGGCGAATTTTCCGCCAGCCAATTTATGGTCAGCGGTCTGCCGTTTTTCAAAACGACGGCGTAAGGTTTGCCCGTTTGATGAATTGCCTTTATTAAATCAAGCTGCTTTCCGGGCAAATCGAGATTCGTGCGGGAAGCAGCTTCGCCCGAAATATCGCGCGTTTCGCCGGCGACGATAATTGTAAAATCAGAATCTTTCGCCGCGTCAACCGCTTTACCGAAATCTTTATCACTGTCGCAGTTTAATTCGCAGCCTTTTTCAAAACGAATTTTTGTCGGCAAAGCCGCGACTTTCTCACGAATTCCCTGCAGGATCGTTACTGAATCTTCAGCTTTCGCGTCGCCCGCCCACCAATCGAGCGTGTTCGCTTTATCATCCGCCAACGCGCCGATGACGGCGATTTTTCTGACGTTTTTGTTAATCGGCAAAGTTTCCTTCTCGTTTTTTAACAAGACAAAAGACTTGGCGGCAATTTCCCGTGCCGTTTGCAGAAACTCCGGTTTCTTAATCGTGTTCTTCTCTAAATTTTCATCCGCGTAAGGACGCTCGAAAAGTCCGAGTCGAAACTTGACACGCAGCACATTACGCACCGCGTCATTAATCGTCTTCATCGAAACCTTACCGGATTTGACAAGTTCCGCGCCGCTTTGATTATAAAAACGGCTGACCATTTCCATATCGGTTCCGGCGTTTAGTGAAATCTGCGCGGCTTCGCTTCCGTCACGCGCCACGCCGTGTTTGATAAGTTCCGCAACCGATGTGTAATCACTGACGACGAGACCGTCAAACTTCCATTCGCTGCGGAGAATCTGCCGAAGCAGAAACGAATTCGCGGTTGCCGGAACGCCGTTCAATGTGTTGAACGAAGTCATAAAACTTCCCGCGCCCGCATTTTTCGCCGCTTCAAACGGCGGCAGATAAACTTCGCGCAAAGTGCGTTCAGACATATCGACCGTGTTGTAATCGCGTCCGCCTTCCGCCGCGCCGTAAGCCGCAAAATGTTTCGCGCAAGCCATCACGCGGTCAATCTGGC
>Ga0136618_10000110_pt1 | contig 21438 bp, 19 predicted proteins | sample AntDrymUQ3302106_2_FD_104805 | JGI IMG/M metagenome (GOLD analysis project Ga0136618, IMG submission 104805) | Polar desert sand microbial communities from Dry Valleys, Antarctica - metaG UQ330 (21.06) | ecosystem: Environmental > Terrestrial > Soil > Desert | place: Antarctica: Dry Valley... | reverse complement strand
GGTCGTTGCGCAGGGCCTCCTCCCGGCCACCTCCGGCCTCATCCTCGCGGTCGACGTGCTCGACCAGCCACCGGGAGGAGTGGTGGAGGACACCGACGTCGAGGAGCAGGTCGAGCCCGGCCCAGCGGTAGCGCTCAAGCTGCTCGTGACGCCTATACAGGCAACAGCAAATGCCGATTTGCAGGCACTTCACAGAACGGGAGCGACGGGACTCGAACCCGCGACCTCCGGCGTGACTGGCCGGTACGGGCTGAACCGGCACAGGCGGCTTCCATCCCGAACTACTGGCCGGAGCAGGCAATTCGTACCCAATAGAACTGGCTGTGACCGGCCACGACTGGCTGCCGCCCGGCAGCGCCCGTGCAGTACGCGTGTGGTCGAACGGCGCGGCGACGTACGGTTTCTCGGGGCGACGCCTGCGACCGCGCAAGGTTCTGACGCTCCACGGAGATCAGCAGCGTGCCCGCTGCCCGCAAATTCTGCCGCCAGCGGCGAGCGTGGATCAATCGGCCGCCGCACAGGCATCTTGAACGTCCGGCCTCGGGACGCCGTCCGCCTACTCTATGGGCCTGAGCAGCACGAAGCGGAACCGCGTTGGTCGGGCAGGATCACGATCCGCCTCAGGGATCTCGTCCAGGATGAGCGACTCGGGCAGGTACGACCTTCTTCATCTCTGCCTGCGACCGAAGGACGCAATCTTCACGTTCAACTGGGACCCGTTCCTCATGCAGTCGCGAATCCGTTTGGCGCGCCTCGGCGTCACACAGTTCCCGGCGCTGTTCTTCCTGCACGGCAACATCACCGTTGGCTACTGCGAGACCGACGACACGAGCGGGCTTCTCGGCCGCGACTGCCGGACATGCGGCAAGCCATTCATCCCCTCCCGGCTTCTCTTCCCGGTCGAGAAGAAAAACTACAACGACGATCCGTTCATCGCGCGCGAGTGGCAAGCGGTCCGCGCGTACCTCAAGCACGCCTTCTGGCTGACCGTATTCGGCTACAGCGCACCAGAGACCGACGTCGAGGCCGTTGATCTCCTGAAGGAGGGATGGGGAGATCCGGCGGAGCGGAACATGGGGCAAACGGAGATCATCAACCGACCGGGATCGAACCACGACGAGCTGCACGACAAGTGGCAGCCGTTCATCCACAGCCACCACTTCGAGATCCACGACTCCTTCTACGAGTCGTGGACTGCGAACCATCCGCGACGAAGCGGCGAGGCATATTTCAACCAGTGGCGCGCGCAGTTCATCGAGAACAATCCGGTGCCGCTTGAGATCACCGAACTTCCTCAGCTGGTGGAGTGGTTCGAGCCGCTCATGGCGGTCGAGTCCGACTGACTCCAGGCGAGTCGCCGCTTGCGGGCATCCTGATCGGGCTCGGGATCCTGTCTATCGGCGGCTCGACGTGAAGCCGAAGCCGCGCCCGTAACCCCAAAGGGCAACGTCCGGAACATAGCGACGGCACCTCGCTGCTTCTCCATCAAGCGGCCCTCGCGATCGTGCGCGCCATCTCCTTCGATCAGGCCGTGCTCACGGGCTCAAGCGCGCGCAGCGACCGGCGCTCACTAGTCGGCACACGGGTTTGGCGGCGCGCCGCCGGGGTGGACATGCTTTCGCAATTGGGGGTCAGCACCGCTGATGCACGCGAGGATCGATCGCGACAGCGGGCGGACTCGGCACCCTCCGGGGGAGGCAGAGGAACGTCACTCAGGCGACAGGACGCTCGCCCGACGAGCTTCCGTCATGAAGTCAATACGCTCCGGCGCAGTAGCGGTCGGTGTTGACGTAGACCAGCAGCATCAGCCCGGTCTCGCGCAGCCTCGAGAGGCCGAAGTCGGCGACCTCGATCGCGTCCCGCTCGGCGGCGGCGAGCACGATGCCCGCCGCCGCCAGCTCGCGCGCCCGTACTCCCGTGCCTCCCGCTGCTCCGCCGCCGTGATCACGGTGGACCGGCTCCGTCGGCGGCGCGGACGTGGAAGATCGTCGCCTCGCGGCCGGTCGCTCTGCGATAGGCACGCGCGGCGTCGTCCGCGACGCGCGCCGCGTCCGTCCTGCGGGCGAGTGCAACGACGCAGCCGCCGAACCCCGCGCCGGTGAGCCTGGCGCCGAGCGCGCCGGCCACCTCGAGCGCCGTTACGAGCGCGTCGAGCTCCGGAGTCGAGACGTCGAAGTCGTCGCGCAGGCTGGCATGGCTGGCGGCCAGGAGCGGGCCGAGCGCGTCGAGGTCTCCGTCGGCGAGAGCACGGGCCGCGGCGAGCACGCGGGCGTTCTCCGAGACGACGTGGCGCGCGCGCGGATCGCCCGCGACCTGCCCGGCCGTCGCGTCGCGCATCCCCGAGCCAGGACGGGTCGAATACGTGGCGGGTCACGCCGGCGCGCCGTCGCGGACGGCGCGGCGAAATGCGGTCGGGCTGAGGCCGGTGACTCGTGCGAAGGCGGTGGCGAAGTACTGGCTCGACGAGAAGCCGAGCTCGAAGGCGATCTTCGTGACCGCATCGTCCGACTGCTCGAGCAGGCGGCAGGACTCGGCGACGCGGCGGCGCAGGTACCACTCGCCGGGAGAGATTCCGACTTCCCGGCGGAACCGGTGCTGGACATGCGAGACGCTCCAGCCGAGGCGGTTCGAGATCTCGTCGAGCGGCAGCGGGTGTGTCAGGTTCTGCTCCATCTGCAGCATCGCGTCGCGCGTCAGCTGCGACCGCTCCTGCGGCGCCGCGGGTACGGCCGCCGCAACGACCTCGAGCAGGAGGTCGAGGAGCAGCGCCCGGAGCTTGGCGACGGCGAGCGGCGCGGGCTCGGCCGCCGACTGCGCGATCAGCTCTTCCCACGTCGGCACGAGCGACGGCGGCGCCGGAAAGTGGCGCGGCAGCCGCGCAAGCGCATCGACGAGCGCCGCGGCTTCGTCGTCGGGCAGGTGCAGGAAGGTCGTGCTGCTTGGCCGGAGCGCGATCCGCACGAGATAGCGCCGGCACGGATTGACGACTCCGTGCATGGCGCCATGCACCTCGTGCGGCCACGTGACGTACGTCTCGCCGCCGAAGATCTCGTAGAGGTCGGTGCCCACCCACGACCAGACTTGGCCGCGCTCGACGTAACAGATCTCCATCGTTTCGTGCGAGTGCGGCGCCAGCTTGCCGGAGTGGGCGTGGCGAATCGTGTCGCAGCCGATCGCGGCCAGCTCCGGCAGCTGCGGCACCGGCGTCTCGGCCGGCACGAAGTGAGGAGAGCTCATGTTCGAGATTCTGCACGACAGCGAGCAGGACGCAACTGCCCGCCCGCCTGCGCGAACCTATCCGTCCCCAACGCAAAGGCGGTGACGGCAGGATGGCTGTAGCGCAAGCGGAGCAGGCGACGGTCTTCCAGGAGCAGGGATATCTCCTCCTGAAGGGCGTGTTCGATCGAGACGAGGTCGAGGAGCTCCGGGCGGCGGTCGCGGCGATCATCGACCGGGCGGCGCAGACGCGGCCCGACGCGAACCACGCGTGGGACGCCGTATGCGGCGACGCGGACGTCCCCGCGACGGTGCTGAAGGGGTTTCACGACCTGCAGTACCACGCCGGCCCGTTCACGCGAGCCCTGCAGCATCCGCGCCTGGTCGACGCCCTCCGCATTGCGATCGGTCCTAACGTGCAGCTCCACCACACGAAGATGCTCGTGAAGCCGCCCGAGAAGGGCGCGCCCTTTCCGATGCACCAGGACTACCCGTTCTTTCCGCACGCGCGCCACACCGTCACGGCCGCGAGCGTGCATCTCGACGACTCGAACGAGGAGAACGGCTGCCTCTTCGTCGTACCCGGCTCGCACAAGCTCGGGCCGATCGCGGACACCGGCGAGAGCAACTCACTCGACGCCGACGCCTACCCGCTCGAGTCGGGCATGCCGGTCCCGGCGGAAGCGGGCGACGTGCTGCTCTTCAACTACCTGACGATCCACGGCTCCGGCGTCAACCGCTCCGAGCGGCCTCGCCGGAACATTCTCTTCCAGTACCGCGACCCCGAGGACGAGCCGCTGCGGACCGCCGACGGCAAGGAAGAGCACGTCGACTGGGGTCAGGGCCTGATGGTCGCCGGTGAGAACCGAACGTGGTTCGAGCGGCGGCCGCAGTTTGACCTTCGTCAGTAACGCCGGGTATCTTCTCAGCCAACGCACTCCGACGCTGGAGGACAACTATGTGGCATCACTGGAAGCGACGCGCATGGATCGTCGGCGTAATCACATTGACCGCAGTCGTGGCGACGAGCCTCGCGGCCGCGACGACGGGCGGGAGCTCTCAGACGCTCAACATCTACGGCTTCGGTCCGGGCGACGACGTCGCGAACAACCGGATCGCCTTCGGCACGAAGGCACTGGCGGGCGTCACGATCGAGAACCCTCGTGGCGGCTTCAACAACCAGCAGTTCCTGACGGCGCTCGCGGCGGGCGACGTGCCCGACCTCGTGTACATCGACCGCCGGTCGGTCGGGACGTTCGCCGCGAAGGGCGTGTTCCAGTCCTTGTCGAACTGCATCAAGAGCCAGAGCATCAACGTCAAGCAGTACCGCACGGCGGCATTGGAGGAGGTGCGCTACAAGGGCAACCTCTACGCGATCCCGGAGTTCACGCAGCCGGTCACGCTGCTCCTCAACGACGACGTCCTCAAGGAAGCCGGCGTCTCCGCCGCCAGCATCCAGACGACGAAATGGGCCGTGCTGCGGCAGGCGAACAAGAAGCTCCTGAAGATCGAGGACGGCAAGGTCACGCGCATCGGCTTCGACCCGAAGATCCCGGACTTCTTCCCGCTCTGGGTCAAGTGGTTCGGCGGCGACCTGACGAGCAAGGACGGCCTCAAGGCGCAGCTGAACAGCCGCCAAGCGATCGCCGCGCTCGAGTTCACCCACTCGCTGATCCGCGACCACGGCGGCTGGGACCGGTTCAAAGCGTTTCGCGACACGTGGGACTTCTTCGGCCGGCAGAACCAGGTCGCGAGGAACCAGATCGCCGCGTGGCCGCAGGAGAGCTGGTACTACAACGTGCTGGCCGACAACTCGCCGCAGGTGAACATCACCACCAAGTACTTCACCAACCGGAAGGGCGGGCCGATCACCCAGTTCAGCGGCGCCGGCTGGGCGATCCCGAAGGGCGCCAAGAACCCCGACCTCGCGTGCCGCTGGGCGAAGGCGATCACGTCGGTCGACTCGTGGTTGTTCGCGGCGAAGGAGCGGTTCGACCTGCGCAAGCGGCAGGGGCGCGCCTTCACCGGCCTCTACACGGCCAACGCGCAGGCGGACGTGAAGATCTACGAGGACATCTACCAGCCGCTGGCCAAGAAGCAGTGGGACAAGACCGTGAACCTGCTCGTCCGCGCTTCGCGCTACGGCATCACGATCCCCGTCTCGCCCGCGGGGGCGGAGATCAAGCAGGCGTACATCGACGCTGTCAACCGCGTCCTCGAGGGCCGGATGACGCCGAGGCAAGCGCTGAACCAGGCGCAGCTCGAGGCACAGGCCGCGATCGACAAGAACAAGTAGCCCCCACGATGGAGCCCCGGGCCGGATAGGGCCCGGGGCTCCTGTCATCCGACCGGGCGGCTAGACCCATCGACGTGAAGATGCACGTCGACGAGGTCGAGACCGACGCTCCGCTCGTGCGCCGCCTGCTCGCGGCGCAGTTCCCGGAGTGGGCCGATCTTGCGATCCAGCCGGTCGCGTCCGCGGGAACGGACAACGCGCTCTACCGGTTGGGCGACGAGATGGTCGTACGGCTTCCCCGGATCCAGTGGGCCGTCGAGCAGGTCGAGCGGGAGCAGCGGTGGCTGCCGAAGCTCGCGCCGTTCCTTCCGGTGGCCATTCCCGTTCCGCTCGCGAAAGGGGAGCCCGGAGAGGGCTATCCGTGGCACTGGTCCGTCTACGAATGGCTGACCGGGGAGAACCCGGGCGCCGGCCACGGCTCGCTCGCAGCGGAGCTCGCGCAGTTCGTCGCGGCCGATCGCGCCCGCTTCGACCGCCGCCGCGAGCTCCCCTCCGTGTGAGGCCTGTTCCCACTCGTCACAGAAAAGCCGCACTCTCGGTTCGGATATTCCCTCCGAGCTCGTGCGCCGTGGTCGCGTTCCGGCGCTCGTACAGTGCGGCGAGGATCGCGGGGTCGGGGTCGTTGCAGAAGCGGTTCAGCTCCGACAGCAGCTCGCCCGACCACGCCTCGTCGAGTCCCGGGTCGACGGCGAGCGCGCGCAGCGTCTCGAAGTCGAGGAACAGCCGCCAGGCGTCGGGGTCGAAGCGCCCGAGCTCGCACCGGTGCAGCTCGACGGGCGCGGCCTGCTTGCCGAAGAGACCGTTGCAGGCGAGCTCGACCTCGAACTCGACCCTCTCACCTCCTGCTGCCGGCTCCGCGAGCGGGGCGTCGTGGTGGTGCTTGTTCAGCCCCTGCGCGGGCACACCGCCGAGCCAGAGCGTCGCCTCGCTCGCGGAGTCCCAGAGCAGGTCGGCGCGCTGCCCCGCCCACGCGGCCGGCACCGTGACGGTGCCGCGGAACCAGTAAGTGGCGAAGAGCGGCCCGAAGCGCTCGCCGGGCTCCGCCTGCCGGTAGTCGAGGCACTGCGCCTCCTCGTGCGGGATCCGGTCGACGGGCCCGGCGACCGCGAGCTCCTCGACCGGGGATCGTCTCCGGATGGACGAGCTCGCGCAGGCGCGCGGAGGTCTGCGCGAGGCGCCCGCGCGTGTAATCGGGGTGCCGGATCAACGAGCCGGCGTTAGTTGGCGCGCTCGCCGGTCTCGCGGTCGAACAGGAAGAGCCGGGCGCGCGGGATCGCGAACGACTGCTGGTCGCCGGCCTGCACGGTCTGGGTGGTCGGCAGCTTGGCGACGACCGGCTCGTCGCGGATCAGGACGTGCACAAGCTGCTCCTCGCCGAGGTACTCGACGTTGTCGACGCGGCCGCTGAAACGGACCGCGTCCCCGCCCGCGCCGTTGGCGAGCTGGACGTGCTCCGGCCGGAAGCCCGCGACGAATCCGGAGCCGCCCGCGTCGACGAGCGGCGCGTCCACGAGGTTCATCGCCGGCGAACCGACGAAGCTCGCGACGAAGACGTTGCGCGGGTTCTCGTAGACCTCCTGCGGCGTGCCGAGCTGCTTGATCACGCCGCCGCTCATCACCGCGATCCGGTCGCCCATCGTCATCGCCTCGACCTGGTCGTGCGTGACGTAGACGGTGGTCGTGCCGAGCCGCTTCTGCAGCTTCAGGATCTCGGCGCGCGTGGCGACGCGCAGCTTGGCGTCGAGGTTCGAGAGCGGCTCGTCCATCAGGAACGCGGCCGGCTCGCGCACGATCGCGCGGCCCATCGCGACCCGCTGCTGCTGGCCGCCGGAGAGCTGTCCGGGGCGGCGGTCGAGCAGATCCTGCAGCCCGAGCAGCTCGGCCGCCTCGGCGACGCGGCGGGCGATCTCCTTCTTCGGCGTCTTGCGCACGCGCAGCCCGTAGCCGAGGTTCTTGCGCACGGTCATGTGCGGGTAGAGCGCGTAGTTCTGGAAGACCATCGCGAGGTCGCGTCCGGCCGGCTCGACGTTCGTGACGTCGCGGTCGCCGATCCGGATGCGGCCGCCGGTGACCTTCTCCAGGCCGCCGATCGAGCGCAGCAGCGTCGTCTTGCCGCAGCCGGACGGGCCGACGAGGACCATGAACTCGCCGTCGGCGACGGTCAGGTTGACGTCGTCCACGGCGACGACGCCGCCGGCGAACTCCTTGCGCACGTCCTGCAGCTCGATCTGGCCCACGGAGACGAATCTAGCGCGTCGGCCGGGGAAAATGCAATCGTTGCCACACATGCCGGCTGCCGCTCTCATCGACGCCGTGACGGCGACCGTCGCGCGCTTCCGCGACACGTGCAACGTCTACGTGCTGCGCTCCGGCCGGCAGGCGGTGCTGGTCGACGCCGGCAGCGGCGCCGTGCTCGACCACCTCGACGAGCTCGGTATCGACCGCGTCGCCGACGTGCTCGTCACGCACCACCACCGCGACGGCGTCGAGGGCCTCGCGCGCCTCGCGGGCACCGGCGCGCGCGTCTGGGTGCCGCCGGTCGAGCACGGCCTGATCGCCGGCGCGGACCGCCACTGGCAGGAGCGGCCACTCGAGAACGACTACGACCTGCGGCAGGACCGCTTCTCGCTGCTCGAAGACGTCCCGGTGTCCGGCACGGTGGCGGAGTACCGCGCGCAGCTCTTCGGCGAGCACGAGGTGCTGACACTGCCGACGCCGGGCCACACCGCCGGCTCGGTCACCTACCTCGTGCGGGACGGGGGCAGGCTGCTCGCGTTCTGCGGCGACCTCGTCCACGACGGCGGCAGGCTCTGGTCGCTCGCGGCGACGCAGTGGTCGTACAGCGGCGTCGAGGGCCTGGCCGCGACGCACGTCTCCTGCTCCGTCCTCGCCGACCGCGCGCCCGACCTGCTGCTGCCCGCGCACGGCCCCGTCGTCGACGATCCGCAGGCGACGCTCGACGTCGTGCGCGCCGGCGTCCAGGAGCTCGTCGACCTGCGGCGCGAGGCGCCGTGGGACCTCGCGGACATGTACCGCGCGCCCTGGGCGCCCGTGACCCCGCACCTGCTGCGGAACCGCGCCGCCTTCGCGAACAGCTACGCGCTCGTCTCGAAGTCGGGCGCGGCCCTGCTGATCGACTGCGGCTACGACGTGACGACCGGGCTCTTGCCGAGCACCGCCCGCGAGGCCCGCCGCGCGCTGCTCTGGCCGCTCGACGCGCTGCGCCGCGACCACGGCGTCGAGCGGATCGAGGCGGTCGTCGTGACGCACTTCCACGACGACCACGTCGCCGGGCTGGAGCTCGTGCGCGCGGTCGAGGGCGCCGAGATCTGGTCGCCGGCGAACGTGGCGCCGATTCTCGCCGAGCCCGAGCGCTACGACCTGCCCTGCCTCTGGTTCGAGCCGATCGCGAGCGACCGCGTGCTCGCGCTCGGCGAGACGGTGCGCTGGCACAAGTACGAGCTGACGGTGCACGCCCTGCCCGGACACACGCTCTACGCGGCCGCGCTCGAGCTCGAGGTGGACGGCGTGCGCGTGCTCGCCACCGGCGACCAGCAGAGCGGCGAGGCCCGGCCGATCCTCAACTACCAGTACCGCAACCGCTTCCGCAGCGACGACTTCGTCGCGAGCGCCGAGCTCTACCGGCGCCTGCGCCCGGAGGTGATCGTCAGCGGCCACTGGCCGCCGCTCGCCGTCACCGACGCCCTGCTCGACGGCCTCGCAGCCGACGGGGCGCGCGTCGCGGAGCTGCACCGGGAGCTGCTGCCCGACGAGGCCGGCTTCGGGCCGGGCGGCTTCGGGGCGCGGATCGAGCCGTACCGCTCCACCGTGGCGACCGGCGCGGCGGTCGAGCTCGACATCGAGGTGCGCAACCCCTTCGACCGGCCCGAGACCGCCGTGGTGCGCCTGGTCGTCCCCGCCGGCTGGGCGGAGCCGGCGCCGCAGGAGGTCGCGCTGCCACCGCGCGGCGAGGCTGTCCTCCACTTCGCCGCCGTCGCCGGGCCGGCGGCCCGGCGCGCGCGCGTCGGGGCCGACCTGACCGTCGGCGGCGTCCCCTTCGGGCAACAGGCCGAGGCGCTGGTGAACGTCGGATGAGCGAGCTCGCCTTCAGCGCGCCCGGCTACCGGCTCGAGCTCTCCCCGGACGGCCTACGCGCCACGCTCACCGCCGCCGACGGCACGTTCCTGGCCGCGCTCCGCCCACTCGCGGCGCTCGACACCGTGGCCGCGCCCGACGAGACGGTCGAGGTGCTGCCACCCGTCGTGGCGGACGTCCCGGGCGGCCGCTCGTTCACCGTCGCCCGGCGCTCGACCATTTGGGACGAGGCCCGCGTCGTCCTCACCTGCACGGAGACGGCGATCGAGGTGCGCACGTCGGTCGCCGGCACGGGCGCGCTCGCCGACGCGCACCTGCTCGCCGGGCGCTCGCTGCTGCGCACCCGCGGGCACGGCTTCCTGCCGAGCGGCAGCGGCTTCCGCACACTCTTCACGCCGAATCCGGCCGACCCGCGGCTCGCCCGCCCGGCGACGGAGCCCACGGTCGTCGGCGTCTCGGGCGACGGCGAGCCGGGCCGCGGTCACTGGCTCTTCACACCGTCGCCGCTCTACCTCGCCCTCAGCGCAGAGGCGGACGCCGACCCGTACGCGCCCGGGAGCTGGCTCGACGTCGGCGTGGTGGCGCCGGTCGGCGAGCTGACTTTCGTCCAGCTCGCCTACGACGTGCGCGACAACGGCTTCGCGCTGCGGCTCGAGTACGAGGGCCACCCCGAGGTCGACGGCGAGTTCCAGGCGCCCGTGCTGCTGCTGACGCCGAACGTGCCCGACCCCTTCAAGGGGCTGCGCCGGCACCGCGCCGACCTCGTGGCGCGCGGCGCCGCGCCGGCCCCGGCGCCGCGCGAGCGGCCCGCCTGGTGGAGCGACCCGATCTTCTGCGGCTGGGGGGCGCAGTGCCACCTGGCCGAGACGGGCGACGTCCCGCACGCGCCGAGCCTGGCGACGCAGGCGAACTACGACACCTTCCTCGCGGAGCTCGAGCGCAACGGCCTGCGGCCCGGCACGGTCGTCCTCGACGACAAGTGGCAGTCGGCCTACGGCACGAACGAGCCCGACCCCGCCAAGTGGCCCGACCTGAAGGGCTGGATCGCCGACCGCCACGCCGACGGCCGGCACGTCCTGCTCTGGTGGAAGGCGTGGGACTGCGAGGGGCTGCCGCCGGAGCAGTGCGTGCGCACCGCGGACGGCGTGCCGCTGACGATCGACCCGTCGAGCCCGGCGGCGCGCGACGCGCTCGCGGCGGCCGTTCACCGGATGCTCTCGCCGGACGGGCTCGACGGCGACGGGCTCAAGATCGACTTCACGGCGCGCACGCCGACCGGCCGTGCGCTCCTCCACCACGGGCCGCGCTGGGGGATCGCGCTGCTGCACGAGCTGCTCGCCGTCGTCTACGCCGCGGCGAAGGAGGCCAAGCCGGACGCGCTCGTGATGACGCACACACCGCACCCGGCCTTCGTCGACGTGACGGACATGATCCGGCTGAACGACATGATCGGCGGGGCCGACTCGGTCGTCCCGCAGATGAGGCTGCGCGCCGACGTGACGCGCGCCGCCTGCCCGGAGCTGCCGATCGACACCGACGACTGGCGGATCCCGTCGCTCGCCGCCTGGCGCGAGTACCTCGAGGTCAAGCCCGAGCTCGGGATCCCGTCGCTCTACTACGTCAGCCACGTCGACGCGACCGGGGAGGCGCTGGAGCCTGCCGACTATGCCGCCGTTGCGCGGACGTGGGAGCGCTGGAAGGCTGTGCGCGGATGAGCGCCACGCCCGACGACGGCTTCCCCCGGCCCGTCACGCTGGCCGACATCGCCCGCGCCGCCGGCACGTCGGCCTCGACGGCCTCGCGCGCCCTGAACAGCCGCGGCTACGTCTCGGAGGACGCCCGCACGCGGCTGCGCGAGGCGGCCGAGCGGCTCGGCTACGTCCCGAACGCCTCGGCCCGGACGCTGAAGCAGAGCACGAGCCGCGTCGTCGGCGTCGCCGTCTCCGACCTCGGCAACCAGTTCTACGCGCGGCTCGCCGCCGGGATCGAGCAGACGCTGCGCGAGGCGGAGTATCAGATGGTGCTCGTCTCCGACAACAGCGAGCGGGCGCAGGAGCTGACGTGCGCGCGCACCTTCCTCGCGATGCGCGCGGCGGGCGTGATCATCACGCCGGCCGACCGGGAGGCCGCCGGGCTGCTCTCCCGGCACGGCGTCGCTGTCGTCGAGGTCGACCGGCAGCTGGCCGACGTGCCCTGCGACGGCGTCGTGATCGACAACGAGCAGGGCGGCCGCGACGCCACCGCGCACCTGCTCGCGCTCGGCCACCGCCGCATCGCTCTGCTCGTGGCGGACACCGACTGGACGACCGACGCAGGCCGGCTCGCCGGGTACCGCAGCGCCCACGCCGAGGCCGGCGTCCCCGTCGACGAGCGGCTGGTCGTCCGGATCGGCTTCCAGCCCGCCGATGCCGGGGAGCGGATCGCCGCCGTGCTCGACGACGGCGCGCCCACGGCGATCTTCGCCGCCAACAACCAGCTGGCAGAGCGCGCCTGGGCGATGCTGCGCGAGCGCGGCCTGCGGCTCGCCCGGGACGTGTCGCTCGTCGGCTTCGACGACGTGCCGTGGACGGCGATGGTGGAACCGGCCGTCACCGTCGTCCGGCAGCCGACCGACGAGCTCGGCCGCCGCGCGGCACGGCTGCTGCTGCGCCGCCTCGAGGATCCGACCTGCCCGCCGGCGCTCGAGTGCCTGCAGCCCTCGCTCGTCGTGCGCGCCTCGACGGCACCGCCTCAGCCGTAGGCCGGGCCCAAACCGTCCGCAGCCTTGAATCCGCGGTGAACATGTGGTTACGTTGTCACACATAACGCCTTAACGGGGTCTCGGTACCTCTCACACTGGAGGACGACGATGTTCGCACGGTGGAAGAAGGTCGGCCTGCTCGTTTCAGGAGCAGGTCTATGTCTCACGTTGACGGCGACGACCGCCAGCGCGCGGCCGTCCGGGTCGACGAGCGTCGCGTGGGTCGACGCGGTCAACCGCGTGCTGAACGGCCAGCAGACTCCGCGCCAGGCGCTCGACCAGGCCCAGCGCGAGGCTCAGGCCGCGATCGACAAGGCCAAGTAAGTCCTCGACGTTGGCGAGCGTCGCCGGCACTGCAGAGAGGGGCCCTCCGCCGAGGGCCCCTCTCTCGCGCTCTCGCTTCCGGGAGCGGGAGACGTGGACGGCCTACCTCTTCATCCTCCCGTGGGCGATTGGATTCCTGGCCCTGACGGCCGGCCCGATGGTGGCGAGCCTGTACTTCTCGTTCACCGACTACGGGATCGAGCAGATCGCGGGCTTCGAGGAGACGAGCCGCGTCGGGCTCGAGAACTACCGGCAACTACTCGACGACCCGAAGATCGCCCTCTCGCTCAAGAACACGTTCGTCTACACGATCCTGACCGTCCCGGCCAAGATGGCGGTGGCGCTCGGCCTCGCGATGATCCTGGCGCGACTGGCGTTCGCCGCCGGGTTCTTCCGGACGGTCTTCTACCTCCCCGACATCACGCCGCCGGTCGCGATCGGGATCTTCATCCTGGTGCTGTTCAACGGCTCGACGGGGGTCGTGAACGTCGCGCTCGAGTTCGTCGGCATCCCCGGCCCGTTCTGGACGACCGACCCGAGCTGGATCAAGCCGAGCCTCGCGATCATGAGCATCTGGACCGTCGGCGGAACGATGGTCATCTACCTCGCCGCGCTGAAAGCCGTTCCGGCTCATCTCTACGAGGCCGCGGCGATCGACGGCGCCGGGCCGTGGCGGCGCTTCTTCAACATCACGCTGCCGATGATCAGCCCCGCTCTCTTCTTCACCTTCATTGTGCTGACGATCGCCGGGCTCCAGACCTTCACGGAGGTCTTCACCGCCTACTTCGGCGCCGGCTCGGCGGGCGTCGAGGCCCCGGACGCGGCGCTGATGAACGTCATCTACCTGTTCCGGCAGGCGTTCGAGTTCTTCAACATGGGCTTCGCGTCGGCGATGGCCTGGCTCTTGTTCGCGATCATCATGATCGTCACCGCCGTGCAGTTCGTGGTCAGCCGCCGCTTCGTCTTCTACCAGGGTGAGAAGCAATGAGCGCCGGGCCGGAGGCCCGCTCATGAGCGCAGGCGCGCAGTCGAACTTCCCCACCGGCGGCGCCGGCGGGCTGACCCCGCGCGTCGGGCACGGTCTCCTCGGCCGGGTGCTCGGACGCGGCGGCGGCGGCGAGGGACGGCGCTTCAGCCGCTTGAAGACGGCGTTCTTCATCGTGCTGCTCACCGGCATCTCGGTGCTCGCGGTCTATCCGTTCATCTGGCTCGTGAGCGCGGCACTCAAGCCGCAGTCCGATGTCTTCGACAACAAGCTGATCCCCACGAACTGGCAGTGGAACTTCACCGGCGATCCGTCGCCCGTGTCCGGTGACGAGCGCCTCTTGGCGCTCCCGGACGCCCCGGTGCTGAGCTGGATCTGGAACAGCGTCTGGATCGGCCTGCTCGCGGCGCTGATCGTCGCGCTCTCGAGCGCGCTCGTCGCGTTCGCCTTCGCCTACTTCCGCTTCCCGGGGCGAGGCTTCCTCTTCGCCCTGATCCTCGCGACGATGATGCTTCCGGGAGCGGTGACGATGATCCCCGTCTACCTGATCTGGAACGAGATCACGCAGCTCACCGGCGAGGCCGGACGCGTCGCGTTCCTGCCCGACATCGGCGTCAACACGCAGTACCCGCTCTGGGTGCCGAACCTCTTCGGGAGCGCGTTCTACATCTTCCTGCTGCGCCAGTTCTTCCTCGGCATCCCCCGCGACCTCTTCGAGGCGGCGCGGATCGACGGCGACAACTACTTCTCGATGTTCCGGAGGATCGCGCTGCCGCTCGCGAAGCCGGCGCTCGTGGTCGTCTTCATCTTCGAGATCCAGGCGAAGTGGTTCGACCTGCTGACGCCGCTGATCTACCTGCGCGACTCGGCCCTGTACACGCTGCCGCTCGGTCTGAAGATGATCCTCGACCAGCAGGGCGCCGGCGGGGGCGGCGAGGGGCGCTGGGAGATTATCATGGCTGGGACGCTCGTCACCGTCCTGCCGATGCTGATCCTCTTCGCGATCTTCCAGCGCTACTTCATCGAGGGCATCGCCACCCAGGGACGGAAGGGCTAGTGACCGCCGTGGAGTCGCGGGACGCCGTCGCCGACGGCTCCGGTTCGTCCGCTCGCTCGCACGTCCTCGGGCTCGACATCGGCGGGACGAAGCTCGCCGCCGGCGTCGTCGACGAGACCGGCCAGGTGCGCTCGTTCGCCGTCGAGTCGACCCGCGCGGAGGAAGGCCCCGAGCGCGGAGTCGAGCGGCTGCTCGAGCTGGGACGTTCGGCCGTCCGCGGCGCCGGTCTGGCGCCGGAGCAGATCCAGGCGGTCGGCATCGGCTCCGGCGGGCCGCTCGACGCCGCCCGCGGCCTCCTCACTGCGCCGCCCCACCTTCCCGGCTGGCGCGACGTGCCGATCGTCGCCCGAGCGGAGGCCGCCTTCGGGCTGCCGGTCGTGCTCGACAACGACGCGACCGCCGCCGCAGCGGGGGAGCACCGCTACGGCGCGGGCGCCGGCACGAGCCACATGGTCTATCTGACGATCTCGACCGGGGTCGGCGGCGGCATCGTCATCGACGGCCGGCTGTACCGCGGCGCCACCGGAAACGGCGGCGAGCTCGGGCACGTGACCGTCGACTGCGCCGGGCGGCCATGCCGCGGCTGCGGACGTCAGGGCTGCCTCGAGGCGTACGTGTCCGGGACCTCGATCGCGGAGCGGGCTCGCGAGGCCGGGATGGGTGACGTGACCGCCAGCGACGTCGCGGCTGCCGCGAGGTCCGGCGACACGGTGGCCCGCGAGGTCTGGGATGCGACGACGGACGCGCTCGCCTTCGGGCTCACGTCGATCGTCAATCTGTTCGAGCCGCAGCTCGTGGTGCTCGGAGGCGGCGTCGTGAGCGGCACCGGCGAGCAGCTGCTCGGCCCCGTGCGGGAGCGGGTGCGAGCCGAGGCGATGATGCCGGCCGGCGCCGCGGCGCAGATCGTCGAGTCGGCGCTCGGACGGCATGTCGGTGTGGTGGGAGCGGCGGCGATCGCGTACGAGCGCGCCGCATCGGTCGACGTCGTCGCGCATGGCTGACGCGAGCGCCCGCGCACTCGCGGAGCACCTCGAGCTCGCAGCCCGCGTCGAGGAGCTGCTCCCACGGGTCGACGCGGTCGGCGAGGTCGTCGTCCATGCATTCGATGCCGGTGGCCGCGTCTACACCTTCGGGAACGGCGGCAGCGCGGTCGACGCGAACCACTTCGCCGAGGAGCTCGTCGGGCGCTTCCGGCGCGAGCGCCGGCCGCTGCCGGCCCAGTCGCTCGCGAACGACGCCGCCGCGCTCACCTGCATCGCCAACGACTATTCCTTCGACGAGGTATTCGAGCGCCAGGTGCGGGCCTACGTACGTGCGGGCGATGTCGCGATCGGGTTCTCGACGAGCGGCCGCTCGCCGAACGTCGTCCGCGGCCTCGCCGCCGCCCGCGAGGCCGGCGCCGCCACCGTTCTGTTCGGGGGCGGCGACGGCGGCCCCGCCGCGGCGCACGCGGATCATGCGCTCCTCGTCCCGTCGCAGTCGACCGCGCGGATCCAGGAGCTGCACGTTCTCTTCCTCCACCTCGTGATCGACCGGGTCGACCGCTGGGCCGCCGGCGAATGAGCCGCCGCGTCCTCCACATGATCGGCAATGCGCATATCGATCCGGTGTGGCTCTGGCAGTGGCCCGAGGGCTACCAGGAGGTGCGCGCGTCGTTCCAGTCGGCGATCGACCGGATGGAGGAGTACCCCGACTTCGTCTTCACCTGCGACTCCTCGCTCTTCTTCGAGTGGGTCGAGGAGAGCGACCCTCAGCTCTTCGAGCGGATCCGCGCGCGCGTCGAAGAGGGTCGTTTCCAGGTCGTCGGCGGCTGGTGGATCGAGCCGGACTGCAACATCCCGGGCGGAGAGTCGTTCGTGCGCCAGGCTCTGTACGGGCAGCGCTACCTGCGCGAGAAGCTCGGCATCACCGCGACGACGGGCGCGAATCTCGACTCGTTCGGGCACAACGCCTCGATTCCGCAGATCCTGCGCGGCAGCGGCATCGACTCGTACGTCTTCCTCCGCCCCGGACCGAACGAGAAGACGCTCGAGAGCCCGATCTTCTGGTGGGAGTCGCCCGACGGCTCGCGCGTCCTCGCCTACCGCATCCCGAACGAGTACCTCGCGCCGAAGGACGATCTCGCCGAGCACCTCGAGAAGGCGATCGCAATGCTCCCGCAAGAGGGCGAGGAGTATGCGGTCTTCTACGGCGTCGGCAACCACGGTGGTGGCCCAACGAAGGCGAACCTCGACCAGATCGCGCGCCTGAACGACGAGGGCGGGCTGCCGCGGCTCGAGTTGAGCTCGTTGCGGCGCTTCTTCGACGGAGTCGTTGCCAGGAATGGCAACCTCCAGACCGTCCGCGGCGAGCTGCAGCACCACTCCAGAGGCTGCTACACGTCGCACTCGGGCATGAAGCGGTGGAACCGTCGCGCCGAGAACATCCTGCAGCGTGCCGAGAAATGGAGTGCGATCGCCGACTCGCTGGGACTGCAACCGTATCCGCTCGGCGAGCTGACGCGGGCCTGGAAGCTCCTCCTCTTCAACCAGTTTCACGACACGCTCGCCGGAACGTCGATCGAGCCGGCGTACGAAGATGCGCGCGACCAGATCGGGCACGCGTGCTCGGTCGCCGCGAACGCCTTCAACGCATCCGTCCAGTCGATCGCTCGTCAGATCGACATCGAGCCGGAAGAGGAGATGCGACCCGTCGTCGTCTTCAATCCACACCCGTGGCCGCTCCGCGCCGACGCCGAAGTCGAGTACACGTGGCTGCGCGAGGAGGGCGCGTGTGTCGTCGACGACGAGGGCGAGGCGGTGCCGATGCAGATCACGCGCCCGCTGACGACGATGAGCAGCCTGCGCGGCCGGCTCGCCTTCCCTGTCGACGTGCCGCCGCTCGGATATCGCACGTACCGCGTCCGCAAGGGAACCGTCGAGGGCGACCCGCTCGCGGCGACCGACACACGGCTCGAGAACCGGCACCTCGAGCTCGAGCTCGATCCGGAAACCGGGCGAATCGCGAAGCTCGTGGTCAAGGTGACGGGCGCCGATCTGGCGGCCGACCTCACCACATCGGGCGCGAGGCACGCCGTCGTCGTGGCTGACCGGAGCGACACCTGGGGTCATGGGGTCAAGGCGTACGACGACGAGATCGCCGACTTCGAGTGCGTCGGGGTGAGGCTGCTCGAGACGGGTCCGGTTCGCGCAATCCTGCGGGTCGACAGCCGCTACGGCTCGTCGAGCCTGCGCGAGGACTACGTGCTGGGCGCCGACCGACCCTACGTCGACGTGCGCGTCGCACTCGACTGGCACGAGCCGTTGAAGCTCCTCAAGCTTCGCTATCCGACGTCGGTGGAGACGGACCGGGCGACGTTCGAGACCCCGTACGGCCATCTCGAGCGCGCGGCCGCGGGGGACGAAGAGCCGGGGCAGTCGTGGGTCGACGTCTCGGGCAGCGGGCGCGGCCTCACCGTGATCAACAACGCGAAGTACGGCTACGACGTCCGTGGCGGCGACATCGGGATCAGCGCCGTGCGCAGCCCGGTCTGGGCGTGGCACGACCCGCGAGAGCTCGAGGAAGGCGGCGACTTCGAGTACATGGATCAGGGGCGGCAGACCTTCCTGGTGCGCCTGCTTCCGCACGCCGGCGACTGGCGGGAGGCCGACGCGGTGCGGCTCGCCGCCGAGCTCAACCAGCCGCCCTTCGCGCTGATCGAGACGTACCACTCTGGGCCGCTCGCGCAGCGGGCCTCCTACCTCTCCGACGGCGGCGGGGCTGTCGTCGTCACCGTGCTCAAGGGTGCCGAGGACGGTGACGGTGCGCTCGTCGTGCGCGCCTACGAGTCGACCGGCCGGGCAGCGACGGCGCGGATCGAGCTGCCGCTCGCGCGCCGCACGATCGAGGCCGACTTCGGCGCCAACGAGATCAAGACGTTCGTCGTGCCCCTTGATCCGGGTCGGCCCGTCGTCGAGACGAACCTGCTCGAGTGGCAGCAGTAGCGCTCAACGGCGACTGGCAGCTACGCGGCTGCTTGGGCGAGGAATGGCGGTGGCACGCCGGCAAGCCGTGGGAGGCGGACCGGTGGGTGCCGGCGCGTGTGCCAGGGAGCGTGCTCGACGACCTCTGGCGCGCCGGGGAGGTGCCCGATCCCTACCAGGGCCGTAACAGCCGCCTGATGGAATGGGTGCCTGAGCGCGCCTGGATCTACCGGCGCCGGGTCGAGGGGCCGGGCGCGATCGAGTTCGGCGGCGTCGATCACGCGGCAACGGTGTGCCTCGACGGCGAGGAAGTCGGCTTCCACGAGGGCGCCTTCACCGCGTTCAGCGTCGCAGTCGACGCCGGCGAGCACCTGCTCGACGTCGTCGTGCATCCGGCGCCGGCGAGCGAGCCGCAGGTCGGTCGTACGAGCCGTGTGCGCGTGCACAAGAGCCGGATGGGCTACGGCTGGGACTTCTGCCCGCGACTGATTCATCAGGGAATCTGGCGTCCGGTCACGTTGAATCCGCCGCCTCGCGCGCATCCGCAAGTCCGGCTCGAGAACGGCGTCGGTGTGGTCGAGCTCGACGGCGAGGAGCTGCTGCGCATCGAGGAGCCTGCGCTCTGGTGGGCGAACGGGATGGGCGACCAGCACCTGTACGAGGCCGAGGGGTACCGGGTCGGCTTTCGGACGGTGGAGCTGACGGACGACTACGCGCTCGTCGTCAACGGCGTCCGCACGCCCATCAAGGGCTGGAACTGGTGCCCGATCGACCCGCTCTATGGCGTCCCGAGGCCAGACAAGCTTCGGCACCTGCTCGAGCTGGCGGCGAGCGCCCATGTGAACCTCATCCGCGTGTGGGGCGGCGGCCTCATCGAGACAGACGAGTTCTACGACGACTGCGACCGGCTCGGCTTGCTCGTGTGGCAGGAGTTCAGCCAGTCGAGCTCCGGGATCGAGAGCAAGCCGTCCGACGACCCCGAATTCGTGGCGCTGCTCGCGGCGGATGCGCGTGCGATCGTCCCGCGCCTGCGCCACCGCCCCTCGCTTGCAATCTGGTGCGGCGGCAACGAGCTCGACGGCGACGACGCGACACCCGCCCTCGCGGCCCTACGCGAGGTCGTACGGGAGCTCGATCCGGGGCGAGCGTGGCTCCCGACTTCCCCCTCGCCCGACGACCGCGACCTGCACGGGCCGTGGGAGCACTGGGGGCTGCGGGGGCACTACGCCCACTACGACTCCCGCCGCTGCCAGCTGCACAGCGAGTTCGGCGTCGAGGGGATGACGAACGCGGAGGCGTTGGCGGGGCTGATCCCGGAGGAGGAGCAGCGCTGGCCGGCTGATCGCTCGAACCCGGTCTACGAGCACCTGGGCGCCTGGTGGAACAACGTGCCGCGCGTCCAGGAGGCCTTTGGCGGCCGGATCTGCGACGTCGAGACGATGCGCCGCGCGAGTCAGTGGTTGCAGTACGACGGGCTCCGCTATGCGGTCGAGGCCAACCTGCGGCGCGGGGCCGGCACGATCCCGTGGCAGTTCAACGAGTCGTACCCGAACGCTTGGTGCACAGCCGCCGTCGACTACCACGGCGTGCCCAAGCCCGCGTACTGGGGCGTGAAGCGCGCCTATTCCGGGGCGCCGAGTGCGTCCTTCGCGACGTGCGCCTGGGGCGGCGAGGAAGAGGTGCGGGCCCGAGTCTTCGGGGAGGCGACCCCGAGGCTCGTCGCAGTCGACGGGACAGTCGTCGGCGAAGGCGGGACCGAGCTCGTCGTTCCGCTCGAGGCGATCCCGACGGACGTCTTCCTGCTCGACCTCGAGGGACGCAACCGCTACGTGATGTCCAAGACGGCCGATCTCGCGCCGCTGCTCGACCTGCCGCTCGCCGGGATCGAGCTGGCGGGCGGAACCCTGCGACATCTGTCCGGCCCCGCGGCGATCGGGATCCTGGCAGGGGACGTGATCGACCTGCTACCGGGCGAGACCCGCGCCGTCGACTTTGAGGGAGCGATCGAGGCGTGGAATGTTCGTGGCTAGGGCTCTGGCACCCGACGGGTCCGCCGTCGACGGCTTCGGGTTCGAGGGCGCGTTGACGGTGAGCTACGACGGGCCGGAGCCGGTCGACGCGGGGATCCGGGTCGAGCTCGCTCTGCCGCAGACTGACGAGCCGCGCTGGCTCGTGCCGGGCGTCTTCTACGGCGAGAACCGTCCCGGCGCCTGCACTCGCATCTACCCGCGCTACACGCCGGGGCATGTCGACGTCGAGCGGATGGAGTCCGACGCCTGGTCGTTCCGCGCCGACCGCTGCGCGACCCCGGCCGTCTTCGCGCACCGCGGCGGCCTCGTGACGAGCGAGGAGAGCCCGCTCGGCCAGTCGGGCGTGGGCTTCGCGCTGCGGGAGACGGGGCCGGTGATCTGGCTCGACTTTCCCTACCGCGAGGAGCCGCTGCGGTACGACGGATCGGAGACGGCGGCGCCGCCGGACGTCCGCACCCATCGCTGGCAGCCGGGGGAGCGCGTCGACCTGAGCTTCGAGGTGTTCGACCACGGCGACCACGTGCGCGTCCTGCGCGGGCTTTGTGGCTCTGAGCCACTAGGCCCCGACGGATCAGACCCCGGCTGGGTCTCCGTCGACGAGGCTGCGGAGCTCGCCGCCTGGGGGCTCTACCGCTGGCACTACCGACCAGACCCGCCCCGGCTGCTCGAGACGGCCGCCTTCGATCGGGACGGCATTGGCGAGTTGGGTGACCGAGACGCGATGCACGTCTCC